>Ga0265322_10000765_pt1 | contig 11603 bp, 17 predicted proteins | sample 41222metaG_FD_193584 | JGI IMG/M metagenome (GOLD analysis project Ga0265322, IMG submission 193584) | Rhizosphere microbial communities from Carex aquatilis grown in University of Washington, Seatle, WA, United States - 4-12-22 metaG | ecosystem: Host-associated > Plants > Roots > Rhizosphere...
CTCCCCACAAATTATTAGTCCATTAAATTTATAAATAACAATAGTTAATTTCTTATCATGGAAAAAAAGGGATTAAAACCATTAGGTATCTCATTAATAGCTCTTCTTGCTATTTCTTTAATTATCGTCGGTATTGTATTATTCTCTTCCCATCCTAATTCAACTGGAAATATTATTGCAGGAAGTACAAACTCCGTAGCTTCTGGACAAAATACTTCTAATACAAATCTGGTTAAATTAGCGGATACTCCTTATGCAAATTCCGCTTATTTAATCTCTTCCAATACTCTAAGCCCAGAGGCGCAACAGGCAATTTCTGGTTTTAATATAAATAAGCAAACAAATTCCGATGGAACTACAACAATAAATTTAGTTGCGATTAATCCCGAATATCAGAACCAATCTTATACTTTGCAATCGGGTCAGAGTCTTTATTTTATAGAAACATCTTGGGGAGATGACGGAAATGGTTCAGAAAATTTCTTAGGTGATGATCATGCAGTTGTAGTAGATTCTAATGGGTATATTGTTTAATAATTTTAATCTTTAGAAATAATCTCAACAAAACCTTTTTCTTTGATTACTTTTAGAACATCTTCAATTGCTTTTTTCATATTTGTGCTCTTTAGTATAAAGGCCGAAGCTTCTTTATGCCCTCCACCTCCAAAAGCAGTTGAATAAATAGTTGTGTCCAGGCCTTTGCTTCTAAATGAGCCTTTTATTTCACCATTGGATTCGGTAAGAGTAAAAATTAAATTAAGGCCTTTTATGTCCTGCATGCAGCCAATTCCCAACCTTATATCAGAAACATTTAATCCCAATTTTTCATATTCTTTCTTTGTTGCCCAGCTGTAAGCAACATCCTTTCCATTAATTTCTTTTTTCTCCATATTAGTCAATAAAAGCCCGTAGAGCTTTTTTAGATTCCAAGGGCTATTCATAATAGGGTCATATAAATCTTTCTTGTAATTTAGTCCATTTCCCAAAAGAACAACAGCTTTCTTTAATGAGTCTATAGAATTACCATGGATAAAGAACGAAGTGTCTGTGCAGAGACCAATCATCAACCTTAATGATAATTCCCTGTCAAATTTGAATTTTATTTTATTAAAGAATTCAAATAGAACCGAACAACATGAAGGCAGGTCTGGATTTACATAATTTAAATTTCCATAATAGGAATTCGTGACGTGATGGTCAATGTTAATTACTTTTTTGGTTTTCAGTTTCTCTTTAAATTCTTCTGAAAACTCCAAGAAGCCATGATCTAAAAAGATAAGATGATCAAATTCACTTAAATCTAATTTCTCAATATCTACTCCAAATTCCACTTCTTTGCTAAAACTATAAGACTCCAGATTCTCGCTTAATCGGTCTTTGCTTATCAATCGAACACTAACCCCTGCCCTTTCGAGAACATATTTCATTGCGGTGCAAGAACCGAAAGAATCTCCGTCAGGACGTCCATGCAGAGTTAATAGAACTTTTTTTGATTTCCTCAATTCTTTCCAAATTTCTTTGAATTTGTTGTTTCTAACATCATAAATCTGATTAAACATAATTTAGATTTCAATTTATTCTATTTAAAGATTTATGCGGGAGACAGGATTCGGACCTGCGCAGGCACTAAGCCACAAGAGCCTTAATCTTGCCCGTTTGACCACTCCGGCACCCCCGCATGTTTTTCTTAAAATATTGGTATATAAAAAGTTTTATAAATGTCTATGGACAGAGAATTTTGAAGACGGCCATAGTAAAAGGGAAATACCTGGTCTCATTCCGAACCCAGAAGTTAAGCCTTTTACGTTGATGGTGCTAGTTTCTAAAAGAAGCTAAGTCATTAAGCTGTCTTCTATATTTTTATAAAAAGTACTGATCTATCTTTCTCATGAAAAAAGTTTCCAAGAAAGAAGCTCAAAAACAGATTGAAGATTTTTTTCTAAATATAAAGAGTAAGATCCCTAGTGAAATAAAGAAAATTCAAAATCTTTCTAAGAATAATAATATTAAATTAGGTAATAAAAGAAAATCTTTTTGCAAGAAATGCCTGAATCCTTACAATAATTCCAAGATAAAAATCAGTAATGGAATAAAATCCGTTGAATGTAAGAACTGTGGCTATAAATCTCGATGGAAAATTAAGCTTTCTTAAATTTTCCTACAAGTTCAATCAAGTCTGTTTGTCCTAGGAACACAGATCTGCAGCAATATCTTTCAATTCCAAGCTCATCTAGTACTTTGCCGGATTTTTCTCCGCTTGCTACTCTTCTTTTGTATTCTTCCCATAAATGTCCTACGGGTTTGCCACAAGAAAAGCATCGTACTGGAATTATCATACAATTAGTTTTGAAATTTAGTTTTTAAACATTACTATCAAACAAATAACACAAATCTTTAAAAACTAAATTCATTTTCACAAATAATCAAGGTGAAAAAATGAGGAAATGCGTCTATTGTTTGTCGGAGCTTAAAGATAATCGGTCTATGGAAATCTGTGATAGGTGTGGTGAACAAGTTTGGGGAAAGAAGATGTTTGATGCCATAAAGAAGAATACAGATGAAGCGAGGGATAAGGGAAATCTCGAACCCATGAGGCCGGATTTATTGGACGGCACAGGGAAAAAATTCTATTAATTCTTCTGTTTTCTAGAAATAAATAGCTTTTTAAATAATATATTTGTGGGTAAATTATGAGTAAAAGAAAAAGAATTCATAGTAATGGAAAACCTGGACTTAGCAAGCTCTTCAGAGAGTTCAATGATGGCGAAACCGTCGCTGTTGTAAAAGAGCCCTCTGTTAGTTCCAGATTCCCTCTTAGATTGCAGGGTTCAACAGGAATTATCGCAGAGAAGCGAGGCAATGCGTACAAGGTTAAGATCTATACTCAGAATAAATTAAAAGAATTTTTAATTGAGCCGGTTCACTTAAAGAAAATCAAAGTAAAATGATAAAAAATAGAACTTCCTTAAGCATGGTAGAAGCAGAAGAATACACAAAAGATAATGAAAATTCTGCGGAATTAAATAAATTCATAAAAAAATTCTCGAAGATAGATTTGAAGAAAGCAAAGGAATTAAGATTGAAACTTGAAGAATTGAACCTAATGAAGCTTAAATCAGACTACATTTCTAAAATCATTGATATTCTGCCGGAAACAAATGAAGATATAAATAAAATTTTTGCCGATATCAGTTTAGATGAAAATGAATCTCAAAAAATACTCGATACAGTTAAAGAATATACCAAATAGTTACAATGGACAAAGAAGAATATGCAATAGTGCTGGATTATTTGCCGAACGGATATCCTCTAGAAAAGAAAATGATTCCTGTAGTGCAAGCTATAGGTGAAAAGAACCTCACCCTTCTTGAACTAGTCCCTAGGAGAGGAGAAAATTTTGAAATTGGTGAAAGAGTTTATATTGGGGAAGGAAAAAGAGACAAAGTCTATTACATTCTAGGAAGATTATCTTCCGAGAAGGTTTCTGAATCGGCAAAGACACAATTGGAAGAATTTATAAAGAAAATTGTAAAGGAAAGAGAGAGCGAGTTCGTGACTTTTTTCAATAAATCCGATGCAATAAACAAGAGAGTCCATCAGTTGGAATTTCTGCCGGGTTTAGGAAAGAAACATATGCAGGATATTCTCAAGCAAAGAGAAGAAAAACCTTTTGAGTCTTTTGAAGATATCCGAAAGAGAATTCCTAATCTCCCAGATCCTCAAAAAGCAGTGGAGAGAAGAATTTTTAAAGAACTTGTAGATAAGGAAAGATATAACCTTTTTGTGCATTAAAATGGAAGCAAAAATACAAAACACCGAGAGAATTGTAAGAATTTTATCGAGAGATATAGAAGGCGGTATGACCGTTTATGCGGGATTAGCTACAATCAAAGGAATATCTTGGAGCTTTTCAAATGCAATCTGCCAGACATTAGGAATTGATAAATACAAGAAGATTGGTGCTCTTACTGAAGAGGAAATAAAAAGAATTTCTGAATTCGCCAAAAAACCAATTTTGCCCGCACATTTTATGAATAGAAGGAGAGACCGAGAAACAGGAGAGAACAGACATCTTACGGGAGTAGATTTGGACTTGGCAAAAGAATTTGATATTAAGAGATTAAAGCAAATCAAGAACTTTAGAGGAGTAAGGCATGCTCTCGGACTTCCTTTAAGAGGCCAGAGAACAAAGGGAAACTTCAGAAAGAACAGAAATAGGGGAGTTGGAATTAAAAAGAAAACACCAGTTAAAAAATGAAAAGAAAACATAAAAGTTATTCACGACCAAAGAAACCTTATGATAAAAAAAGGTTTGAAGAGGAAGCAATAGTTACAGAAAGATTTGGATTAAAAAATAAAAGAGAAATCTGGAAAGCTCAGGCCAGAGTTGATGTTATGAGGGAAAAGGCAAAGAATTTGATTTCTGCCCCCGAAGAAGAAAAAGAAGCTTTCTTCAAGAGAATCAGGAAGATTGGCTTGAATGTTAAGAGCATAGCAGATGTTTTATCCTTGACAAAAGAAGATTATATGCAAAGAAGATTGCAGACAATTGTCGCAGAAAAGAGACTTGTACCCACGATAAAAGCAGCAAGACAATTCATTGTCCATAAGAAAGTATTAGTTAATGGAGAAGTTGTAAACAGTCCAGCATATGTTGTTCCTGTTGAATTTGAAAATAATATTTCCTTGAAACAAGCTAATAGGAAAAAAATTGAAATAGTGGAGGAAAAAGCAAATGGAAACTGAACTTATTCAGGAACCAGAACTCCTAGAAGAAGAATCCGAAGAAAAGAAATCTGAAAGAAGAAAAAAAGAAATTGAAGCAATAGTTCACATTTACACCTCGTTCAATAATACTATTGTTCATGTTACAGATATGTCTGGAAGAACATTATCTAAAGTTACAGGTGGAATGGTTACAAAGCATTCAAGATTAAAAGCTAATCCTACAATCGCGATGTTCATTGCAAAAAGAGTTTCTGAAGAAATAATGCCCTTGGGAATAAAATCATTGTATGTAAGAATAAGGGCACAGACAGGAAATACAACCCCCGGGCCTGGTGCACATGCAATTATCAAGAGCCTTTCAAGATCGGGATTTAAAATTTTAAACATACTTGATGTTACAAGAATTCCTCGAGGTGGACCAAAGAAGAAAGGAGGAAGAAGAGGAAGAAGAGTTTAAAAGCTCTTTAAATTTTTCATTAAAATGGAAATCATAGAAAGGAAAGAAAATCAGATTACATTCAGAGCAGAAATTAGTGACAGTTTAGCAAATGCTATAAGACGTTATCTAAATCAGATCCCTATTCTCGCAGTTGATGAAGTTGAAATTTACAAGAATGATTCCCCCTTATATGATGAAACCATTGCTCATAGAATTGGTTTAATTCCTCTAAAAATGGATAAAGCCACTAATGAGAAGACAGAAATGGAATTAAAATTAGAAGTAAAGGGAGAGGGGCTTGTTTATTCTGGAGACTTGAAGGGAGCTTTAGGCGTTGTTTATGATAAAATTCCCATAACCTCACTTGGAGAAGATGGAGAAATGCAAATTGTTGCTTTTGCTAAAACAGGAAAAGGAAATGAACATTCAAAATTCTCACCGGGATTAATGTTTTACAGGCATGTTGTTGAAATAAAAATGGATGGAGATTTATATGAAAGAATGAAAGAGCTTCTCCCAAATAATGAAATCAAAAAAGAAGGAAAAAGTATTGTTATTCTCGATGACCAAAAGAAGGAAGTTTCTGATATCTGCGAGGAAATCTGTAGAGAAGAAGGCAAGAAATTAGAAATGATACCTAAAGATGAACTTATAATTACAATTGAGTCTTTTGGACAAATTGAAGTCAATGAAATATTCAAAAGAGCTATATCTGCATTGGAAAAAGATTTGGAATTCGTTTCCAAAAAGATTTAATTCTATATATTTTTAATAGGTTCTTAATCTTAATTATCGTAGATTTATTTGCGCAGGGATAGCGAAGTGGTCAAACGCGCGGGACTCAAGATCCCGTCCCTTAGTGGGTTCGGAGGTTCGAATCCTCTTCCCTGCATCATGGCTCTTTAGAGACGTGCGATTGCATTTTTATGCGTCCGTAGCTCAGCCTGGATAGAGCACCTCCGTCCTAAGGAGGGGGTCGTAGGTTCAAATCCTATCGGGCGCATTCCTATTTGGCTGCACAGCAAATCTTTAAAACTCTATTATAATACATATTTTTAAGCGTGGGTAGTATAGCGGTTAGTATATCTGCCTTCCAAGCAGATGGTCCGGGTCCGACTCCCGGCCTACGCATAATACAATGGAAGAAAAGAAAAAATTTATTTCAAGATTTAGGGAAGCTTACGACAAGCATTACAAACTTCTTATAATACTCACAGCACTGCTCATAATTCTTTCTTTTGCATCAATGGCGATTTTCTATGTGCATAATCATGATTTTATTTACAAAGATATTTCTCTATTGGGTGGAACTTCTGTAACGGTTTATGGAACTAATTTTAACATAAATCAAATGAAGCAAGATCTGACAAAATCTTTGGGGGATATTGATATCAATTCTTTAAAAGATGTTTTTACACAGCAGCAGAAAGCCATTGTCATCCAAACAAGCTTGGATGCAAAAACAGTAAAGCCTATTTTGGAAAGTTATCTGGGCTATAGTTTGACTGATCAAAATAGTAGTTTTGAATCTACAAGCTCTTCTCTTGGTAGCGGATTTTATCAACAACTTTTGGTTGCAGTTTTGATTGCTTTCAGTTTTATGGGTGTTGTTGTGTATTTCCTTTTCGGAAAAGGCAAGTGGATTAAAATGCTTTTAATCCTATTAGCAATTCTCTCACCATTTCTTTTCTTTGTATTAAGGGCAGTTTCAATTGACTTCGCATTAATTCTTTCTCTGGCTACACTCCTAGTCAGTCTATTTATTTATTGGAAATTTAATGTTCCTAGCTTTGCAGTAGTACTATCGGCATTCGCAGATATTTTGATGACCTTAGTCGTTATTGATCTAATGGGTATGAAATTATCTTCTGCAGGTATAATTGCATTCCTGATGTTAATTGGGTATTCAGTGGATACAGATATTCTCCTTACCAATCGAGTGTTAAAAGCGACAACCGGTTCGGTTAATCATAGAATTTTTGGCGCATTCAAAACAGGAATAACAATGACAATTACAGCAATACTTGCAGTTCTTGCTGCTTTGTTTTTGATAAGTTCATTTTCTAACACGATGGCACAAATCTTCACAATCCTCGCAATCGGATTATGCTTTGATATATACAATACTTGGATTACAAATGCTTGTATAATTAAATGGTATGCCACTAAGAAAAATGAAATTAAATCTTAAATTAACTTGGAAAATCTGGTTGCTGATTATATCCCTGATTTTAGCGCTTCTTTCTATCTTTGCTACTCCTTATTTATTTCAAAATGGAGTTGTTATTTCTGGAATAACTCAAAATTCAACTGCTTCAGTGCAAGGATTCAAAGTGGGAGCAGTAATAAATTCAATTAATGGAAATCCTGTAAAAAATATAGATGATTATTCTACAATACTTCAAAATGTTTTCATCTCTAACAGCAGCCAAAAAGTTACATTTGGTACAAATCAGGGGCAGGTGATTTATTATTCAAATCTTCCTCCAGAGATAATTGTCAAGAGCATTTCCCCGACAAATCTTAAAACTGGTTTGGACCTTTCCGGAGGAGCAAGTGCACTAGTTAAGGCAGAGAATCAATCTTTGACTTCAGATCAGGCAAGTGAGATAGCTCAGATGATAAGTAACCGATTGAATGTTTATGGACTTGAAGACATAAAGGTTTCTCCAATTTCAGATTTGAGTGGAAATAATTACATCAGCATTCAGATTGCCGGTGCGACTCCTCAAGATTTGGATAATTTAATTTCTCAGCAAGGAAAGTTTGAAGCAAGAATCGGTGATCAAATAGTTTTCCAGGGAGAAAAGCAGGATATTTCCTCGGTTGCAACTTCAGGACAGCAGTCTGGTTTACAAACCTGCAATCAGCAAACAGATGGCTCTTATACTTGCACCTTTAATTTTGCAGTTTATCTAAGTCAGACTGCTGCAACAAGAGCAGCTCAGCTTACGCAGAATCTTACAATTAATCATACCCCCAATGGGGATTATCTTTCCACGCCTCTTGATTTATACCTCGATGGCCAGAAAATAGACAGTCTGCAAATTAGTGCAGACCTCAAAGGAGTTGTTACAACTCAAGTTTCGATCCAGGGTTACGGTATTGGAACAACTCAGACCAATGCTGTTGATAATGCCACATCTGAAATGAAAAGACTTCAGACAATACTTCAGACAGGAAGTTTACCATTCAAATTAGATATCGTTCAAGAAAATACGATCTCTCCACTTTTAGGTCAGAATTTCACAAATACTATTTTAATTGCTGCGGCAGTTGCAATCCTTGCAGTTTCAATTGTCATATTCATAAGATACAGAAAATTAAAAGAATCTCTAGCGGTGATATTAACAAGCGTTTCTGAAATAATCATTATTTTAGGAATTGCAGCATTGATAGGATGGAATCTTGACCTGCCAAGTATTGCGGGAATATTAGCTACAATTGGAACAGGAATTGATAGCCAGATAATTATTATTGATGAAGCAAGATCTAAGATCTTAAACATAAAACAAAGATTGAAAAGAGCATTCGCAATTATTCTGGGTTCTTACTTCACTGCATTCGTGTCCCTGATTCCATTATACTGGGCTGTAGCAGGATTCTTTAAGGGATTTGCATTCACAACAATTATCGGAATAACTGTTGGAATATTGATAACAAGACCTGCATTCGTAGATATAATTAATAAGATTGAGAAAGATTAAGAATTAATTAATGTATATTTTGAAGAAGTGATTTTGAATATCATAATCTTTAAAAGTAAATTACTTTTTCTCTTAGTATGAATAAAGTCTTGGTGGCTGGGGCTGCGGGATTCATAGGGCATCATCTTGTAAATTATCTTAAAGACCAAGGAAATTGGGTGAGGGGGGTCGATATAAAACCAATAGAATACCCGACACATGCCGATGATTTCTTACAAAGAGATTTGAGGAGTAGAGATAATTGTCTTGAAGCTTTAACTTTGCCTCATGGAGAACCATTTGATGAAGTCTACCAACTTGCAGCGGACATGGGTGGTGCGGAGTACATTTTTAGTGGCAAACATGATCTTGATGTAATGCACAATTCAGCTCAGATAAATTTAAATTTTGCAGACTTAAATCAACTTTTCAAGAGACTATTTTATTCTTCGTCAGCTTGCATATATCCCCAAGATATACAAAAAGACGTAGAAAATACGGGCCTAAGAGAGGAATTTGCATATCCTGCAAATCCCGATTCCGAATATGGCTGGGAAAAAATTTTCAGTGAAAGATTATACCTTACTATGATGAGAAATAAAGGTGTGCCCGTAAGAATCGCACGATTTCATAATATTTTCGGACCAGAGGGAACTTGGAAAGGGGGGAGAGAAAAAGCCCCGGCAGCTATGTGCAGAAAAGTAGCAGAAGTAGAAAATGGGGGAAGAGTGGAAATATGGGGAGATGGAGAACAAACCAGATCTTTCTTATACATTGATGAGTGTGTTGAAGGAATCTACAAACTAATGCACTCAGATTTTACTGGTCCCGTTAATATCGGCTCTGAAGAAATGATTTCAATAACTAATCTTGTTTACATGGCCGCAGATATTGCAGGGAAAAAAGTAGAAATACAGCATGACTTAAATCCAAATGCTCCTCTTGGAGTTAGAGGAAGAAATTCGCAAAACGATTTGATAAAAGAAAAATTAAACTGGGCCCCCAGTTTTCCGCTTAGAAAGGGAATGGAAAAAACTTATTCGTGGGTTGAAGAACAAGTGAAAAAAGATATGAATGTTCATAAGGAATAAAAAGCGAGTTTTACTATTAACTTCATGAAGATTTTCAAAAAAGAGGGAATCGTCTATGATGTTTTTAACAGAATTAGATTAAGAGACTTCTCCGGAAACACAGGATTAGCAATTAAGAATAGTAGTTTTCAATTTTTCACTAATGCTGTTTCAAAAGTTGGAACACTTTTGTTCACTGTGATTATTGCAAGGCTATTGATGCCAGAATTATTTGGACTTTACAGCTTGGCATTCTCAACAATTCTCCTTTTTGCCACAATATCTGATTTTGGAATTGGAAGCACTTTAGTGAGATTCATTTCAAAAGAAATAGAAAGGCGAAATTTGAAGAAAGTTCGGGCTTATTTGTCTTATTTAGGAAAAATAAAATTTTTTATTATCTCTGTTTTAATCGTCGTTTTAGTTGTATCTGCAAGATTTATTTCTAACACTTTTTATAACAAGCCAATCTTTCTGGCTTTAATCGCGGGAACACTGTATATTTTATTCTATGGATTAACCCTTCTACTGCAATCAGTTCTGCAATCCTTTAACAAATTCCGAGCTATCTTTTTTGGGGAAACTATATTCCAATTTTTCAGGATTATTTTAATATCTTTAGCAGTTTTATTGTCTTTGAAATTTGCACTTTCAAATGAACTCTTACTGTTTTATCTATTTCTAGCTCTTGGAGTTTCGTATCTCCTTGTAGCCCTCTTTTTAGGATATATACTTATTAGAAAAGTAAAAATCTTTGGGGCTGAAAAATTAGTCCTTTCCGGAAAACAAAAGAAACAGACAAATAAATTCCTGATTGCATTATCTGCTTCTACTCTCTCGGGAATCTTATTCAGTTATATCGATAGGATTATGCTTGGGCATTTCGTGGCTGCAGAATTCATCGGTTACTATACTATCGCTCTCAGCTTTGTCAGTGCTGCGTCCGTATTTGCTGGATTTGGAAGCGCTTTATTGCCAATATTTAGCAGAGTAAATAAAAATAAATTAGAAATCGGATTTAAAAAATCAATTAAGCTTTCGTTGATTTTCGGGATAGTATCAACAATTTTAATCCTGATTTTAGCCTCTCCAATAATCTCTATTATTTATGGGAGAGAATATCTGGCTGCAACAAATCTTCTGAGATTACTATCTCTATCTTTCTTTACCCTTCCTTTAAGCGGCTTGTATACAGTATATTTTATGTCTAGGAATAAGCCCCAGATTATTGCGAAACTTTCCATAATCTCTACCGTACTCAATATAGTTCTGAATTATCTCCTTATTACAACCTTATTAGGATATAGCAGTTTTGCAGCTACTTTTGGAGCAGGAATAGCTCTTTTGTTAAGCCAATTTTTCTACATAGCTGCCTTAGAGATTGCAAGAAGAAGAGATTTAAAAAAAGAAAACAAACCAATAGAATAGGGAGTATGTATTGATGCTTCATAATCTTTAAAAATAGAACAAATTTATCACTTTTATGACGGAAAAATATTCTAGCGTTGCAATTATTCCATTCAAAGAAAACAGTGAGAGAGTTCCAGGAAAGAACTTTAAAACTTTTGGGGGACAGCCGCTTTATCAGCATATTATTCAGAAAGCTTTGAAGAGCAATTTGGAAAAAATATTCATATGTACAAACAGCGAATCCGCGAGAGAAGAAGTTAAAAAAATGGG
>Ga0265322_10000773_pt1 | contig 11509 bp, 9 predicted proteins | sample 41222metaG_FD_193584 | JGI IMG/M metagenome (GOLD analysis project Ga0265322, IMG submission 193584) | Rhizosphere microbial communities from Carex aquatilis grown in University of Washington, Seatle, WA, United States - 4-12-22 metaG | ecosystem: Host-associated > Plants > Roots > Rhizosphere >...
GGTAGTTATCCGGCCTTTCTCCGATACGAGACGTCGACGTCCATCGGATTGAGATCGTAGGCAGCTCCAAAGGGTACTACGATGGATCTCCCAGTGCCATGACGATGCGCCCAAACCTTGCGAGAATCCTCACCCTGCTCTCGGCCTGCGGCCTGTTTCTTCCGCTCCCCTGCGTATTCGGAAATGCGCTTGACGACCTGCACAACGCGGCGCCCGGCGTGACACCCAATGTTCCGATGCCTGGCAATCCCACCTTGGAACCCATGCCGGGATCCTCCGATGGCTCGAACAATGCCAACGCGGCGGAAGCGGCGGAAGCCCGTGCGGCCGCCGCTGAGGCGAGGGCCGAAGCCAAAGCCGCAGCCGCCCGGGCGGCTCAGTGGCGACGGGATGAGGCAAAACGGAAACAGGCTGAACAGGCGATGCACGACGCAGCCTTCTCCGACGCCAAGGTTGCTGCGCTCAACTTGATGGGAAACCGGCCGGGCGTGCCGGATCCCGCTGCCAATTTTTCGCATGCGGAAGAATCGGTATTCGGACCGGGAGGAACGGTGGTGGATCTGCAGAACCTCAGGCGATCGGCCTATTTTGCCCGGACGGTCGAAAAGGCATCCACCGAAGACGTGTCGCTGCTGCTGGATGAAGCCATCAAATCTGCCAACGGCGTCCCATCTTCACTGGGCGGCATTCCGGCAAAAACGGTCCTCCCTGAAATCGATGCCAGCGGGCTGCTGGCATTCCAACAGGCGAACATCGACTATGCCAGGTCCCACGACGCCGTGGCGAAATGCAGGGAGGACATAACCGTGCTTCAGCAACGCCTGGCACTGGCGTATCAGGACGCAAAACGCCGGATTTCCGAGGTGGAATGGAGCATGGCCAACAAGACGGATGCAGCGTCCATCCAGAAAAAGCAGGAGATGTTGGCCGAGATCTATTCATCGGTCCAAGACGAGGAGGAGGCCTTGTTGGCGGCCAAGGCCAGGATGGCCGCCGCACAGGATCAAATCTACAAGACGAGAGAGGAGTCCGTCCGTGTCCTTCGGGCGCTCTCCCTCGGCAAAAGCCCAGCGGATTTTCACCCGCCGATTGCCAGTCTTCCGGCGGTCACGGAGGAAACCTTGGGAACGATACAGAAGCACCTTCTGGACGAACGCGCCCAACTGGAGGCAAGTACGCAGAAACTGCAGCGACAGCTGGGGTCTTACGTGCCTCCCCTGCAGGATCGTGAACGGGTGCATGAAGGAGTGATCATGGGTTTTCGTACCGATGCATCCGACGCAACGAATATGCAGGAAGACGGCACCAGTTGCTTCACCGGCAAGAAATTCTCCGAAATGAACGCCGTCGCCAGACAGACAGGGCATCGGCTGGGTGGAGCGCTTGTGGTTTCCTTTGGAACCCCAAAAAACACGGACGGCTATGGTCTCAACGAGGGGGGTAGAATTGTTGGGGACCACCTCACCGCGGGCGAGGTGTCGCTTTCCACACCGCAGGCGCAGAAGGCAATCAACGATCTCGCAGGAAAGGAATTCGACCGACTGGTCGCCCATAGCAACGGCGCGTCCGTGGCCGAGGCGCTGATCAAGAACGACATCATCACGGTGAATGAGCTGAACATCATGGGCGGGGACCGCTCGATGGCCAACGGGCATGAGCTGCAACAGCTGTTGGATTCCGGAAAGGTCAAGCGCGTGGTGGTGTGGATCAATGCGAATGACCCGGTGCCCGGAGCAACCAGCCTGCTTGACCAACTGAAGCCCATGGACCGATGCCAGGACGCTGCAATGCACCTCGCGCGGAAGATTACAGGCGACCTCGCGGCCGGCGATGCACGCGTCGAGTACCGATTCATGAAGGGCGAGGACTACCGGAACCCAAACGTGCCCAAGGACGTAACTGACGCCCCGTTTGCCGATCACTTCCTGGAATCCTCCTATTATCCGGGGGCAGCCAAGGAGCTTGGCGTCGACTACAAGGTTTCAAAGCGCGTGTTTGATGCGAAGTGAGATTAACAATTTTGCCAGAGCGGCAATCCAATGAACAAATCATTCCTGATTCTATTCAGCGCCCTGTTTTTTGCCCACAGCTTGCTGTTGGCCGATGTGACGCCGGAGGCGCGACAACGATTGGCTCACGGCAAGGCCATCATGGAAGGTGCGGTCTCGGAGGTGAGCGTTGAGCTGGCCCTGCGCGAATTCGAGAAGGCGCGCGAACTCTCCCCCGAATGGCCGGAGGTCTACTACAGCATCGGGATTGCGCAGAATGCGGCCGGGCAATTCGAGGCGGCAACAGAATCGCTGAACCACTATCTGGTGCTCGCTCCGGACGCCACGGATGCCGAAACGGTTCGCGGGCTCATTCTGCAGATTGAGGCGAAGCAGCAAAACGCGCTCCATCCGGCTCAGGGCGACGAGACCAGTCCCGCAGGCGATCAATCCGCCTTGGGAGATGATGCCCTGCACCGGCAACAATACGAACAGGCTGTCAGTTGTTACATCAAAGCGCTTGCCCAGAATCCGGCGGATTTCAAATCGGCATTCAACCTGGGGATATCGTACAATAATCTCAACAAGGTGCAGCCGGCCATCGATTCCTTCCTCAAAGCCATCGCGATCAACCCAGCATACTTCCTTGCATATAACGAACTCGGGAACGCCTACAACGGCCTGGGGCGTTTTTCCGAGGCGCTGGACGCCTACGCCAAGACCAGTTCCATAAATCCGGATTTCGCCCCCGCCTATTACAATATCGGATTGATCTACACAAAGCAGGGCAAGCACGAAGAGGCGATTCCGTACTACCGCAAAGCCATCGCTGCGGATCCGCGGGACGTGAAGTCCCTGTCCAACCTCGGCGGCTCCTACAGCTCCCTCAAGCAATATGACGAGGCCTTCCGCTATTTCAAACAGGCGCTCAAGGTCGACCCCGACCATGAATTCGCAAATCAAAACATGGGACAGGACCTCGTGGAACTGCATCGAAACCAGGAGGCCATTCCCTACCTGAAAAGGGCGCTGCGCAAGAATCCGAACAACATCGGGGCCTGCTTCACCCTGGGAACCGCCTATCAAAATCTGAAGCAGTATGACGAAGCATCCACGTGGTTGCGCAAGGCCATTGAAATCAACCCCAACTACAGTCTGGCCTACTTCAACCTCGGCGTCCTTTCGAAAGAGACGGGGCATCCCCAGGAAGCCGCCGGTTACTATCAGAAGGCGGTTGCGATCAACCCGAATGACGAGCCCACGCTGAACAATCTTGGATCCATCGACATCGTCCTGGAGAAGTTCGACGAAGCCCGCGATGTCCTGGCCAAGGCGCTCGTCGTCAATCCAAACCACGACCAGGCGAATTATAACATGGGCTATGCGCTCGCGAGTCTTGGTCAGACCCAGCAGGCGATTCCCTATTACGAGAAGGCCGTCCAGCTAAACCCCAAGTACGTCGTCGCGCTGTTCAATCTTGGCGTCATTTACATGGAAGCCGAGAAACCTGCCCAGGCCATCCCCTACTATCAGCGTGTGCTCGCAATCGACCCGAATTACGAGAGGGCCATCCACAACATGGGGATTTGCTCCGAGAATCTGGGCAATGTCCAGGAAGCCATCGCCTATTATGAGAAGGCGGCCAAGTCTGGCGGAGGAGCTGAAAGCTACTACGCACTTGGCCTGGCCCAGGCGAGTCTTGGCAACGACAAAAAGGCTGCGATTGCATATCGGCAGGCGCTGGCCTGCTTCAGGGAGGACGTTAACAAGGATCCGAACAATGCCGAACTCCTCGACCGGATGAGCGGGGTCTATTATTCCACGGGAGAATACCCCAAAGCCCTCGAACTGTTGAAAAGGGCCATCGAGCTCAAACCGGACTATGCTGACGCTTATGTGGGGGTCGGCGCCTGCTATATCGAAACCAAGCAGTACAATCTTGCCAGGACGGCCCTGAACCGGGGCAAAGACATCCATCGCCAGCAAAAGAACGCCGCCGGAGTGCTTGAGGCCGACGGATATCTTCAGAAGATTCCTTGAATCTGGAAGCCGCTCCAGGAGCCTGTCGGGCTCAACCAGCGTGTCCTTTACGTCGTTACAAACGGGACGGATTCTTGACATCGGCCATCTGTGTAACATAATAGTTTCACCATGAAGACAGCCTCGGTTCGAGAAATCCGCCTCGCGTTTCCGACGGTGCTCAAGGCGGTGAAGGATGGTGAAACCGTGGCGATCACCTCCCGGCGCAAGATCGTCGCGACCTTGGGCCCGCCGCCCACCGTCCCGGCCAGGAAGCGGCTGTGGTCCGATCTCGAAAGTCGCCTGGCGGCTCAGCCGGAGCGCTCCGCTTTGAACTTGGCCGAGATCCTATCAGCGGATCGCGATGACGTACGCTGATGCATCCTTTCTGGTGTCGCTGTACCTGCGCGACGCGAACTCGGCGGCCGCGGCCGCGTTCGTGAAGGGCCAACGTCAGCCGCTCGCCCTCACGGCATTGCAGCGGCATGAACTGCGCAACGCCATTCGCCTGGCGGTCTTTCGCACGAAGACCCATTCCGTCCCAGTCACCGAAACTGATGCGCGCGCTGCGCTCGCGCAGATCGATACGGACCTCACCTCTGGGAATCTGGTGGAGAGTGCGTTGCAATGGAGCGAGGCAATATCCGCCGCAGAACGTATCGGCGGCGCGCATACCATGACGCTCGGCGTAAGGGGGATGGATCTGCTGAATGTGGCTGCGGCCGTGGCGACAAAATCCCGCGTGTTTCTGACCTTTGACGCACGCCAGCGTGCCGTGGCGCAGGCCGCAGGCCTCAAGGTGCTTCCTTGATCGCACCGGAAGCGTGCGGGATGCCAGGGTGGCGCGCGCGGGCCAGGAGGTCAGTGGCCCGGTCAGGTCCGCGCCAGCAGTGATTGACGGACGGTCTATTTTCCCCACTCCCGCGCAAGGAACAGATAGCGGTCCCTGAATTCGTCCGGACGCGCCGCGGACGGCGAATCAAGGTGCATCACCTGCCATCCGCTGGAGGAGGAATGCGCCGGCCAGTTTGGCAGACCAGGGCCGTTCGGATCGCCGGTTCGCGCAAAATTCGTCCAATAGGACTGGATGAGATCGCTCACCTCCCGGTCGGCGGGCGTCCACGGTACCTGCGGCTGGGCGTCGAATGCGCCGAAGACATAGACGATCTCCGCCGAATGAAAAGCCCCGTGCTTCCGGCCAAGAAAATCCGTCGGAGGCGCACGATCGAAGCGATACTGAAAAACCGGTTGTCTGCCGGTCTTCGCCTGCATTTCCGCCCAGGCCCAGGTTGAGAAGGCGATGAATCGATCGCCTGCGAATTCCGCGCCCGAACGCGCCGCGCTCTGCTCGGTGTCCGACGGATACAGCCGCAAGAACTCCCCGGCGTCGTTTCCGAACTCGTCGCCAGCGATCTTTTTCATGCGCTCGACGGCCGGCGTTTTTGTCGGAAGCGAAACACCTGCCTCATCGCGGTTCCAGCCGACCAGCAGCGGGACATCGTTCTGTTTCCCCTCGCTGAAAATGGATGCCGCGGGTTCCGGCAGAAAATTTCCGTCCACATCGAGGCCAAAGCCGGGCGCCCCCAAGGCCGACGACTTGGTCACCGCATCCAACAGCACCTGTGCCGGCATCGCACGCAACTCTGCCAGCGTGCGGGCACCCACCCTTCTGGCGACCGATTCGGCGTCTTTCTGGGCGCGGGCCTCAAGCGGCTCCTGGGGAAGCCCGCGGCTGAAGAATGCTGCTCCGCTCTCCCCGATGGCTTTCTGGAACAGACCCCTTGCGAGGGGCGATGCCATCTGCGCCGAGACTGAAAACGACCCGGCGCTTTCTCCGAAGATCGTGATGTTGGCCGGATCGCCGCCAAATCCGGCGATGTTGTCATGCACCCACCGGATCGCAGCCAGCTGATCCATGAGCCCATAGTTTCCCGCTGCGTGATCTGGCGATTCCCGGATCAGTTCCGGATGGACAAAGAAGCCGAACAGCCCGAGCCGGTAGTTCATCGATACGACGACCACGCCCCGATCCGCCAGATGGACGCCATCCTGGCGCTGTTCGGATGTCCCTCCGGCAAGATAACCGCCTCCGAATATCCAGACCATAACCGGGAGCCTGGCCTCGGAATTTCTCGCCGGAGTCCACACATTGAGCGACAGGCAGTCCTCGCTGCAGCCCGGATCCCGAAACACCATGTCCTTGTAAACGGTGGGCTGCATCGGACGCGGTCCAAACTCCGTGGCCTTCCGGACGCCGTTCCAATGAGCAACCGGAACAGGCGGCTTCCAGCGCAGATCGCCCACCGGAGGCGCTGCGTACGGAATCCCCAGAAATGCCCTGATGTCGCCCTCCGTCTTGCCTTCAACGATGCCCGCCTGAATCTTGACCTGAAGGCCCGTCTCTGCCCCCCGCAGCGCGAGGGTCGCCAACAGAAACCCGCACAGCGTTTCCAGGGGTATTCGCATCATCGATCGGGTCTGGACCCACGGGACAAACGAGGCCAGACCTTTTTGCTTCGGGCGTCCCGCGAGACTCCGCTGCGGAACGGAACGCCGTTCCTACCGTGCATCGCATCACATGACGCTGGTCCCCGTGGCGGCGCGGCGTCCCGCGCCGGCCCGCTGCGGAACGGAACGCCGTTCCGCCACCTTGCTGGCGACGACAATCGAACTCATGCCCTCGTCTTTGTGAAGGACAGCCGCCTTCACAAAGCCGGCAGACTCGAGATCCTCGCGCAATTCGCCGAAGGTGAATGTGCCGCCGCCGTTTGTGCCGACCAGCATGTTGACGGCGAAGAGTGCGCCGGAAACAGGTCCGGTGCGCGCAGCGTCCATCAGAATGTCGCGGATCACGATGCGTCCGCCCGGAGTCAGGGAGGCAAACGCTTTCGAGAAGAGCATGCGATTTTCCGCGCGCGAGTTCTGGTGAACGATGGCGCTGACCCAGGCCAGATCGGCGCCCGCCGGCAGTGGATCGGAGGTGTAGTCGCCCGGGACCAGCTGCACACGATCGCGCAATCCCGCAGCCCGCAGCCTGCGGTCGGCCATCGGAATCACCGGCGCAAGGTCGAAGAGGATGGCCTTCGCAGCGGGGCATGCGCGCAGAAAGGCGATCGTCCAGGTGCCCGACGCTCCGCCGATGTCGAGCAGTTGGCGGAATTCGAGCGGTCGAACGCGCTGCACAACGGCATCGGCGACAGGCGCGGAGGTGTTGTCCATTGCCCCGATGAACGACTCGCGATCCCCGGCCGGGCCGCGGACGCTCGCGATCCGCCTCGCCGGGCGGCCCGTCTTGACGGTGCATGCAAGCTGCCCCCATCGACGCATGCAGTTCGCCTGGTGCTGGGCCATCGCGAGGCCGGTGTGCGTTCCCCGGTGCGTGAACACTTCCGCGACTCCGGGACCCGGCGAATAGCAATCGCCTTTCTTGACCACCAACCGCAGTGCCGCCAGCGCATCCAGCAAAATGGTCAGACCTCGCAGGTCGCACGTCGTCCGCTTCGCGAGGGTCCGCGCTGTCGCGGGGCCCGCGTCCAGGCAGGAGAACAGATCCAGTTCGGCGGCAGCCGCCAGGACGGCCGCGCCCTGATAACTGCGGATCAACGCGTTGAGTTCACCAGTGGTCCATGACGTTTCAGCATTCGGTTTCATAAGGTCTCAATGACACGGCTTGCGCCATTCGTCGACGTGGTCCGGCCCTCGGGTCATGCGCGTCCAGAACACTCAGAGGCGCCGTGCCGCCACCCGACACAAGCAGCGCAACGGCGCGCCAACGTCCGGATTCCGCAATTGATAGGACTTAAGAGAGGTCCACGGTTCCGGAGTGGGCGCGCCTTCCGGAAGGGCGTAGAAAGGCAGCACTGCCCCACGCGAGACAACTTGCACGCAGAGCGCGAGGATGCCCCAAACGACGGTTTTCATGGAATTCGGTGACCGGACTGTGACGCCGGAAAATGAGTATACGTTGTTTCGTCGGATCATTCAAACGTTCAGATGCACGTGGGCCTTTGAGAAAATCCTGTCACGGGAGGTAACTCCATCTTTCGCTCGTCTCTGGTCCGATCGGTTTCGTTTCCCTTCCTTGCTTCCTGTGAAACAGGCGCTGGGTTGTAGCCGGCCGCGATGAGGCCGGTCTGTGCCGGGGTCAACGCCCCCGGCTACAAGTTTCTTCCCGTCGCGAGCAAAACCGCGTTTTGCGGTTGTGGCTCCGATGAGATGATCCGGGCCTGACTGTGGTCTTTCCATGTCGGGGACGTTCCTGGGCAAAGGCGTTTCCTCCAATGCGCCTTGTCATCGGCGTCACTCGGGGCAATGTGATCGGAACGGTTTACGCGGCTCGAATCGGAGACGCAGAAAGGCAAAAATGAACTATGTGAATCTTGGCCCAACCGGCCTCAAGGTCTCGCGAATCGCCCTCGGCTGCATGACTTATGGCGCGCCCGCCACCGGCGAAGCCAAGGCGGGGCGCCATGCGTGGAGCCTGAATGAGGAGGACAGCCAGCCGTTCCTGCGCCAGGCGCTCGATCTGGGGATCAATTTCTTCGACACCGCCAACGTCTACTCGAGCGGCGCCAGCGAAGAGGTCCTCGGCCGCTTCCTCAAACGCAACGCCCGCCGGGAGTCGGTTGTTGTCGCCACCAAGGTTCACGGCGTCATGCGCGACGAACCGAACGGACGCGGTCTTTCCCGGAAGGCCATCATCCACGAGCTCGACGAGAGCCTCCGCCGGCTCGCGATGGACTACGTTGACCTCTACCAGATTCATCGCTGGGACTACGAAACACCGATCGCGGAGACCCTGGAAGCGCTGCATGATGTCGTGAAATCAGGGAAGGTGCGCTACATCGGCGCCTCCTCGATGTACGCATGGCAGTTCGCCAAGGCGCTTTACCTCGCCGATCGGCACCATTGGACGCGCTTCGTGTCCATGCAGAACCACTACAATCTGCTTTATCGCGAGGAAGAGCGCGAAATGTTGGCCCTCTGCCGGGCTGAGGGCATTGGCGTTGTTCCCTGGAGCCCCCTCGCCCGAGGCCGCCTGACCCGACCCTGGAAGCTTGAAGCCACCAAGCGCTCCGAGACCGATCAGTTCGGGAACGGCATGTACTCACGGACCGAGGAGAGCGACCGCAAGGTCGTCGACCGCCTGGGGCAGGTCGCCGGGCAGCGCGGCCTTCCGCGCGCGCAGATCGCGCTTGCGTGGATGCTCGGCAAGCCGTTCATCACGGCGCCGATCGTCGGGGCCACCAAGCCGCACCATCTCGCAGACGCAGTCGCCGCACTCTCCGTGCACCTCGCGCCGGAGGAGACTGCCTCACTGGAGGAACTCTACGCCCCGCATCCGGTCCTCGGCTTCAGCTGAGACGGGACTGATCCGGTTGGAGGAGGCGAGCTTGCTCGCGAATCAGGTGGAAATCGCCTGCGAGCAGGCCTCGCACACCCACCATCGGATGGCAACGGAGATGCGGGAATAGGATTCGCCTCAGGGCCTCGGATTCCCGATGATGCGCCCCATGAAATCCTTCCGGAAGGAACTCTGGTTCGAGGTGCCCGCCCGCCGGGCGTTCCTCAACATCACGCCGGAGGTCGAGGCGGCGCTTCGCGAAAGTGGCATTCGCGAGGGCATCGCACTGGTGAATGCGATGCACATTTCGGCCTCGGTCTTCATCAATGACGACGAATCGGGTCTGCACGCGGATTTCGAGAAGTGGCTCGAGAAGCTCGCGCCGGAGAAGCCGCACAGCCAGTACGCCCACAACCGGGGCGAGGACAATGCCGACGCCCACCTCAAGCGGACCATCATGGGCCGCGAAGTCGTCGTCGCGGTGACGGGCGGCGAACTCGACTTCGGTCCGTGGGAACAGATCTTCTACGGCGAATTCGACGGGCTGCGCCGCAAGCGCGTTCTCGTGAAGATCGTCGGCGAATGACAGGGTCGGGAGAGCCGCCTAGTTCAAGGCGCTCATCAGTCGCTCGATCTCCGCCTTTTTAGCCTTCAATTCGGCCAGCTGCTTTCTCGCTCCCTCGATGATTTGCGGCGGCGCCTTCCCGATGAACACCGGATTTGCGAGCCGCGTCTCGGTTCCTGCGATGTGTTGCGCGAGTTTCTCAAGCTCTTTCATCAGGCGCTGCTTCTCGGCGGCGACGTCCACCGTCGATGCCAGGTCGAGATAGAGTGTGCCGAGTGAAGTCACCACAGCCGGAGCGCCCTCGACGTTGTCTTTTCGAACGATCTCGGACGCGCCGCACATCCGGAGCAGCTTCCCAAGACTGGCGGTCACGAGCGCCCATTCCGGATCGCCTGCCGTCATGAAGAACCGCACGTCGCGCCGGCTCGCAAGGTCGTACTCGGCTTTCAACGCGCGTGCTTGCGACGCGAGCGCCTTGAGGTTTTCCACAACCTCAATCGCCGCGCGATCGAGCTTCACACAGGATGCGATGAACGCGATGACGTAGTCGGAGGCATCCTCCATCCGCGCGTCGCGGGTCAGAAACGTGCCCGGCAGACCGTAGCCGAGCTGATTCCACAGCTCCTCTGTGATGAACGGTATGAAGGGGTGCAGCAGCAGCAGGGTCTGCCGGAGGACCAGGTCCTGGATTGCGAGACAGTTCGACCTTGTGTCCGCCTCCTGAAGCTTGGTCTTCGAAACTTCGACGTACCAGTCGCAGAAATCGTTCCAAAAGAATCCATACAGGACCTGAACGATCGCGCTGAATTCGAATTCGAAGAAACAGCGGTCGACGTCCCGGATCACCGTGAGCATCCGGTCGAGAATCGCATGATCGTCTGCATCGAATTTCGCCGGATCCAGGCGCTTCACGATCGCATTGAGCGAGGCGTTGTCCCCGGCGGGTCCGCTCATCTGACGGAAACGACAGGCGTTCCAGAGCTTGTTGCAGAAGTTCTTCCCGAATTCGATGCGCTCCTCGGCGAACCGGATATCCTGCCCCTGGGGTGCGATCGAGATGATGCCGAAGCGCAGCCCATCGGCTCCGTAACGACCGATCAGGTCGAGCGGATCCGGCGAATTGCCGAGCGATTTCGACATCTTGCGCCCGAGATTGTCGCGGATGATCCCCGTGAAATAGACGTTCTTGAACGGAATGCGCCGCTCAATCGACTCGCCCGGCCGGACGAACTCGAGTCCGGCCATGATCATCCGAGCAACCCAGAAAAAGATGATGTCCGGCGCCGTTACGAGGGTCGACGTCGGATAGAAATAGTCGAAGCCGGCCTGCTCCATCGCCTCCTCATCCGGCCAGCCCATCGTGGCGAACGGCCAGAGCCAGGACGAGGCCCAGGTGTCGAGCACATCCTCCTCCTGCTCCCACTCTTGCGGATTGGCGGGGCCACCGAGGGAAACATGCACCTTCTCCGGATCGCGCAGATCGGCAGCGGTGAGTTTTTCGCGATCGAGGCCCTTCCGATACCAGACCGGGATGCGGTGCCCCCACCACAGCTGCCGGCTGATGCACCAGTCCTGGATGTTGTCCAGCCAGCA
>Ga0265322_10000775_pt1 | contig 11459 bp, 17 predicted proteins | sample 41222metaG_FD_193584 | JGI IMG/M metagenome (GOLD analysis project Ga0265322, IMG submission 193584) | Rhizosphere microbial communities from Carex aquatilis grown in University of Washington, Seatle, WA, United States - 4-12-22 metaG | ecosystem: Host-associated > Plants > Roots > Rhizosphere...
CTTTTCCTTTCAGGAATTTCCGTCGGAGCGCTGGCCATCGACTGGACCGCTTATTATCCATTGGTTTTTTCACAGTTCCTCCAATTGTGAAATCAAGATCTGGATGCGATGAATGTTTTCAATCGTCGATTGATTTTGCGTTTTCGTCTCGAGGTCCTCGAGAATGTAAAACAATTGTGTCTTAGTCATTTCGAAATCTTTTTTGGTATTCACGACCAACAATAAACCAAATGAATGAATTGATTGAAAAACATAAAAGAATAAAAAGAAAACTCATTTCCACTTCCCCAAAGCTGTACGAGCCCGCATTCCTTGATCGAGCAAAATTTCCGCCGGTTGCATACCATAAGATCTCATGCCTCCAATATACCGACCAGGATCGGCGTAATACTCAAGCGCCGCGTGAAACGTCCCGATCGTTTTTCTCATGTCCTCGTTTTCGCGTTTGAGACCCGCATTCCCGCCGAAAAGATGCCTGATAAAGTCCGATGGTTTGATTGAGATCATTTCGCAAGTTCCTCTATGAGCGCATCGGCTTGCTTAACGCTTTGCTGGGCAATCCAATTCGGAGTCATTTTAGCTGACCATTCACGGGAATAAGTAAAAGTTGCGTTCATAAGTCCTTGCATCGCAATTGCAGCAAACAATTCACGTTTAGTTAGACCTCGTTGCGCGAAATGTATTTCTTCATTGAATCGATCTTCGCTATGCGGCCTTGGAAATGCGGCCTCATTGTTTTTCATTGTCCTCCCCTTTCGAAATTCGTTTCATCGCATCGGCCAGCATTTCACTCACCGGCGCCGGCGGTCCGCGTTCCTCGCCTGTCCATTGCGGCATGTATACCTTTTGCTTTTGTTTATGTAAATCGCCATTGTGTTTTGTCATTGCGCCATCGCCATGATTGTCATACTTGCCTTTATCGACATTGGCAAACGTTCCGGGCTTCAAAAGCCAATCGAAGTCGGCGCGCCATGTACCGGTCTTGGTCCGACCGTTACAAAAATCACTCGCCGCAATTTTCTTAACGATCCGCGTCCATTCATCAAGAGAATACTCAAGGGTGCGGGCCTGCATTTGCTTTTCTTGTGCCGGACTAAGAGCCTTTTCTTTTGGCAGATTCCCGCAATTTTGGTTCCAAACGTCTAATAAATTTCCGGTATATACTTTTGTATTAGAGAGAGAGGAAGAGGAAGAGGGTTCGTTTCGCTTCGGTTTGCTTGCGTTTGCTTCGGTTAAAGTATTGATTTTACTACGACGCGATTCGCCAGATTTTTGACCCCCGGTTTGCCCACTTTTTTGCCTAGAAACTAACCATCCGAAATGTTTTTCAGCGTCGAGGAATTCATAACCGCCGTCGACTTTTTTCGCGAACTTAGGAATCAGGAATTCCGAAAACTCGTGAATTTTCCAGTCCTCGTCCGAAACTATTCGACCTTGCTTAAATCGTTCTTGAGCCAAGCGAAACAGTCTTAAGGCTTGACCTATAGCGATATCCTCATTGCCAATTTTTACTGCGACGGACCGAATCTGGTCCCAAAAGGTTTCTTCGATATTGATGCGGGCCAAAGGCGCAATCCCCCAATGAAGTTTTAACTTTCACAATCGGAGAATTTTCGCTAAGAATTGAATCAAGCGAGATTTCTCCGAGCCAATTTCGCGAGTGACCTAGAGTCGCCAAACTCAAGCGGTCACAAGATTTCGGGGCGTCCTCGCGCCCCTGAAATAAAATCGTTCCGCAAATTCTGGACCTTGTTAAGAAATAAATTCAAATTTTGCGATTAAACGGCTTTAGACCGCTTTTCAGCGCGACCCGACTCGAGTTTCGGAGTTCGACGGAAATCGCGCCCACACGCGAATGCGTGCGAAATCCGACCATCGAGAGAAATATTCTAAATCGCAATTTGTAATAATCTTGGACGCCTGGCGACAATGCTTAAATTTAATGCATTTTGTGGATCTTTGATCGCGTGATCACGCCGCAACTCGGACAAATGGCTTCCTCGTGTATCTGGCCGTTTGACAGATGCCGAATATGAAAATTGAAATGGGTTCCACAAAGTTCACATGAGTTGTGCTCGGTAATGAACTTTTCGCGGCGGTCCACCTCGGTTTCGGGACTGATTTGAATACCGGACAATTTTGCCGTCATTAGCGCCTATATTCGATTTGAAGTGTAAAGATTCTTAGCCTTACGTAAAAACTACGCCATGATGCCCTTGTAAACTCTATCTTTTACGCTTCGTGCATAAACGAATATTATCGGCCCGCGATGTATAGAAAAGCGCGATCTAAACTTAAAAAGGCGAGTCGGGACTGCCCTCGTTGTGGGCGCCCGGCGACGCATTGTTTGCGGACCATTTCGGTTCATTTGTTTTGCGAAACTTGGTTTCATGATCCCGAACGGATCGATATCGACGACCCGCTTTATTGTTGTCATCGGAAAATGCGAGTCTCAAAAAGATAAGATCAAAGAAGTCTCATTCCAAATATGTCGCATTTTTTTAGTTTATATTTCTGGCATTTGTGACATTTGAACCAGGCGAAGAATTTATGCCCGATAATGAGCGCCGGCCGAGGCGCTTGAAAGGTTGAATAGAATTCGAATTTATGCCAACAAAATAATTTCATATTGCCTCCGTTTCAAACCGATACGCTATCTAAGAAATTGTAAAAAGGCATTGATTATTTTCAAGGACTTGCTTATTATTTAAGCATGGATCAAGCGAAAATAATCATGTGGTTTGGAATCTTATTGTTCATCTCAATATTGATCTGGCGTGGATGTCACCCATGAGAACAATTTTTGAAACGGCCGATAAAATTTATCGGATCATAGAAATGGCGGACGACACCTGCAATTCAGATGATCTAAAAGGCAACTGTTTCGACCGTCCAGATCTTAAAGAACAGGAACGCGCATTCAATCTCATAATAGAAAATGAAGGCATTTTCGGTTATGTACTCGAACGTTGGAATCCCGAAGCCGGAATTGGTTATGAACAAATCGATGCATATTGGGGCTTTGTGGGCACTTATGATCCGGCAATCCCGATCAAGAATCATTATATTGTCGATGAACTAAAATCCCAAATCAGGCTTCAGGAATGGAATCAAGCGCTGAAAAAAACCGGAGGTGCCAGATGGCGAAAAATTTAGGAAAAACGATCCGTGATGCGCGAGAGAAAAAAGACATGACCCGCGAGCAATTGGCCAAGAAACTTGGGATCACTGAGAAATTCTTGGGGGTACTGGAATATGGATCAAGATACCATTCCATTTCGGAACGCATTCGATCGGAAATCAATAAAATTTTGAAAACAAAAATATCCGAGAAATCTTTACTAGATCATAATCGTCGTGCGAAAAAAAATTCGCTTCAATATCGTTAGGTCAAAAGATGAGCTTTTTTATTTGTGAATGATTCCCATCGATCGACGATAACATCGCAATAAATTGGATCGATCTCAATCATATAACAATTTCTATTTAATTTTTCACACGCAATCATTGTGGTGCCGGATCCACCGAATAAATCAAGGATGTTATCCGCTTCATCAATCGCACGACTCAAAACCCATTCAGCATATTCAACCGGCTTCGGACATGGATGTCCCTCGACTTCAAAACCACATTTGGTTTGCCAAAAATCATGCATCTGATTTTTAGGTTTGCCCCAAACTAAATGCGGTTCCCAATCATTGAATCCAATATGAGAACGATGTCCGGGCGATCCCTTGTACCAGCACATAATCCAATCTGGTTTATGATTAAGATACCACCAGTCGAGTGCCTTTATTCGACAGCAAGGCAAGATCGCGAAAGGATATTTTTTGACAATTGGCATGATCTTGTCGATTAAAACGAACCAATGTTTTTCCGAATCGTCATGCGAATTATAGTCCAATCCAATTCCATAAGGCGGATCGGTAAAAACCATATCTATTTTTTCACCATTCAAAAGGAGTTCGATATTTTTTAAATCCGTTGAATCGCCACACATGAGTCGATGATTTCCAAGCTGATAGATATCTCCGCGTTTTGTTTTCGCGACTTTTGGCGGTTCCGGAACTTCGTCCTCATTTTCAATTTCTTGCGGCGATGCTTTCAAATTCGCAATATCTCGATCAGTCAAAAGCGGGTTCACTTCGAAATCTTGGCCAATCAGAATCGGCGCCGAAAGCCCGCTCATCATTGAGGCCAAATCGACCTCGGGGAAATTGAAATATTTTGAGACGTCGACTGGTGGAATATTGAGCTCGTCCAAAAGAGTTCTAAGACCGGTCGTGCTCACCGATCCATATTGGGACGCGAGCGCGAGGACTTTGCGTTTGGCGTCCTCGATATTGTCGGCCTCGACGTAACTAATCGGCAATTGTGGGATCGTGTAGCCTTCGTCACGCAACCCATTCAAAACAGCAAGACGTTGATGCCCGTTGAGGACATAGATTTTTCCCGAAGCTGGATCCTCCCAAATTGAGATAGGTTCGATAAAACCATCGTCCAAGATTTCACGACGTAATCGCTTCGCGTTTTCCTCGGTTAGAATCTTGAATTTGCCTTGTATCGGATTGAGTTGATTCAAACTGATAACGCCGGCGCCTTTGCATTTGATCTTAATCGTCTTAGACACGGCCCCCTCCTGGATTTCACGTATCAAATCACGAAACTGATTCATTGTTAAACATGCTAATTTTAATTGCATTTTGTCATTGAGTTTTGGCAATGAATGGACGATACTATGTATGTGGGGGCGATAATGAAAAAGCGACGCACACAATCGAAACTGAATCGCGGAATCGGAATGGCCACCATGAAAAAAGAGCGGGCTAAAAGGGAAATAGCGATGACTGAAACATGGCAATTGATCTCTGGAAAGCTTCAAAATGGCAACGAGTTACTTACCCTCAAGCGTGGCGACAAAGTGCTTTGCTTGTATGCCCCCGCCGTCGGCGCATTCAAAGGCCGCTGGCATTCTTATTATAACGGATTTCCTTTGGCGGAATTTTCGTCACGGGAAGCATGTATTAGAGATGCGGAACGTATCGCAAACCAATCACTGGAGGTGATTATATGAAGAACGTAGGAATCGTTATTGCGCTGATGATCGGCGCTCAAGCAAATGCTGCAGCTACTGCAACGGCCATCGCAAGCGTTACACCGACTTGCACTATGATTAAAGATAGCGGTCAAATTGTGGTGTCGTGTAACGACGGCACGAAATCGGTCCTCAACTATCAACCCGTAATGAACGGCGCGGTTCATGTGGCCGATGCGAACGGACGCGATTGGCCGAATTTGGTTTATATGGGTCCGATGCAAGTCTTGAATCGAACCAGTGGCGACGTGCTCACATATGAGTCCAATGGTAACTTACAAGCTGTTACTGCGGTGTTTTTCGAAGGCACGAGCTGCAATGGACACGCATTCATCCACATTTCGAACTATATCGTGATGAATCAGGTCTACTTGAATGTGAACGCTTTCCCTGCTGGCGGCGACGGAATCAAAATCGTTGGCCAACCCTCGGCGCCGACTTTCATTCAATCGTACTATAGCCAAGGCAAATGTGTGAAATCGAGTCAACCGAACCAAACGAATCTCGCAATCGTACAATCAGTTTCGATTCCTTCATCGGACCCTAAGGCACTTGCCCAACCGATGTACATGATTAGTCAATAAGGATTGTTTATGATGATGTCAATTTTGATAACTGGAGTTCTTATGGGAGGCGCGCCGAGTGATCGGGCGCCTCTGATTACTCGAGACGAACCGAGCCAAGAAAAAAGCGAACCGCCAAAACCTTACATGTCTCAGTATCACCCGAATGAAAAATACGATGACGAAGGCAAACTCACTGAATCTGAGCAAATCGAATTCGACGGCCTGATTGGCGGTCTTGTGGGCGTCATGTGCGCTAATGAAATGCAAATGCAATCGGCGCAGCACGAGATTAAAGAGCAAAAAGCGGTGCAAGAATTGACTGGCACTCTTGACGTCACCAAAGTAAATAACGCCGGCGTCATGATTATTCGTCTGACTGAAAAACAAAAGCAATTGATCGCGGTTTTCAATGATCGCGTAGATCACGAATTCAATGCAGGCGAGGAGTGCAATTAAATGGAAATCGATAGAGAAAAGTTCTTGCCAATGTGAGTTATCGCATTGACCTGAATCATTGTGAAAGGACATGATCCCTTTTGGAGGATCTATGAAAGTTACCGATTTTTTAGAATCAAATCAGGATGAAGAGCTCGCCGCGGTCCAAGGGTATGTACCAAAAGAATTGCGACAAGAAGTCATCGAACAAATGCAAAAAGATAAGAAATCCGGAATCAAAGTAAACTGGAATTCGCTTCTCGAAGCCTGTCTGAAATCCTATCTCCACGAGCGACGTCCGAAGCGTGCGGGCGCCTAAGCGCGTAGTCGATCGATCTTTACTCGACTCATTTCACGAAAAACGGTGTTTAGTTTGCCAAAGACCGGCCGAACCGGCCCATATCAAATCCCGGGGATCCGGCGGTGACGATATCGAATCAAATATTATGGCTCTTTGTAGAACCCACCATTCCGAAAGCCATGCGCTCGGATGGCGAAAATTCGCACAAAAATACCCCATGATTAGGCGAAAATTGACGGACCTTGGATGGACGTTCAATGATTTCGGAAAAATAATCAGACTATTATAATTATCCAAATCCGAATTTTTTTATAAAAATAGGACATTATAATAGTCTGTTTAAAATGGTTTGAGAAATCCGATTACGACCATATCTCCCGTCCCTTTACTTGATCGATGCGTAAAATAAACTCCGCCGCCATCGCGCACCACGGGCCCATTGGGATCGTCGGAACCTGATTCTGTATTTCCCTCGACCGCATCGAATGTCGAACCATGATAGGCCAAGACGCAACCGGTATGCCCCTGTGAGCTCCCCAGATGCTGCCAAATCACGATTGCACCAGGTAACGGGCTCACTTTCACGCGCGAATCGCTCGAAGCACTATCCCATACATCGAGACAACTTTCCGATGCTTTTAAAGGCGATTTTTGACCAGTCATGAGCTCGGCGTACGCAATACAGGTCTGCATGAAATCCATGCACCATGGTTGCTTTTGAGGGATCCCAACGGTCGATTGAATCAAAGCGACCATCGGTCCGTCGTTATTATCGGTCGCTTCGAGAATCCCTACACACGCTTTACAAGCCTCAATGAATAGGCCCCTCGCATCTTTGACGGAGATGGCGTTTTGAGCAATTTGATTTCCGGCCAATTTTCCGCTGATGTAATTTACCATCGCCATTGGAATGTTTCGTTGCATTTTTAACCCCCAATTTTACAAAGTTTTCGGCATTGCTGAGCTTATCGTAAAGAGTATTTACTTGAGATTCAACTTGCGCCGAACAGGAATTGGTTTCATTGCAAAGTTTTTCGATATCGCCTTTCCAGTCCGTGATCGTCGATAACGTGGTCGCAACCTTTGGATCGGTCAAATCATTCCACCAAGCCGCGAACTGCGCCAAAGTCATCATGCGCTGATCATTGGTCAAGAAATGTGCGCACGCGGCACCGCTGGCACCTAGAGATCCGCAGAATTCATGATCCTCAAGTTGAACGGTCCCACAACTACTGAGGAGGGGACCAGCCATCAAGATTAAAAGCGGCTTTATAGGCCGATGCCGCGTTTTGAAGTGCCTGTTGAATCGAGCCCTGATTACCCGAAGCTTGCGCCAAAGCGAGCGCCGTCGTTGCCACAATGACATCGGATTCCTCCCCTTTTGTTTGAATATCTAGAATCAGATTATCGACGAATTTCTGACCCGCAATCGATACGATTTGGCCAAGATACTGAATGCCCTCTTTTAAAAGCCACTGGCATAAAGGAAGGGCCAAAATTGCGGGATCGAGTGCCGTAAGATAGGCGACCGCCGCATCCTCGCCGGCGGTCATAAGAGCCGAGATCACACCATTGATGATCTCGAGCGTTTGATTATCTAGGCTTGGGGAGGCGCGAACCATTGTTGATAGGCCTGGTTAAAGAAAACCATGAAAGCCGTCATCGTGGCCGAATGCAAAAGGGCCGCTAAAAATGTGAGACTAGTGGGAGGAAGCATGAGAGCGAGCACGCCGCTTACGACGCCGAGTCCGCTTACGACAACTAACTTCACTCCACCACTCAGATTCGGAAAAATACTGCCAACCCAGCTCGTACTTAAAAACTTGATGATCAATTGAACGACAATCGCTGCAATCGCCAGGGCCGATGCACCGTTGAATCCACCCAGACTTTGCAAAAGCAAATTTAAAAAATCCTGATTCGGATCGACGGGCGTCTGGGCCCACACCAAAGATCCAAAAAACACGAAAACCGACAATACTAAATATTTGAATTTACCCATGAGAAACCTCCTTGATTTATCAATTACCCGATTTCGCCTTAAAAATGGCAATCGCAAACTGAATAAGTCCAGTCGTGACAATGGCAAATATGGCCGTAATAACTGCCGTTCGACCCATCGTTTCATGTTTGAAGTTGGTTAAAGGCCCGATTTTTGAATCGAGCTTTTCGAAATTCTTTTCCATTTTTTCCTCAAGCGAGATTACACGATCTTCAAGACTTTTTAGATATGCGCGGAGCCAATTATGGTCCATTTACCCACCATCCTATGATTGGAACCCTAAAAGTAAGAGCGTATGAAACCTCGGAATTGTTCAGAGCCCCAAGGCCGGCCGAAACCATTCCTTGAGAACCATTCGAAAAGTTTGTGTTCATCGCAATTCCCCCGAGCCGGACATGAGTTGAATCGTAAAGATAAACGCCTCCGCTCAAGAAAAAATTATTGGCAGCTTGCGACATAAAACCGCATCCCAAAGCGCCCAAAGGTTGAACCGGAGCGCCCGCGCCAACAACTGTCGTATATAAAGCCGCTTTTGCCACGTCCGCCACGAGACCACCAGGCAATTTAAAAAGATAGTCTCCGGCGCCGGCCGTCGCAGTGCCGGCAGCAGAATGTTTGTATTCAATCCTGATCTCGGCATCACAACCGAGTCGGCGATACCATGCACGATCGACAACAATAGTTGCAGTACCTTTGGATGGGTTTGATGATGTCGCTTCAATTGTAACGGGTCCGTCATTTGTCCAATTAGTTTGATTGCTGATTCTAGACGGATCTACTGAAACAGAAATGGGAGCAACTGACCATGTGCCAGCAGACGGTTCATTGATATCGATAACGCCGATCAGTCTAATTGCTTTTTGCGAGACTCCATTTGTTGAATAAATGGTCGAACCATCAGTAGATCCGCTTGAGATTGTTGTACTATCTGCCAAAAAATCATCGTTAAACCCCTTGACACCAGAAACTCCGAGTTGAAATCCGGTACCGTCAAATATCATATAAACAAAAACGAATTGATTAACGCCGGAAGCTTGACCGAGAGTAGCACCGACTGGAACCGTGATCGATAAGGGGCCTGGGGGTTCCTCGATAGTGTAAGTGCCATCAGTAGCCACCAATGATCTGAAAGCCAAAACCGGAGCATTATTTCCGCCAGTCGGTGTGCTCCCATCAAAATTTGTGACCAAGATCACCAATTGATTGGCCGAAATGGACACATTCAAACCCAAATTTGAGATATATTTCGACGATGGGATGACATCAAAGGCCGAAGCAATTTGGTCCTCTAATCCGTCCAAATCACCATTATCCAAAACATCTTGATCGGATTGATTTGCAATATATTGCGCGAACCCTGCGGCAATAAATGTCGCCTGTCTCAAAGCTTTGTTGTTCAACTTTGAACTAGCGATGCCGGCGGTCTGTCCGCTCGTTCGACTTCCCGAGGCCTCATAGTCCGATTGAGATGTGAGATTCGTTCCCGTATCGGTTGGACAAAACGGTAATATCTGATTATCCGGCATAAAAACTCCCCTTTAAAAAGACTGAGGCCAGGATCCTATATCCCAACCGTTAATAAAATCAGTTTGTAGATCCCAGCCAAACATTGGACCAGTATTCGACGGAAAAATATATTCGCTGATGCGAACACCTTCCGGCTTCAAAGGCAAAAAACCTCCGGAAATCACCGCTATTGTCAGCGCATCGATGATACCTCCAACAAACGCCACGCGGTAACTCATATCCAAATCGTCGATAATAAGCATCGAAATGGTCGGGAATGCAGCATCCCATACCTGATAAGCGCCGTCGGTTGTACCGTCCCAATGATTCGCTGCAATTTTCGCCTTAATGAAATTTCGGTAAACGTCATCCGGCAAAACGGTAATCTGAGTTTGGTCCTCATTTGTTTGCCAAATGCCTGAATCCCATCCAAGGGTAGGATCGGTCCCATCCCAAGAAAAGAACACTCCTTCAACCGGTACTGAAAGCGTTCTTGGAAACCCAACCCATTCGCCGATGATATCGAGTTGGTCTCCGATTGCGGTATCGACATCGAAAATTGGGATCATGGAAAGCATTAGATCTTGGACTTGAACTTGGGTCTCAACATCAGCGCTAATCATGTCCGTGAAATTCGGCTGATCTCTGAAAGCTGCCGTAATGAGGTTTAAATAGTCTTCAATCGTCATGTGATTATGAAAGTAAAATCCGTGTCAGGATTACAAACCGCTAACTCGTTAAACAAAATGTCCACGTTCGCCGCCGCAAATGATCCTGAGTCTTTTTTGAGTCGCAATAAAGTAATATCGAAAGTCTGATAAGCCGGTGTCCCAATCAAATAAGCGGGTGCGAAAAGCTTCGTTAAGATGACGTCATTACCGATTCCATTACCATTGATAGCGCTCGACACGGCCGCAGCTATTTGAGCTTCATAATCGGATGTCCAACCGTCGTTTACGGCCAAAGTGATCTCAACCCCGATTTCAGGTTTTCCGGGTCTGAAGAAATTGATTTGTAATGGCATTCCCTTGGGATCGGTGACGACTTCTGAGGTTGTACCATAAGTCCCAACTCCGGGTGTCTTATGAATTTGGATTGTTTGACAAATCTCGGTGACGTCGCCGCCATCTACTACGCAACAAATCGTGTGACCTGGTATTCCGTTTCCGTCAGTTGAACCGCTATCATTTTCATATCCTTGGACATCGGTCACACCGGTCACGTTCTCAAGAGCTCCGATCGTACCGTCAAATACAGTCAACGAAGGATTCGAAGTCGAAATTTTCTGACGTTGTCTCAATGCAGAATCGGTCTCGGCGGGTTGGCCAATACTTGCAGCCGTCGCATTCGTGACCGATTGCCATCCCAATGTCGGAGTAAAAATCTTGGTCACGGTTCCAGATTCGGCCGTAACTGCTCCAGGATTTTGAGCGGTTGCCGTGACCGTGACTTCGCCGCTCGAATGAATAATGACGGTTGTTGGCAAATTCCATTTTTGATTCAAAATGTCTTGGACAATACCGTTCGTGATCACCGTGCCGGCAGTCCCGGTCA
>Ga0265322_10000780_pt1 | contig 11445 bp, 10 predicted proteins | sample 41222metaG_FD_193584 | JGI IMG/M metagenome (GOLD analysis project Ga0265322, IMG submission 193584) | Rhizosphere microbial communities from Carex aquatilis grown in University of Washington, Seatle, WA, United States - 4-12-22 metaG | ecosystem: Host-associated > Plants > Roots > Rhizosphere...
TCCAGGCAATAGAACATGATGTCTTTGCCTTTGAACAAATCCGAAAGCTCGAGCATCCTCATATTCAATTTTGAGTCGGAAAGAACTTTGAGAGATTTTCTTTTTAGAGAGGAGTCCCAAAGATACGCAAGACAGTAAGTATCCTCCCACGCGAGACGTCTTACGTTAAAAAAATTCTTGCCAACTTTTACAGGGATCTTAGTTTCAGGAGTAGCAAATTCAGGGATGACAAACCCGTTACCTTCGAGCACCGCATGATCGTATAAACTGTTGTGATAAATGCAAATACAGTTATCCAGAAGTCTTTGAATGTCAGGTCTGATAGCTTCTAAATCGATACAAATTTTTGGATTTCGGATCCACTGACCATTACCAGCATCCACTTCGCCGTGATTTACTGGGATATAGTAACCAGTGATACCGTCGTAGCTTATGCACAGCCCGGCGATAAAGGTATTGCATTTTCCATCATAAACTCTCGTATCGAGCCCTGATGTTTCCGTGTCAAGTGCGCAAAGTCCGGCTTTGATAGCGTTATCAACTATTTCAGTTACTTGAGCAGGATCAAGAACGCAGACGAATTTCTTTTCCTTCATCCAGGGATAAAGATCTTCTGTAGATTTACCGACAATCTCTTCTTGTGAAAATAGGGAATCGCTCATTAAGGCTATGTTACTGTAAATTCAATCAGTAAGCAAAGAAATTTACAGAGCCGAAGAGTTCAGTATCTTTGAACACAAATTTGTAAGGCGAGTAGTCATTTTTCCAGCAGACCTGACATCCAGCATCGGGACTAGAGGCATGGAGAAATTTTACAGTTACAAGGTACTTTTTACCCAGCGCGTCAAATTCCGGGTTATCGAGAGGGATTTCGAGGAAATATTCTGAAGCCTGCACGTCATTAGGTCTTTTCGTACAAAAACTAAAGTAACGTAAGCTTTTATTAAATAAGCACTTTGTAGAATCGCCGTCAAAAATTGATACTTGAAAAAAACTCTGCTTAGGATCGGAGCATTCCATTTGAACCAAGATCTTCTCCATAGTTTTTTGCCCGTATTCAAAACTAAAAGAAAAAGATTCAGAAATTTTAAGTGGGAGACGACCCTCACCGTTTATCGAAGCGGCGCCGAGGGTTGCTACAGCCTTTGTGTTTTCAATCAGGTTGAAAACAAAAGTTTCATCTATATCGGACGATTTTACAGTAAGACACTGATCGCCACTTAAAGTAACAACGTCTCTAAAATGTTTTGTGCTTTTTTCAAGACCGTCAGAAACGATGATGTTGTTATCAAACTGATTGAAATCAATGTAATCTAGATAGTGTCGAACGACGCCGTTTAACTTCTGCTGAAGAAACTTCACAGCGTCGTTTTGATCCTCGCAATAAATAATCTGATTAAAGTGCATTGAAAAGCTCTGCATACTCTACTGCGCTTTGGCTCAGTAATTTTTGTTTCAGTACTTTTGATCTAAGGTGGCTGATCAAAGGATCAAAAAAACCCTCAGTTATTTTAAGTAACTCTATCGTATCAATTACATCTTTTACCGATTTAAACTCACGGCAAAATTCTTTCAAATGGTCGGGTGCATCGCTGGCAAACTCAGTCAAAATTTTGTTTGAATTTTTGTTTTCTACCTGAAGACAAGGTATGCCTCGAACGGCACACTCTAAAGTAATATAGTCGTTCAGATTGGACGAGATCACGATTGAGTTAGTATCTAATGAAAATTCATTAAATCGCTTGTATTGAATTGCGTATTTGTAAAGATTTGAAAAGCTCGAGGCATCAGAAAACGTGTGCAGTTCAAACGGGAAAGAGTTTATGTCGGTAATTCTGAACCAGTTCTGCATGTCTTCAAAATAGTCGAACTCTTTTCCGCTTCCGAATTCTTTGCTGTCACCAATCCAGCAGACTTTAGAAATTTTTTTCTTAGGTAACAAGGGATGATAGGCAGCCCCTAAATCAATGAAATGATGTTTTGTTTTGTTGTTACTGGAAACGATAATTTCATCTATTTTGCAATCTTTGTTCGGCGTATATACAATAATTTTCTGACCTAAATTTTTATGTTTCTCAATCATCCCTTTATGAAAATCGTACCGACTCTCGTGAATCAGGAGGTGGCTGTATTTTTTAAAAGGGGTGAACCCTTCCGCCAAAATACCCAAACCATGAAATCCTTGCTCGAGTCCATGAAATAAAAATTTCTCCGATAGAGAATTGACGTTATACAGCAATCCAATTTTCATTATCATTGAAGAGTCTCTTTCCACTCTTTATAAAAAGTAGACTGAGCAAACCTCTTCTCAATGTACTTCTTTGCGCCAGCACCCATTTTTAAAGCGAGATCTGGATTTTTAATTAGATGCGCCAAATAGCTTCTTAGCTCAAAAGGATCGTCTGAAAACAGACCGCAAACGCCATGCTTAAACTCAGGATCAGTCTTCACAGAAACTACGGGCAACCCTAATAACATCGCTTCATACACATTGTAATTTGTCAGCTTTTTCGAAACGTTCACATAACCTATGTGATTTCCCAAAACATTTATGTAATTGTAAAACCTTTTTATAGATTCATTTTCATTTTGAACCAGCGGTATTTCTATGTTTTTGCAGACGCCTGTAGGAGGACCCAAAAAAGCTACCTTCTGCCCCGCTACCAATTTCACGAAAGTTTTTATCTCGTTTTCATTTTGAAAGGAACCGCTGGCGGCAAACTCAGTACTAGACTTTTTGACGTAACTGTAATGCTCAGCGCTTAAAAACGGAATATCTAACGCTTGCACTCTTCTAATATTTTGAAATTCAAAATTTGAAAAATCTTCAGAAACAACGCATTTGTATTCTGACTCATCAATTTCCGAAACCGGCTGGATATTGCTCGGGCGGGGGCGCAAATTGTAATTCCACTTAGAAGATCCGTGAGTATAGAAATCAAAATCACCAAGCCGACGAAGCTCGAATGCCAAAACAGAGTTGACGTTATACAGTAAAATTTTCATTTTCCTACGTAACTAGCAAGATGCTCCTGCCACGCGAAAAATGGTACCCCCAGGTGCTTGGCTTTTTGGATATCCAAAACACCAAACTTCGGGCGCGGAGCGGGGCGAGGGAAATCATCTGATTTGCAGGGGATAACTTGAACCTTTTGATCTTTGAGAATCTCTTTGGCGAAGTCGTACCAAGAGCAAAAATTATCCGACCCTAAATGATAGATCCCGTTGGCATCACCATCAATTAACTCAAACACGGCTTTCGATAGGAGAAAGGTGCTTGTAGGGCGCCCAAACTGATCGTCAACCACCTTTATAACAGGCTGCTTCTGGGCAAGGCTGAGCATCGTTTTGACAAAGTTTGGACCGTTGGTACCGAACAGCCATTGAACGCGGCATATGAGGTATTTGGAGCGCTCTAATTCGGCTTCTATCGACACTTCTCCCAGCATTTTGGAGCGACCGTAGTGACTGAGAGGATTTCTACCATCCCCCTCTTTGTAGAATTTAGAAGTGTCGCCCCTGAAAACATAGTCGGTGCTGAAATGGATGAGCTTCGCTTTCACCTTTTTACAGGCGTGTGCAAGATTGTATACCCCTATAGCGTTTACATTGTAGCAACTAGGATCGATCTCGCATTGGTCGACTTTCGTGTAAGCGGCACAATTGATTACTAAATCCGGACGAAGCTGGAAAAGGGCTTGTTCAGTCAGAGCCCTGTCTGAAATATCAAGGCGGTTTCTGTCATAAGCGTAGAGATTATAATTACTGAATAGAGGGATCAAATCAGATGCCAACATTCCAGCGGCGCCTGTAAACAGGACTTTCTTTTTCTTCATCCGTCTTTCCAAAGTTTTTTGTATTGCGTTTCCAACCAATCAAAATTTTTTCGATACCAAATAACCGTTTCTATTAAACCTAGCTCTAAATTTTTTTGAGGGGACCAACCTAAAGACTGAATTTTATCGCATGATACAGAATACCTAAAATCATGACCTTTTCTATCCTCGATATATTTAAATTTTGGTTTGACGCCTAATTTTTCTCCTAGAAGCTTCAATATTTCTATGTTTGACATCTCGTTGTTAGATCCGACTGTATAGAGTTCTCCAACAACCCCTTTTTCCGCTATTACTTTTATTGCTTCCGCTACGTCACCAACGTATAACCACTCTCGAATGTTTTGCCCTGTTCCGTACACCGGCAATTCCTCACCCTTCGACATAAGATAAATCATTCGAGGAAGAAGCTTCTCAGGTAATTGCCTAGGACCGTAGCAATTGGATGGGCATACGTTGATCACCGGCAACTTGTAGGTTTCTCTGAACGCGTTAGCAAAAAGTACTTGAGCTGCTTTAGAAGCTGAGTAAATATTTCTTGGGCTTACGGGAGATCCTTCATGAAAAGAGTTTTCATCTGCCTGAAGTTGTCCAAAAATCTCATCTGTTCCAAAATTAATGATCCTAGGAACTGCAAACTGGGAGCACACGGAGAACAAATTTGCCGACCCCAAAATGTTGGTGTTGATAAAATCTTCGTAAACACTGATTGATTTATCTACAGCTGATTCTGCTGCAGCGTGAATGACTAAATCAAAGCCGTTGAACTTATGAAAACACGCCTCAATACTACTTTTATCGTATAGATCACCATTGTATATTACTGTATTGCGAACATCTTTGACGTGCTCGTAGAATCCGCTATAAGAGTGGTTGTCAAAAACGACAATATCGTTCTCAGGTGTATAACGATATTCAGAAAATTTTCTAACAAGCTCAGATCCTATAAATCCAAGCCCTCCTGTAATTAGGATTTTCACTTATTTACCCCACTTCTCCAGAAGCTTAATGTGCTGCTTTATGAAATTTTTGACATACTCAGTATTTGGTCCGTACTCTTTCTCAATGGCGCCGAGAATGTCTAAAGCTTTGGATCTACTGAGTGGCAATGAAAGGTCAATTTTGAAATGTTTTTGAAATCTTCTATCGAAAGCTTCTTTATTAGCTTCGATAAAATTGGCAGCTTCAAGAAGATTGTCAGGGGATCCCATATCGATCCAATAGCCCTTTAGCTTCGTGTAATCGACCGCGCCAGGACCTTTAGCTAAGTAAGCCTCAATAATGTCTGTTACCTCGTACTCGCCTCGAGCTGAAGGCTTCAGCGTGTCTAGGATATCGAAAACATCTTTGTCAAAAATGTAAGCGCCGACCACAGCCAGGTTCGTTTCTGGGTTACTAGGCTTCTCTACAACTTTTGTCACATACTCCTGATGACCGTCTAGCGATGCAACTCCATAAGCGCGAGGGTCGTCAACCTCTTTAAGTAAAATTTTGCAGCCCCCATTATACGTTGTCACAAATTCAGAGAGGTCGTCTTCGAAAAGGTTATCACCTAGAATCACGCAGACAGGCTTACCTTGCGCAAACGGGCGCGCACACTTCAAAGCATCCCCAATGCCACCCTCTCCGTATTGACGACCGTAATGGATGGCGTTGAAACCAAACTCTTTGCCATCACCACAGTAATTCATCATATCGCCGGAATGTCTGCCGCCAGTCACAACAACAGCATCCTTGACGCCAGCTTCCACAAGAGACAAAAGAGGATAGTCAATCATCGCTCGGTTATATGTGTAAATGAGGTGTTTGTTGGTAACCCGGTGCGTGTAATATCCCGATCTTGTTCCGAGTCCTCCGCAAAGTAAGACGCCAATCATCTGTAATTCTCCAAAATATGCTGATACGCGTCCCGCCATATGTTTACGTTGACGCTCATGCTGTAATCTCTTGTTACTGTATTATATCCATTTTCTGCTATAAATTCTGCTATAAACCTTTTATCCAGAATCTCCTTTAGACAGGCATACCATTCAGTTGCGATGCCTTCTGAATCTTTACAGTTATTAGCCAACATCCCGTTGACGCCATGTATTATCGTTTTGCTGTAGTTCTCTACGTTTGAGGCAACTACAGGGCATTTTAGCACCATGCCTTCAATTACTTTCAAATTGGATTTACTTCGGTTGAATAGGTTATCTACGATCGGGGCGATTACAACCGTATCTCCTAATCCAGCTAAATAACTTATCGTCTTATGGAAGATGTTCGTCTGTACGAAATTCACCAAAACCAGCTGATTCGTAATTCCTTCAAAATCCTGTAGCCAGTTATCAGAGACTCCACCCATTACCATTACAAAGAGATCTGGATTCTCTCGTGCGATCTTTGCTAAGGTTTTTTCTACTATGAAAGTGTCTTGGTGATGGGTTGGCGAGCCCCACCACATTATCTTTTTTTTACCCCTCAATTTAGCAAGCATCTCTTTTTGAGGTAACACCTGATGCAATTTACTACGGCTCTTGGTGCCAGAAGGGTTCATAAAAACCAGACTTCTAAGAACGTCCTCATTAGATCCAAGCTTATATTTTTTGAACTCGTCGATATCAAGACTGTTGGGGAGTACGTAGATATTCTTATTAAGGGGGTCGTGTATGCTCTTTAGATGTTCGGTTGTAACTGTACAAGCGTTCGCTGACTTGATGAATTGCAGAACTTTGTCTTTTTTATCATCATAGTACTCCCGAGCTTTGTTCCACTCTGGAATTTCCGTCATCAGATCATCAAATTCTACCACTACAGGCTTATTGACCCTTTTACAGTACTCGACGAAAGGAATAATATGGTCCAGATGAGGTTTTTGCATAACAACCAAATCTGCCCACTTGATCTCTTCTTCCCGGAACCTATAAACGATCTTCGCGCTGCAATCATCAGTCATATTAAGGTACTTGAACGGCAATTGCATCCGGAAATACCCGCAGCCATCGTACCCAAAAATATAGCCTAAAATTTTCACAGTTACATATATTCTAGAGTTTTTCGCTAATTTTTCAATGTATTAAGTGAAGCTATTCATCCTTACGACTAATTTGGACAACTTGGATAACTCGGATCACGGGGATTGTGAGATCATTGCAAAGAGGGACGGAAAAACCCTGATTTGTGATTTTGAAACTTACCCAGATCGCCGAATCAAAGTCGATTTCAACCCAGTAAATGGTCTGGTGAACTTGTCGTTCAGTCTCGCCCCTAATGAAGTGCTGGCTGTGGGTACTAAAGACGCTAAGAAGCGGAAGAAGTAACTTCGGCTTCTTTTTTTATGGCTCTTATTTTTGCCTGAACCTTTTTCATAAGATCCATATTCTCTTCATCTCGAGCCAAATCTATTAAATAAAACAGCATGGCATATCTATGCAAGGTCAGAGACTTTTTCATAGAGATGATCTGTTTTTCAAGGACTTTGTGTAAATCGAATACCGTTACATCGGTCGACTTTTTTTCTTTAGGCTCGTGAAAATCCTCACGCGGATCATAAGCAACCTTCTGTAAGTTGAACTTCTGTTCAAAAAATCTCAAGATCTCAGAAAATTCTTCGATCTGTTCCTTCTCTTTAGCAAAATCAAGAACGTCCCAATTATTTTTATCACCACATGTAAAACAGGTAAAAGTTTTACCGTTATAAACATGTGAGGATTGCTTTTGCTCCTTGCCGTTCGAATGGAAGGGGCAGCGCATCTGAAAATCATCAGTCTCGTAGGTAAACGGGTAAAGATTATAATATTTGAGAAGACGTACCATTGAAACGTTGTCCTTAACGTTCTTGATTCTTTTCTCAATATGGTTCATTAGAACTCTACCTCTTCAACTTTACCTGTAGGATTCAAATTTTTTCCATTTGTATCTGTATGCCAGATTACACCTACCGCGAGCGCTGTATCGGCAAGGAAGGGTTTGAAAATGCCACCATGACGGCTCTTGATACAGCCTATGTGAAGATTGTTGGTTTTTCTCAAATCATCATTCAAATAGGTATAGATAATGCTATCTGCGGAGCGCTCAGCTTCGTTCGCATAAGATAAATCGAAAGTGCTGTATAGCGATTTCTCGTTCAAATCGTCATAGGTGAAAGTCTCTTTATCCTTCTTACTGCTTTCACGCTCAGTTTTCTTTACAACGTTTTTCTTACCTTCCCGGTTAATCTGGAAAGGGGCGATCATCGCTACACCAGTGTTGTTATCAAAAGTCATTGCAATATTTTTCAGACGCTTCATGATCTCGTTTAGAGAAGCGGATTCGCCTCGGTGGGCATTAGGATCATCTGGAGCCATCAAACCAGGGTGGTCAGGGATCACTAAATGGAGCTGCCCCGATTTATTCAGCATGTTCATTTTTGAAGTAAGCAGGCTGGGAGTCAGCCTACGATCCGGCTGCCAAATATGAAACTTACCGTAGGGAGCTTTTAAACCCTCTCTACCAGCACCCCTGTTATCCCAGTCGTTCACAGCTAAGCGGTAGTAAGCTTCCCCGCGCGGAGAAAGGTCACCGTTACGCACATCGTTGTAAGTCATGTACACGTCACAGCCTAGCTCGCGCTGCAGCTTCTTATTATTGGCGTGCATACAGTAGAGTTTGTCTTGAATGATCTCTCTAGGCATCTCGAGAGTTGCAAACAACACATTAAATCCCTGATTGATACAGGCATTGTAGGCATAATTGAGGGCTAAGGTCGTTTTACATTCCCCGGTATGCCCGGCAATAATCATCAACTCTTTCAACTTCACACCCTTCAACTCAATGTCGATTGGATATAACCCTGAAAGGATCCCGTAATTTGCCAAGTTGTTTTCTTTGGCGGATTCAAACCGTTTGAGCGCTTCAACTCCAGACTCAGACATTTCTGAATCTGTTTTTTGATTTGCTGTTTGGTAATAGAAGGGCTCCGATCTTTCCAGCATGTAATCTAAAGCTTGTTTAGTGCCAGATAAAACCTTTTTACCTATCTTAAACTCACCAGTGTTTATCTGTGAAACTTCATTCAACAGCTTGTTAAATTGTACCTGGTGGAGATCCTGTATTACTGTTTTTTTGATATAGTCAAAAGAAGCGCCTGTATGCGCTGGAAATTTCTTAATATCCTCTAACTCTTCTTTAGCCCCAAGCTCGTTTCTCTCCTCAAACACGCTTTCCAGCAAAGCAAATGTAGGAAGGTCGCCCTGTTCGTTGTACATCGCTTGGGCGAACTTGAAGATTTTTTGCAAATCAGAATCGACCTGCAAAAAATTGATAGGCGCATCAATGATCTTGAACGCATTGTCCGTCAGATTTTCTGCGTCATCCTGCTTGATTAAGCATCGTAGAAATTTTTTACCTGATTCCATAATTTATCCTGGCGTCCAAAATTTGCCGCGAGGCGCTTTGGCAGAAGTTTTTTGTTTGGGCGGTTCTACCGTTGCGGGAATCACATTAGTCAACGAAGGCTGGCTTGGGCGATTTGCAGGAGGATCCTTTTGTTTTTCAATTTTTGTGGCACCTGCACCAGAGATTGTAACTTTTTTGAGACATTCAATCTTGTTTCTGACTTGAAAATCTTTTACCTGATTATTGACAATCTTTGGCGTAGGGCTCAAATACCAAATAGGGAGAAATTTGTTTTCACGGTTATATATAAATTCTTGGATAAGGTCTTCATCGCGGTCAGTGGTCACCGCATTTGCAGTAAGATCCAAAATAATCAACTTAGTGTCATCGTAAACCGAGAAGGTTTCGCTTAGAGAGAACCTCAGATGACGCATTTCCGGAACCGTAACCACAGCGTAAGAAAAATCTTTAAATTTGAAATCGTAGACCATTTTTTTAACGAAACATTTTAAGTTACTATAAAACGTCTGACTGTTGCTAACGATAAGAGCAGTCTCAATTTGGTATCTGTCGACGTCAGCACGATCATCCTCAATTTTCGTATAGAGGTCGGTTAAAACCGTCTCGCTTGGCACGACATGCAAAGGTATATTTTTTAGAATATCCTCGTAGTATTTCTGCAACCAATATTCTTTTTCAGCGTCACAAGGAATTTTTGTAGTTTCCCCAGTTTTTATATCAACATTAACATGGGACGGGTCATGTCTAGGGACCATTTTCCCAAACAAATTTTTGCAATGAGGGCACAGAAAAGCGTCGTTAAGGATCTCGTCTTTCTTCGTTTTTTTAATGAGGGCGAAATCTTCCATGAATTTCTTTTGATCGATAATCACTTTTTGCTTTTGAGGCAAAGTTTGCCCGTCGCCCTCGGCGGCAGCTTTTTCGTCATCAAAGAATTTTTTCACAAATTTCTTTTGATCAGCCTTCATTTTTTTCTCTGTTTGCATCATTAACCAATTCAGTAAATAAATATTCCACTATATCTGGATCAAAATTCAACTCTCCGCTTTTTGTCGCGCCAAAAATTTCAGTAACAAGACCTTGTTTGGATTTTAATACTTTAAGCACATGCTCGTCAATCGTACCCTTATTTATAAAATGAAGAACAAGGATCGAGGTGTGCTCGCTACCAATCCTCTGTGCCCGACCAACTAACTGTATATAATCTCCGTAGCTCCAAGGGAGATCATAAAAAATAAACGTAGACGCCGCCTGAAGATTGATTGACTCGCTGCCCGCACGGTTGATGAAAATAACATCGACTTTGGATTCTTTGTTTTGGAAGTTTTGCTTGTTAACTTCCCGTTTCGCTGCGTTTTCATCTCCTGTTATCCTAGTCATCGGGATCTTTTCTTTTTTGAAAATCTTCTCGAAACGATCAATCTGTTTTTTAAAGTTAGTGAAAACAATAACTTTCTCGTCTATGAAATCTTCTTTTAGTAACTGTATAAGTTCTTGTTCTTTAGAAGACGGCGCGTCGATACCAATTAGATTAGGGGAATCAGATATTTGCTGGCAAAAAATCAGCCTTGAAATCTTCTCTAGCTCTTTTGTCTCACCACTATCCAAAACCAGAATGCCTTCGAGCGCATCGCGGTAAGCCTTATCCTGGCGATCCTCCATTTGCAACACGACCTCTTTCGAGATCAGCTTGGGTAACTCTTTAGCTACATCTTCTTTTTTTCTACCTAAGAAATAAGGGTCAATATACTTTCGAAACACATTCAAATTTTTGTAGCCAATCAATTTTGGAACACGACGATCCTTTACTGTATTTGTCTTCTTATCGGTGTACGTACCCATTTTCAAAATAAGCGTATTGTGAAACGCGTTACGAAACCGGGTGACGTTTGTGAACAAGCCTGGAATAACTGCAAAAAATATTGAGAATGCTTCCTCAAGACGATTTTTAATTACTGTAGCCGTTAAAGCTATCACTCTTGAGGCTTTTGTGGCGGTTCTATTTACAGCGCGCCATGTCTCGTTTCGGTAATTTTTAAAATAGGTCGCTTCGTCGAAGATCACCATATACCGACCAAGTCTAGGTATTAACTGCTCGTGCTCTGACACTAGCGTGTTGTAGTTGATGATTAATATGTCCGTGTTGTTACTGAAAAACTGATCGAGCTTGTATTTTCTGGCGGTTTCCCCCGTTAGGAGATTAGCCGGACACTTACCGATTCGAATGTTC
>Ga0265322_10000781_pt1 | contig 11428 bp, 7 predicted proteins | sample 41222metaG_FD_193584 | JGI IMG/M metagenome (GOLD analysis project Ga0265322, IMG submission 193584) | Rhizosphere microbial communities from Carex aquatilis grown in University of Washington, Seatle, WA, United States - 4-12-22 metaG | ecosystem: Host-associated > Plants > Roots > Rhizosphere >...
CATGGCACGATCGATACATTTTCACTATCAAGCCGCTACCTTGACTGCTCACATCCGATACTCGTTTATCTTCCTCCAAAGCGATCAATGACCGATAGTCTTCCCGTTATTTATGTCACGGATGGCGGAGAATATCTTTCTCTGGGGAAAATGCATTTTATTTTGGATTATTTGATCGCCACGCATCGGATTCGCCCGGTGTGCGGGGTATTTGTCGACCCGAGAAAAGACCTGAAGAAACCTTCGACCAATATGCGCATGACGGAATATTCAGCCGACGATGCATTCCTCGACTTTTTGCAATTTGAAGTTACACCGTATATCGAACAACATTACCCGGTATTATCTTCACCGAATAATCGGGCAATCCTCGGTGCCTCAATGGGCGGATTGATTTCAACCTATGCGGTGCTGTCCCGGCCCGATTTCATCAACAATGGTGCCTCACAATCTCCTTCCTACACACAGGCCAAGAGCGCTGTCATCAAGCTTGCTAAAAAGCTCAATCGCATCCATTCACATATCTTTATTCAAACAGGAACGATCGGTGATACTGAAATTGAAGCACAACAGGTAAGTACAATTCTTTCTGAGAAAGGTGCAACGGTACGGTATGAAACGTTTCCTGAAGGTCACAATTGGACCAACTGGCGAACACATCTCCCGTCAATACTGGAAGACTTCTTCCCTCCGCGTTAACAATTCATCCTTTCACACTTCCCAATGTGAGTCCCGAAACCAGCCATCGGGAAAGTAATAAAAAGAGAGCGACAACGGGAATCATCACTAACAACGACGCCGCGCCGTACAATCCCCATTCCGTCGACATATTTGCCTCAAACGATTTCAATCCGAGCGGAAGTGTCCACAATTCTGTGTCCTGTAAAATCTGTGCCGCAACAATATATTCCGCCCACGCCGTCATAAAGGAAAACAATCCGGTAATCACCAGCGCCGGTGCAGCAAGGGGCAGAATAACTTTGTAGAATGCCTGAAACTGGTTGCATCCATCGATACGTGCGGCTTCTTCCAGGCTGAGCGGAATAGTATCGTAATATCCCTTCATCGTCCAGATACAAAACGGTAAAGCGGTCGCCGTGTAGGTAAATATAATTCCTGAAAATGTATTGATCAGCCCGAAATGAATCAGCATAATATACAACGGCAATAACAACATGGTTGCCGGAAACATTTGTGTCAGCAATAAGCTTAACAAGCCGATTTTTTTTGCAAAGAAATTAAATCGTGAAAATGCATATCCCGACATCGCCGCGAGAACGACACCGGTAAACGTCACCGTCAGTGAAACCATGGCGCTGTTTCGAACCCAAAGCAAAAACGGTTGTTCGGTAAAAAGTTTAACATACGATTTCAATGTTGCATGTTCAGGGATAATTTCCAGTGATGTGGAAAGCAGTTTATCCGCCGGCCGGAGTGAAATCGTCACCACCTGCAACACGGGATAAACCGCTATCATGGCAAAAAGGATGAGAACGAAATGCGTAATAATCCTGAGAATATTTTTTTTGACGTTTGGTTTCATCGGTAGATTCGATTCAAAGAATTTTTCAATATGCCCCTTCAGTCGCTTTTGTCTTTCTCATAAATCCCAGGCTGAAAAGCAACAGTATGATGAAAATAATCATGGATAACGCCGCGGCATATCCGTATCGATATAAATTAAACGCCGCTTTGTACACAAACGAAACGAGAATGTGTGTATTATCCGACGGTTCCCCTCCATTGCTCACCAGCCAGATGATATTCAAATTATTGAATGTCCAGACGATACCGAGCGTAATCGCCGGAATCATGACAGGACGAATCAACGGGATGGTAATATTTTTCAGTTTATGAAACCACGATGCGCCGTCGATATCGGCTGCTTCGTATAATTCGTGCGGAATACTTTGCAGTGCCCCGAGTGCAACCACCATCATGAACGGGAAGCCGAGCCAGACATTCGTCAGAATGCATGCAAGAAATGCTTCCGTCGGATTCTTCAGCCATTCGATTGCCGGAAGATGCAGATAACGGGTCAGCACAAGATTTATCGAGCCGTATTCGTAATTAAACATTCCACGCCATGTCAATGCAACGATATATTGGGGAATCGCCCACGGAAGAATCAACAGTGTCCGGTACACCGAGCGTCCCTTGATTTTTTGATTCAACAAAAGTGCGAGAAATACCCCGAGAACGACGTGGAAGAAAACATTCGCCACCGTCCAAATGATCGTTTTTAAAAAAATCACATAAAAATTCGGCTGTGTCGGTTCAGTGAAAACCTTTTCGTACTGATTCGGCCCGACAAGATGCCAGTCGGTAATGTGGCGCAGGTTCATATTGGAAAATGATATCACGACATTATAAATGAACGGATAGAACACAACCCCAATCAAAATCAGAAATGCCGGTAAAACAAAAATGGTAATAAATATTTTGTGATGTAATTTATTCATTCATTTCCAAGATTTTTTGTTTCGCGAGGGACTCCATATCTTTCGCCGCTTGTTCCGGCGTTTTGGTCCCGCCAAGAACTGCCTGATAATTCGGACGCATGGCATCCCAAATGGCACGAAGTTCGGGGACGACCGGCATGGGGCGGCCGCGTTCAATCTGCAACCGGGAATTTTTCAATATATCATCATTCATGATGAACGGATCGGAATACAGCGAGATTCGTGTCGGCATGGTATTCAATACTTTTGCCGTTTCAAGCTCGTTCTCCGGCGATAAAAGGAACTTGAGAACATCGACGATGAGCGGCATTTTTTCATTCGTAACATTTTTGTTGATGGAAAATCCTTTTGGCGAGATCATCGGAGCGCACCAGAGGCCGGTTTTCACGATCTTCGGCAGAGGCGCAACGCCGATATCGATTCCCGCCTTACGATACCCCGACCACGACCAGTCTCCGTTGATAATCATTGCTGCTTTTCCGTCTTTGAATAATGCATCGGCAATATTATAATCCGCTTCTTTCGGAATCACTTTATACTTGTCACGCAAATCGCGTATAAATTTCAACCCGTCAATCATACCCTGGTTGTCCAGTGTCGGGTTACCGTTATCATCCATCACCCATCCGCCGAACCCGCTCATAAACGGAATGAAGAAAAACGGCTCGGTATAATTCCACACCAAACCGTAACGCTCGGGATTTCCGTTTTTATAAACGGTCAGGCTCTCGGCTAAGGCGATAAGTTCTTCATCGGTTTGCGGCGGGGTTTTGACAAATTGTTTGTTGTACACCAGCGTAAGATGATTGCCGAGCTTATCGGCAACCTGCAAAAGATGTCCTTTGTACCATGTCAGCGCTTTCGGGGTGAAAGAATTCAGCCATGCTGTATCAAATAACGATTCCATCGGTTGAATAATGTTCATCACCTGAAACGGACCGATCTGGTCCGACGGTCCATAAACTAAATCCGGTCCCTGACCCGCAATTGCCGCAATAATAAATCCGGACCGCAACTCTTCCGTTTCTTTATAAATTGCTTCGAGGCGGATATCGGGATGGATCTCCATATATTTTTTCATCTGCTCTTCAAGTATGACCCGCTCATCCACGCGCATTTGATGCCAGATGACGATTCGTTTCGGCTCGACCTTTAAGGCACACGAAGCAAACACTGCAACCAGAACAATAAATATGTATCGTTCAAATTTCATAATTCAAATACGGCAACCTGTCCTGCCTGCAAAGAAATTGTCAAAGTTCCGTGAGAAACCGGAAATTGTTTTCCATCCAATAAATCTTCAACCGTTGATTGATGTGATTCCAAAGGAATTGATATCTCTACCGGACTTTCCATTTCACCATTGGCAACGAGAAGTAATTGACGTTTTGCCTGAGGGCTTTTCCTTTTGAATGCAAATGTATTTTTTTGATTTGTTTCGACCCACTGAAACGAATCCGGATCAGGATTGGTAATCAGATCGTGATATTTTTTCCGAACGGAAGAAACATGCCGGACCCATGAAATCATATTCTTTGAATTCAACCAGTCGTACGCATATTCGCTGAATAACGGAAGTTTCTCGGAGGGGAATCGTGCCAAATCTTCCTTGGTAAAATCGAGACCGGTATTGATCGGATACGTTTCACCGAGTTCAAATCCTGAATGCAGGAACGGCGTTGCCGGGATAAAATTACTGATTGCCCATGCATATCGTGAATATACCATACCCCCTTTTCGGGCAGCAGCACGCGGCGTGTTATGGCTTTCGGGCGTGGCGAAGAACGGCAGTGCAAAACCCTCTTCGGAAAATCTCTTCAGCATTGTTTTGAACTTTTCGATTTTATGCTGATCGCTCCATTGATAACCGAAAACCGCATTATATCCTTCTTGAACGCTCTTTTCCGTAATTGAAAAGTTTTCATCCCAAAATGCAAAATCAGGATCGATGGTGCGGGCACGGCGGATCATTTCCTGTTTCAGTTCCATCGGAAGCGCATGTCCCATATCGATCATCACACCGTCGATGCCGAACTGTTTTTGATAATGCGGAACGATTTCGGAAATCGTTTCCCAGAGTGATTGATTGATATTCTGCTTCGTTGCCAGCCGTTCATCATACATCCGGATCGTGTTGTATGCAATGTAATTAAAATCGGCGTGATCGTACATTTTTAAATACGTGACATCCTTCCACGGCGGCTGTGTATCATCAGGAGGCCAATCGGCAAAAGCGCCGGGAATCCTGGTTCGTGTTCCGTTCGTTGTCGTTCCGATATATTTTCCCTTTTCCAGATGCACGGATTCTTTGGGCGGAGACAGTGTAAACATCGATCGATATGATTGGTGCGGCGGGGGCAAATGATGAAATTGCCGGTTCTCCACGGCGGCAAGAATGTTCTTCAATTCTTCCGCAGTGAAGATCGGATTGCCGTATTGTGATTCGTCGTGCGATCCCGGAGGACGGTCGGCAACCGATTCCTTAATCCAATAATACCAATCGGGATGTTCCTTCACCCAGTCGCCGTCTTTGGAAGAAGTACGGAAAACAAACTCAACAACTACGCGCATACCGAGATGGTGCGCCGCTTCGACGAACAATTTAAATTCGTCTTCAACGCCGAAACCTAAATTGGGCTCGCTTAAATTCTCATCGATATGGTAAGGATTTTTAATTGCATACGGAGAGCCGAGCGTTCCTTTATTTCCGTCCGACCCGATCGACGTGATCGGAAGCAGATGGACAGTATTCGCACCAAGCGAATGAATGTACAGCAATACGGCAATCGCCTTGAGAAACGTTCCCGTCTCGCGCCATCCGTCTGCATTGAGCGCTAAATCCAGTTTGCCGTTTTGGTTATGATCGAATGCGCATGTCGTTCGGAGGAACATGTTGAAAATAACGGCATCCCGCGTCCACGATCCCCCTACTCCCTTTTTGATCGTGGGCATCGGAGCGGCCAGAACGTTTTCTACCGCCGCTAAAAAAAATTCCGCCGGTTGAACATTCACCGTAGAAAGTTGTTCACCGTTACCAGCAATCCATACCGAAGGAACCCGATACGATTGATGTGCGCGATGAAGCGAAGCAACTTGATTTCGCAATACTGTAACTGATTTTTCTAAGAAGGATTGTTCTTTCATTGGAAAAGGACATTTTAATAAATTCTATTTGAAAAAATCGAATATTGTACCGCCGAATTCCACAAAGTAGCTGAAATCTTTCAGAAAAGCAAAACGAGATGCAATCATATTTTGTGTAGTGCCTCAATTTGAACTGCGTTGAGATTGCTTCGGTGCTACGTGCCTTACAAAGTCGGCTTTTTGCTTGGAATATTTCAAACTGACTCACTACCATATTTTGATTCACATGCCCTGTTTAGTATATTAATAGGCATTTAATATACATATTTTTCCCAAAGGATAAATTTGTCAATATTTGTTTTAATCTATCGGAAACTGAAAAGCTGGTGGATGGCGTTTGCCCATGCTCTGGGATGGTTCAATACCCGCCTGCTCCTGACCGTATTTTATTTTGTTGTCATTGCCATTCCGGCAATCATCTTCAAAATCATCCGTAAAGATCTGCTTCAGCGAAAATATGAAATAACCGATAGTTACTGGATCGAAAAGCCGAAGATTCAGCATACCGTAGAACAAGCAAAACATCAATTCTGATCATGAACATCCTCGGCATTTCGTGTTATTATCATGACTCAGCAGCCGCTCTCATCCAGGACGGGAAACTGATTGCCGCATCGCATGAAGAGCGGTTTACGCGCAAGCGGCATGATTCGGATTTTCCAACCCAGGCGATCGAGTATTGCCTGCGTGAAGGAAAAATCACCGTCAGCGACATCGATTACATCGGCTTTTATGATAAGCCGCTCATCAAGTTCGACCGGATCCTGCAAACATATATCGCTACATGGCCAAGGAGCTTTGCTTCGTTTTTCAAAGCAATGCCGGTTTGGGTGAATGAAAAAATGTGGATTCCACAAACCATCAAGAAAAAACTCGGGTACGACGGGCCGATTTTATTTGCAGAACATCATATGTCGCATGCCGCAAGCGCATTTTTAGTTTCTCCATTTGATGAAGCTGCTATTATCACTTTGGATGGTGTCGGCGAATGGGATACCACGACATTCGGAATCGGCAAAGGAACATCGATCGATTTACTGAAGACGATTCACTTCCCGCATTCCCTGGGATTATTTTATTCCGCCTTGACTTATTATCTCGGATTTAAAGTGAACAGCGCCGAGTATAAAGTGATGGGACTTGCCCCGTACGGCTCTCCGATTTATTACGATACGATGGTACAAAACCTCATCGACATCAAGCCCGACGGAAGTTTTCGCTTGAATATGAAATATTTTATCTACGATTGGGCGTTGAAAATGACCGGCAGGAAATTTGAAAGTCTTTTCGGTCATCCCCGCCGTGAACAGGAATCGGCGATGACGCAGTTTCACAAAGATATGGCGGCGAGTTTACAAAAAGTCACCGATGAAATTGTTCTGAAAATTGCCCGTCACGTCCATAAAGAAACCGGTCTTTCAAATCTTTGCATGGCAGGCGGCGTTGCGCTGAATTGTGTCGCGAACAGTAAAGTTCTCATGCAAACACCGTTCCGGGAAATGTTCATTCAACCGGCGGCAGGCGATGCCGGCGGAGCCGTCGGTGCCGCATATTACATTTATAATACAGTGCTGGGAAATCAACGCAACTATCGGATGACACATGCATTTTTCGGACCTTCATATTCCGATGAAGAAATTTCCGAATTTCTCCACTCTCATGAAATACCATACCAACAATTGAACGAGCCGGACCTCCTGCAAACGGTGGCACATCTCATGAAGGAACAGAATGTGATCGGATGGTTTCAGGGACGAATGGAATACGGACCGCGGGCATTAGGCAGCCGGAGCATTATTGCGGATGCACGAAATCCGGAAAACTGGAAACGTGTGAATTTGAAAATTAAATTTCGTGAGAGTTTCCGCCCGTTTGCACCGACGGTTTTGGAGGAACGAACCGGAGAATATTTCGATTTTGACCGCCCGAGTCCGTATATGCTGTTCGTGGCGCAGGTGCGTGAAGATAAGAGGACGATCCCTGCAATCACGCACGTCGACGGCTCCGCACGGCTTCAAACAATCAGCCGTGAACAACACGCATTATATTATGATCTGATAACGGAATTTGACCGGCAAACCGGTTGTCCCGTCATCATCAATACCTCCTTCAATGTTCGCGGTGAACCGATTGTCTGCTCGCCGCAGGACGCCTTCACCTGTTTCATGAGAACGGATATGGATTTTCTGGTCATGGGTTCGTATCTTCTGGATAAGAAAAAAATGAATTCGTCAACAGAAGGCAGCGAATGGCAGAAGGTGTACGAGCTGGATTAAAAAATGAATTTATGAATGGAGCACTAATATGAAATGGCTGAAAGATCTGAAATCGAAACTTGCAATCTTTCCCGAATTATGGGCGTTCATGCGTACACAGAAGAAATGGTGGCTGGGGCCGATCGTTCTTGTCCTCATCATTCTCGGGTTAGTGATCGTGTTGACGCAAGGATCAGCCCTTGCCCCATTCATCTACACGTTATTTTAAATTAGCATCGCGTGTTATTTCATGAACAACATTTTTCGTACCGCACTTCCCGACTCACTCACCAACCGGTAAAAATACACTCCGCTCGGAAGATTATTGGCATTCCATGAAATGCTGTACGTGCCTGGTTCATGTTCACCCGAAACCAGCGTTGCCACTTCCCGGCCGATCACATCGAAAACTTTTAACGTGACATTCGACCGTTTCGGTACATCGAACCGGATCGCCGTTGAGGGATTAAACGGATTCGGGTAATTTTGTTCAAGCGAAAATTCTCTCGGAATCGTGGTGGTGCTTTTTTCCAAAACACCCGAAACAGGATTCAGGATCGTCACGGAATCGCGAGTCGTTGAAAGAGTATAAATCCCCGTTCCATACGGCGGCAACTGAATCGCAAGAGCACTGAGATCCGAACCTAAAATTTGCTGGCTCGTATTTGTATAAAGATTATTCAGATAATACGACGTTCCGGGTTGAATGCCGCCGGTAAATTTCAATCCGCCTCCGGAGAGAAAATTCAGAAGCGCTGTTTGCGTGGAGCCGGAAAAATTCACAACAGTCAAACCGTTCTGATCCGTCCATGGCCGTGAAAAAGCGTACATAATTGAATTCGTATCGCTGATACCCACAAAATCCGACACATCGGCGCTTGTCACCTGTCCGTCGTGATTCGTGTCCTTTTTATGCTGTGTGAACGCCGGAAATTGTGCACGAATATTTGCAAGCCGTTGATAATGCGGTGTAAGCAACGTCTTCCCCTGGTATCCCCAATTGATGACACTGCGGTCTCGTGCATGAGTACTGGCAGTGATGCCGTAACCCATTCCGACTTCCTGTCCGTTCCAGAGTGTTGGAATGCCCGGGATCGTAAAGAGCACGCTTGCCATCGGCATTGTTCGCATAAATGTCGTTGTGGCATTAATGGCAAATTGATTAGAGTAAAAATACACGATGCGATCCTCATCTTGGTCTTCCATAAATCGCATATAGAGAGAATGTTCTCCGGGATAATACCCACCGTTATCGATTCCGGATTGGAGACTTTGAATTGCTGAATGACTGAATCCGAAATTTTCAATTTGATTGTGATAGAGACTAAAATCATATGCTGCATCTAATCCCCCGTTGATCCCGGCGACAGAATTATCCGCATAAATAACCTGCGTGCCGCCGCCTGTTCCATCATCTTCACCAAGCAAAAGAACATCCGGTTTGATATGTTTCAATGCAGCACGTACCGGTTGACCCATATATTGTTCGCCGTATCTCCGGTGCGGTCCCCAATATACGTCGAACCGGAACCCGTCAACACCGTATTGCTGGACCCAATATTTAAACATGTTGATCATCTCTGTCCGCAAGTCGACATCTTTCCAATTTAAATTCAGAAGCTGTGTGCTGAACCCGCAATAATAATTGAACCCATCGCCATCCAAACAATCGCCGAGTCCGTTGGTATTGGATGTGATCTCTGCATGTTCGTACCAATTCCAATACGGCGAGTTCGTATTATACGTATGTGCATCGACCGACCACGGATGAAAACTGCTCGAATGGTTCGGTGTGATATCGAGGATCACTTTCAAACCTATTGCATGGGCTTGTATCATAAAATTTTTAAAGTCCTGGTCAGTTCCATATTCCGGTGCGACAGTATAAAAATCCACGATATTATATCCGGGTCCATCATTATTGTCGATGGGAAAAGCGTTTTTCATAATCGGCGTGAGCCATACAACGTTGAATCCCATGTCTTTAATATATTGGAGTTTCTGTGCTGCAGCATTCAATGTTCCTGCAGACGATGCGGCTTTTGGAAAAAGAAAATAGATACGACCTTTTTGTGCCCAATCCGGATTGAACGCTGTCGTCGGTGCAATAATTGTCAGATCAGAATTAACGATAATGTAATTTCTGGTCGTATCTTTATTTCCAGCGGAATAAGTTGCGATCAGAGAGAAGTAATACTCACCGGGAACAGCCGGTTTGGAAAATGTAACTTGTGTTGTCGTAGCACCGCTTACTCCGGAAACAGCAGAAGGATTTGTCGGATCGACTCCCCACTGGAATGTCAGTGTCGCCGTTTGACCGGAATCCGGATCAGTACTTTGACCGGCAGTAAGCGTAACCTCTCCCGAAGTGTCCTGCAACGAAATGACAGCCCACGGAGAATGATTCACCTTTCTTGTAAACGTAACCGGTGAAGATGTTTTGATCACCCCGAATGAATCAACCTCAGCAATTAAATTATTAATGCCTTCAACAAGAGGAATCTGGGAAGAAAAAAGGCCATTGGAAACACTTACCGAAAACGTGTCGATAGTATTACGTACAATTTTTGCAGTGGTGATAGACGTGTCCTGTACGAGGCCGTTGAGAAGCCATGTGTTTTTCCATGTTGTAAAAGGAAATTCATTTTGAATTTGAACGTAACCGCCGTGCGTCGTGAATGTCACGGTATCAGCATTGGTCCCGGCATGAAGAATGACGGTATGAGATCCGTTCGCCAATGGTGTCAAAGGGGTATATGCAAATTGACTCGTCGTAAAATTATATTGCGTGCCGAGTCCGGGATACAAAGTTCCATCGATAGAGACGGCAAGCGAAGACGTATCGACCGTTGATCCTACTTTCGGAAAAATATTTGCCGTGATTGTCGGAAATGATGTGTTGACAACCGGATTGTTTTGATTGGGTAATAGTTGATAAATGGTAGGATCTTTTGTGATGATATATGAATTACCGTTATCGCCTTGATTAATATGATGATCAAGAGGGTCATTGGGCCACGGACTTGCACCGGAATAATAGAATTTATATTGCCAGGCGCCTGGAATAACCGGTGAAGGGTTTCCACCAATGCGTAGCCGTGCTGTTCGTGTATATGTATTACTTCCGATATTTGTCATTGGCCATAAAGCATTATTCCAACCGTTAAACTCGCCGACCAAAGAAACGCCAGTTTTTCCCGCAATCGTATAACGAAATGTGACGTCAACACTGTCCTGTGCCAAGATCGGAACAAGCGTTATCAAACAAAGTAAACTGACCGCAATGAATCGCATATTATTTTCCTTTCGATGAAATAAGTACCATCCCGGAACGCGGTGAAAGATCGATGACACCGTCTTGCGGGAAATCTTTGTCATGTGTTAAATCGAACCATTTGTTTTCCGAATGAAGTACGTCTCCAGCCATGAGCTGTCGAGGAGACGTGGAATTATTGAAAATGACTATCGCTTGCGTTACGGAATCGCTTCGCATAAACGCGTACAAATTTTTGGTTGAATCGGCAATGATTGTCCGAACCGTTCCGCGGCGAAACACACTGTATGTAT
>Ga0265322_10000782_pt1 | contig 11421 bp, 3 predicted proteins | sample 41222metaG_FD_193584 | JGI IMG/M metagenome (GOLD analysis project Ga0265322, IMG submission 193584) | Rhizosphere microbial communities from Carex aquatilis grown in University of Washington, Seatle, WA, United States - 4-12-22 metaG | ecosystem: Host-associated > Plants > Roots > Rhizosphere >...
TGATGGACAAATCTACATAATATATGAAGCCAGTTCTTCAAGTAGTAGCTCAAGTAGTTCTTCTTCAAGTTCTTCAAGTAGCAGTTCAAGTAGTTCTTCTTCATCATCAAGCAGTTCTTCATCTTCCTTAAGCGAAAGTAGTGAGAGTAGTTCAAGCAGTCAAAGCACAGAAGAGCTTTTGATAATCTCTGTAGCGGAAAGACCTTATAGAAATTATGCTATTTTATCAGCGACAGAACAACAATATGATAATATAACTTATCACGAGATAGGAGATGAAGTTTTTCCTTCTTGGACGATTTATGGGATTGATGAATATAATGAATATAATATGTATGATACGTTTGATAATCAATCATTTAAAAATATTTCTAATGATGTTTGTATTCCTCCTGATTTTCCTCCGGGATTTCCTTATCCGTGGTATAATGTTGATTGGGAAAAAGATGGTAATTTACGGACACTTAATGTCGGGGGATGGGCTATAGAAAAAGATGGGAGGGTATACACCAACGATTTACCACCGGAAATAATATATGTATGGAAAGAATTAAATCATTTAGATTGGAAAAATAAGTTTTATGCTGATGGTCCTAATGAAGTTCAACGCTGGATTATTGGTTGGGATGAAGGGCCTCCACCGCAAAATCCTCTCGATCCAGATCATAATCCTCCTGATGATCCTCTTCCAACTGGGCAAAAGTATGTTTATATACAAGATATGTATATTTATTTATTTTGTGAACCTAGATATAGGGCAGATATGATAAAAAGTGAAAGTTTAGCCTGGAAAAGAGGAAGATATATAACCACTGAAGCAGGGTATGAACAGAAAAATAATAGTAAAGATAATTATAAATCTTTTTATCAAATTGATACTATTAAGTTTATTTTTGATAATGAAAAAGATGCTTGGATTTCAGATGCATTTCCGGTCGCTGTCAATTCCACTCCAGATTCTGATACTACACCTTTTAGATTTATAAATAATATACTTTTTACTTGGAAAAATTGTTCGGATATTACCAATATAACAATTATGACGATGGGTGGATGCTGTGCTAATAATTTTATTGACGAAGTTTTAGTAAATTGTGCTGGATCTCCTACAAGTTCTTCTAATGATAATACTACAAGAGTGGATTGTAGATATTCTGAAGTAGGTAGAATTGTTTTATTTCCTTGGAAAAAGATTTTATCTAATCCAGGGGATGGAAAAGATATGAAGTTCGACACTCAAATAACAACAATATCTTCTTCAGCATTTTATAATTATTCACTTCAAGGGCCATACTCTTCTGTGGCTTATGACACTACAGGAAGATTATTCTGTTTTTGGGTAGATGATAAATACTTTAATGTAAATTGTGCTCTTTCTTATAATGATGGACATGTATGGTATAGTTTCCCTGGTTTAATCTGGTTAGCAGGAGGAGAGGATGCTTCAATGCCTCATGCTATATATGACAATAAAAGAACAGGACTTATAAAATTATTCTTTATTTTGAATAATTCTTTTCTTTGTGTAAAAGATATAGATACTTCACTTTTTGACAATGATGACGCCTATATAGGATATTCAAAGATTTTTGATACTCAAGCACACGCAGATTTTGATGAGGGTATATCTCAATATTCAAAGAATGGACAAGCATTACACAGAGCATGCACTACTATAATAGATGGCCCAACTGTTTCTGATGCCAATGCTGCTTTTAATACTGATCTTATAATAAATAATAAACAACAAAGTATAAGAATAAGATATGGATATAAAACTCCATCTGGCATGAAGTTCGATAGTGATATTTCTTATTCTGTAATTCTTGACAATAAAGGTGTTTTAAGATTGTGGTATTTTATGCCAGATGGGTCTGTAGGAATAAAAAGTTCTTATGATGGAGGATTATTTTGGATTGATACTTTAGTTAATTCAGACTTCATTGGTGCAAAAAAGAATATGGATTTTAAAAGAAAAATACAAGCCATATATGATGAATTGACTGATGATATCGTTTTAATTTATACAGGGAAGGGAGCATTGTTCGCAAGAAGAGTTGAAGGAAGTTGGTTAAAAATAATAGAGGAAAATCCAACTACTCCGATGAAAGAAGAATTATTAAGAAATGCTTTTAATCTACCAGATAATGTAGCAAAAACAAATAATCCTCCATTTTGTATAGCAGGAAAATCTCCAAGCACCAAAGATGTAGGTATTTATATAGATATAAAAGGAAAAGATAAAACAGAAGTTTTAAATACTGCTCAACCAGATGGATATTTCAATAGAAGAGGATTTTTAAAAGTATTTTATTTTATAAGGAATGACGAACAAGACGAAGATATGTTAGTAAAAGGACATGAACAAGAATATCCAGTATATTTAGATGAAAGTATACTACATTTGACGCTACATCCAAGTATTTTAAGACCTTTTATGACAGATGTTATACCAGAAGTTCCCAAACCTGTTGGGACCGGAGTTGTTGGGATTGGAGGAGTTACAACAACTACTGATGATCTTTGGAACCAGTTAGTGGCCGATGGCCAGGAATAATTTATGACAGATGAGACAGTTCAAAATACAGTAGAGACGGGTCCTGGTGGATTAGAGACCACTATAGGAGAAGATATCACTGTTCAAGATGATGTCACGTCTATACCAAAAGATAAAAATGCAAAAAGGAATACTAATTATTACTCTGGGACAATAAGATTAAAATGTGTTATAAATGGATTTTGTCCAGTATTTAGAAAATGGGTTGTAGATGATTGTGTAGTTTTAAATAATGAGACATTAAAAACTTTTCCAGAAGAAGATATAAAAAATATAAACAGTGTCCCTGGACTTCCTGGTATTTATTTAAGAGAAAGATATAACTATTTATCTAATTTTTTACAGATAAATGGGAAAGATGCACAAGGGAATTATATTACAGATCAAACTGCTTCTACAGACAATTTCTCATATACTTGCGAACAGACTTTTAATGCTGTCAATAGTGTTTTTGATGGGGTAAATGAAGGTCCAATAGATGGTTTCTCGCAAACTCAACCAGTTAATTTAGGGAATAGGGCTGCATGGAGATATGTAAGATATAACCATCCAACGGATTCAGATAATTCTGATCAAGATGTCTTGATTAAAAATCCTGAAGAATATAAGGACTCTGGAATACAATATATGGCACAGGTCGCAGCGTCTGCAACTAATACAAAAGGCATTCATTGGAAAGTAGAAAAAGTCACTTCATTGTTCCAAGGAGAAGATTTTTTTATTACATTTAAGAAAGCAGCAATCGATACAGACATTTCAAATATACAATCAAAACATTTTACTACTGGCTCTGGCTATGATTATCTTGATGTTTCATTTAACGAACCCCCTGATGTGAATGGAAATGCTGTTTATCCAAGAAACTCTGCTGTTGTGGAATATAAAAAAGAATTAACACAAGTTTTACACGACGCTGGTGAAAATGAAACCACTACAGAAGAAATTGAAGAATATGTAAAAGTCCCTGGGACAACAAAATCTTTCGATTTAAATAAACAAGCATATTATATCGTAGAAATGGGACCTAACGCAGATGAAGACAAAATCTTTATTCTAATAACTCAAAAGGCTTATCCAACTGCTGTTATATATGCTGGTGGTCAGACATATAGCCTTGGTTCTTACCAAACTATAAGCGGAGATACTTTGATGCAAAGTTCTAATTGGACTATGCAAGTAAGAAACCATTTAGGATTTTTAGTTGTTGCTTTTAATGGGAATACTGAAAAGCCTTGGATTATAGCACCACCTGGAGTAATAAATAAAATAGGTGTTTCTGGAGTTAGTCATATTGAACCTAATGGGGGAACTGATGTCACTACAGCTAACAGAATTATAGATAAATTAGTTGTTCCTGCGGCAAGATTGTCTATCTGGGGTGGAAACATAGCATCAGCTATCAATTTTTCTCCTTTAACCTATGCAGATGAAGTCCAACTTAATTTGCCACCACAAGATAAAAACAAAAATAATGATAAAAATCTTGTAAAGCAAAAAAAATATCATTTTCCGTCAAAAGGGACAAAAAAAGCATATTGCACTATAGCAGATTCAGATTCTATTAACAGTGGAGATTTAGTCGGCAACACTACTCCACAATCTCCAGTCTATTCTTCTGATGTCCAAATTGCCGAAGGAGCCAATCTTGTCGGCTCTAATTCTACAAGTGGACAATCTTATTTTTCTTTAACAAAAAAGTATTTAAAAGCCGCTGGAGGGATGGGAACCACAGATGATGTCACAACCCAGCCTTATATTCCTTGGGCCTCAATGATAAAATTAGATGCAAAATCTATATATACTGATGACAATGACGAATCTTTTTCTTTTATTCTTGAAACGACATTAACTGCTGGAGACCATGATTTCGTTGGCATTTCTGGGATACAGGGAGGAGATACAAATCCAGATGATAGTAGTAATACAAACGTATTTGGCTATACACCAGCACAGATTACGCCAGCAGGTTGTGCAAAAAGATATACTCTCCATTCTTGTAAAACTCCTGTTTTGACTCAAATAAGACATGTGGCCGAACCAGACAAAGATGTTGATGGCTGGGACACTGACAACTCTTTTGAAGTCAATGATTTAGTTATAAGATATGATGAGAATTATAGTGCTCCTGATTTCCATACTATGACACATACTGGGACCATAGTGTTTTTAATGAATAGGACAGTTAGTTCTTCTGATTTAGTTGATAGACTCGAAGCATTGAGAAGCACTGCTTTTTATATTGAACTTTGGGGAGCATATACAACTTGTAATTATCCTTTATTGCCAATAAATAAAGGATTTAAATTATTTACTGGAATATGTTATGGTGGGACTTTAGAAGAAAAAGCTGGCGAAAGAACTATGACGTGCCATATAGAGGATTACACCAAAATATTGAAAGATTCACCTATTTTTAATTCTCCATTTTTTGATGGAATGAGAGATGTTAATGCCGTGTATAAAATCCTTAGTATGTTGGCATTTAAAGATACGGGTGATGGAGATAGTCTTGGCCCAGCATATTTATGTAAATTACAAGCAGAAAGTAATACACCACAATTTAGTTCTACTACGCCTGATGGAAGAGGTAGCTTTTCCACAACATACGTTTTATCAGATTCTTATGCCAGATTGACTAGTCCATACTTTAAGTTTCAAGATGGGACTATGACTTGGAACGCCCTGGAGCAAATAGCAAAAAAAGCAGGAAAAGTTATATTTTTTGATGCTTATGGTTTATTCCATTTTGAGTGTCTTTCTTTTGACCGATATTTATATAATAATGGGAGTATTGATGATGTCCCTGTTTTATGGTATTACACGACAAGTCCTTTCGGTTTTGGACAACTGATTTTAGAAGTTATTACAAGAGAAAAGTCAGTCACTGACGTATATAATATAATTCACTTAATGACAGCAACTCCTGAAAGAGAATTGGCTATATGGGACGATGTTAATTGGGATTCATTATATCAAACTAATTCACCTGGATTTTTAGGATATAAAAAGGTATATTATCAACAAGATGGTATATTCGGCAGTGTTAATACCCTTGATAAATTAGGAAAGTTTTATAAATCAAAGTTTAATAAACCACCAATAATTTATAAGTTTCAAAGTTATGGAGTCCCGATGAGATGTTTTGATATAGTATCTGTAAATGGTCAAAAACTTATTGTCACAAGTATCTCTAATAATTTTGATCCGAGAAAAAACATGTGGAGTCAATCAGTGGAAGGGGAATGGTATGGAACTGATGAAAACTTCAGCGATAAATAGAAAGGGATAATTTTATGGCAGAATTAAATAATTTTGTAGGGTCATTAAAAGATTATATAGACAGAAAATTAGTTGAATTATTAGCAAAGAATAACACTATAGATAATACTATAAATACTACATTAAATGGATACAGAGGAATGGGTGTCCATCAACTTATGATGTATGGAAGCGATGGTTCTGATAGTTCATATACAATAGGAAGCTCAGGTTCTCCAACTGTTTCAAAATAGTAAAAGGAATACATAAATGGCAGGTTTCAGTCCATATTTCAAACTTTGTTTTTTCGACTTTGGAGACAAATTAGATTATTCTATAAATGTCCAAAGAGAGATAGATCGCTTTGTCCTTATTGATAGGCAACTTCAGGGTTTATATAATATATATGGCAATGGAGTTATTTCTGGGTGGAATACTTTTGACAATGGTTTTTCCACTACTGGGGGTATTTCTATAGCTATAACAACTGGTACTGGTGTTATAAATAGCATTTCATCTCAAACTTCTGCTACTATGATATTATCAGGATTACAGCCATCAAGCACTTTTGGAGTTTATGCTTATAATGCTGGAGCGAGCGTCACAGATAGATCGACTCAATTTTATGTGGGAGCCACAGCACCTAATCCTACTTCAATTTTAATTTCAAGAGTAATTACATCTGATAGTGGAGTATCATCAATAGACGATTCAGTTAGAACTTATATAGATTTTGAACAAGTTGTAGTAGATTTAATAAATAATCATAAGCACAGAGGAACTCCACCAAAAGTAGATTTATCAACAGAGACAAAAAATGAATTATCTGGAGCGAGAATTGATAGTTTTAGTGCAGAAAAAATAACTTCAGGAAGAATTATAGAATCTTGTGCCCCTATAATAAATCACAGTGATTTAAGCAATATAGGTGTTTTAACACACGCTCAACTTGAATCTTTATCTGACACTATAATAGCTTATAATAGTAATAATGATATTTCTTATAAAGAGTTGATGGGAGAAGTCGCTTTAACTAATTTATTACAGCAGACTATATTTTTGAAATATATGTATTCAGACATTGATAAGTTTTTTAATAATGAGTTTATAATTATTCCAGAAATACCACCATCTTTTTCTCCATCTTATTCTGCTTTGATAGATGAGGAAAATAGCACTACTTTTGTTGATTATGAAGATCAAAGGATAGTCGGTTTGCCTTTATCTGACGAAAGCCCAACATATTTTTTCACAAAAAATATAGTTTTACCATCTGAAGCGAAAGACATAATTTTGACTAGTAATAAATCTATTCCAGTTAATTCTTCTATAGTGTTTGGTATTAATACTACTAATTCTATTAATTTTGATGATTATCAAATTGTAAATGAATCAAAAGTAGAATTGGTAAATTATAATGGTATTGGATTAAGAATAGGTATAAAATTTGATTATACTGGGGCAATTGACCCCTATGATTCTGCCACATTCACTTTTGAAGATTATATAGATTTTAGTTTTATTAATGATACGATTTACACATATAATTTTCATTTTAGGATACAATGGTATACTGATGCAGGATGGAGCCATCTTTTTTATGAAACAGATAGTGTGTCAGACCAAGATAAATGGATAGTAAACGACCTATACCCTGTTCCTCCAGAAGGATATTCTGTTGCTCCTGGAGAAGATATAATAGTTTCATATTTTCCAGATACTTTAACTTTTGCTTCTTATCAGACATATTATATACGTATATCTGTTTCTTCTGATGGAGGATCAACTTGGACAAACGAAATCCCAACTTATACTTATTTTACAACAAAAGGATCTGGAACAGCAGATCCATATAGTTTTTTACCTCAAGTATATAATTTTGGAGTGATGTTTAGTTTGTTAGACAATAGTAAAGTTCAGGTGAATACATAATGTCAAGTTATACTCAAACTTATAAATTGCCTTATTTCCAATATGGAGAACCATATTCTGCATCTGCTGATGCCCAAAGATTTCTTACTATAGATAATCAAATGGCATTTTTATCAGACATAGTAGGAGATGGAGTCATAGATGGCTGGCAAGTTTCTTCTTCAAGTCCAACTCCTTCTTCTATAAAAATAAGTGCTGGCTCTGGAATAATCGAAAGATTTTTTTCAAGAACATTAGGAGATGTGGAATTCCCAGTTTCTGATGGATCAATTTATTATATTTATGCACAAAGAAAAGACAATTTATCTGCTGTTTTTAGTGGATTTTCTCCTATGGAAAGTATAATCAACAGTGATTCCACAATTCCCACAACTCCAATTGGATTGGCCATAACGGACTTTGGATATAATTATGTAGATTTAAGTTGGGATGCCAATGAAGATCCAGATTTTTCTCATTATATAATTAAAAGAAGTTTAGATGGAATTAACTTTTTAGAAATAAAAACTTCTATAACTAATGTTTTTTCTGACAATTCTGTAGCAGAAAATACATTATATTATTATAAAATAGTTGCTGTAGATTTAAGTGGAAATCAAAGTTCTCCTTCTGCTTCAAAAAATACTACGACAAGTTTAGATTTATCTGTGCCTAATAATCCAAGTATAGTTATGTCTTTGCCCGGTAATTTATTTTGTCAAATTGCTTGGCAGCCTCCTACTATGGGGACTATAGACCATTATAAAATAGAGCTATATTCTGTTAATGACCAGGGAGAAGACTTGTCTTTACTCAATACCTTTACAACAAACGATTTAGATTATATTATCCCTAATCTAGATATAGGTAGTTGGTATGATGTGAAACTTTATTCTGTCACTGCTAATGATATAGAATCTTCTGGAGTTTCAAAGAAAATAACTCCTCAAAGTAATTCTGGGCCAAATGAAATAACTAATTTATCAGTTGTAGATTTACAACAGCAAATTGGAAGTCCTTCTATCGTTTTAAGATCCACTTGGAATTGGACATCAGAAATAGGATTTCCTTTAGCCAGTAAGTTTTTTGCATATATAATAGAAAATGGAGTATATACTTCAGATGCTATAAATATATATAATGATTTTTCTTCTACTTCTTTCTCTATTGATATCTCTAATTATTCATCAATTGGAGAAATACGTCCCATAACAGCTAGAACTAATTATGTTGTAAAAATTGTTTCTGTTGATGATAATGAAAATGCCAGTTCTGGCATTATAAAACAAATAACTACAGGGAGTTTTATCGCTCCTGCTTCTCCATCTAATATAATAGCCACATTACAAAGCACTGAAGATCTTTTATTCACTTGGCAAAATAGCACGAGCATTTTTGAATATAATTCAATAACTATAATAAAGAAAAATCTAACCACTTCAGTAGAAACATATATTGAAAATAATACAAATTATGGGATAAAAAACTCTTATATTCTTAAGGCCCCTCTTGAAGATAATTGTTCTTATACAATATATATAAAATGTTTTGATTCTGATTCTTCTTTATATAGCACTCAGATATCATTAGAATATGATATTTTATTAAAATCTACATCTCCGATAAATACTCCCATATACCAATTTGTTTTAAGTGGAGATGGTCAAGTCTATATAGGATGGAAGGATTATTATTTCTATACTTCAGCATTTTTTGAAATCTGGAGAGCAGAATATAAAGAAGATTCAGCATATTTTTATTCTGATTTTTCTTTAATAGATACGATTCCAAGTGAACAAGATGATTATATCGATTATTCTGTAAAAAATGGAACAAGATATATTTATTTTGCCACAACAATAGATATTTATGGCAGAAAATCTTTAAATCCAATAGATAATCATTTTATAACATATAATCATCTATTCGCATCACCAAAACACAATGAAACATTTCTAGGAATACCTCGCTTATCTATAGCAAAACTTGGCGATTACAATGCTTTTCTATCTTGGAGCGAGGATGTAGATGATGGTTTTGATGGATGGGAGATTTATAGATCTATAAATAACAAATATTCTTGGGTAAAAATAGGAAGTGCTCAAAAGAGTGATAATTCATATTTAGATGAAAATGCTTTATTGGTGAATGGATATACTTATTATTATATAATAAGAAAGTTCAGAAATGAAGCGAAAATAATTGTGTCTAATTCTTCTATTCCACCAACAGATTCTATTCCATTGGCAAAAGCAGAATATAATGGGACTATAACAATAACAGATATTTCTACGGATATAAAAAAAATAGCAAGCGTTGTTCAGGATTTTCTTGAAGAGAAATTAAATAAACAACATCATTTATTGACTGCTTCTGCTAATAAAAGAGTAGATTTAAGAGATAATATAATAATTTCTGACTGGACTACTACAGACAATAAAATATATTTAACTACTCAAGATTTTTCTGGAGCCACATCGTATATAGTATACGTAAATGGAGTCATTTATTCCTCATTTTATCAGATAGACGCAACAAACAAAAAAATTATTTTTTCTACCGGAACAACATCAACCAATGTTTCGTTGTTATGTATAGGATTATCAGAAACTCAACAACTATTAAAAGATGAAAGATTACAAAATGAATTGTCTGGAAGTTTAATTCAGTTTAATAAACTATTAAAACAACAAGTGTATGGTAATGATCATTCATTGAGAGAAGATGAACCATTAGTCCCTATATTATTACCAATGATCACGTCTGATGGATATAATTTCACTATATTTCAAAATACATCTGAAAATATAGGAAATTGTTTGACATTTTATGATGTAAAAAATGTTTCTGGATCTGACATAAACCTTTGTGCTGCAACAAGTCAAGGGATATTTTATAGCAAAGATTGTGGAGAGACTTGGGCAAAAGTATATTCTCCCGATGGAGTTGTTCATAAAATCTTTTACTCTACAATCAATTCTGTTTATATAGCATTGGGAAATAATAAAGCATATTTATCTTATAACGCTATCGGATGGAGTGAAATATCTGGTTTTGAAAACGTGTCTGCGATTAGAGACGCCACAGAGAATAGTAATGGCATCTATGTGTCTTCTGATAATGGCATATTTAAAATAAATGTTTTAGAAGTTTTTACAGATAAAATAAGTTTAGTTTCTGATACTACTAATAATTGTTTTGGAATATATCATAACCTTACTACAGATACTTTGATAGTCTCAACTGACAATGGTTTGTTTAAGTCTCATGATAATGGAATAACTTGGTCTTCTATTTCATCTTTCGAATATAAATCTCCAATATATTCTTTTGTTAAAAATGGTTCATACATTTTTGCCATTTCTAATGAAAATATTTTTAGATCTTCTATATCTTCAATAAATTTCTCAAAAATAGCATTTACAGATTCTGATTTTTCAAGAAAATTAATTATATTTGAAAACAAATTAATTATTTCTACAAGTAATGGTATAAAAGTTTCTGACGACAATCAGAATATATTTACGGATACAGATATAACATTAAATCAAGATATCCCTGGGATTAATTCAAATAAAAATAGATATGATATAACATCTTTGAATTCATTTTCTGATTATGTTTTAATAGGGACAGATGGAATAATTTTTAGGACAGATAATTTAAATGGTTGTGAGAAGACATATGATGAAACA
>Ga0265322_10000785_pt1 | contig 11413 bp, 19 predicted proteins | sample 41222metaG_FD_193584 | JGI IMG/M metagenome (GOLD analysis project Ga0265322, IMG submission 193584) | Rhizosphere microbial communities from Carex aquatilis grown in University of Washington, Seatle, WA, United States - 4-12-22 metaG | ecosystem: Host-associated > Plants > Roots > Rhizosphere...
TTACATATGATTTTAGCAGATTTGTGGCAGAAAAAAAATATAACAAGTATAAGAATAAATAAAAATCCATACTTTGAAATAGATAGCAAATTTGACATTTCATTTTTAAAAGATGATCCATCAATATTAAATTGTGGTATATCTAAAAATGCTGGCGTTATTTTGTCTGAAAATTATTTAACTGAATCAATATACAAAAGCCATATTGATTATGAACATGCTTTTAGTTATAGCGAAGAAATGGAAACATATTACACGAATATAATTAATTCAATTACAAGCAAATATTTTTGGACAATTACTAATATTAAAAATAATACACTTAATTTTAAAAATGAAGAAGATGCATTATTAGAAGCTAACAAAAAATTAAATATTAAAGCAATTAATAATAATGTGCTTAATATTATTAGAAAGAGCTTCCCACATCAATTACAAAAAGAAACATATGATAAAAATAATTTGTCTATTTTACAAGTATTATTAAATGTAAAGTCTAATAACACAAAGGTTGAAAAAGTTTATAATCTAACTCTAAATAATAAACTACAAGTAATAATAAAAGGCTACGAAAATCAGTTTAATTATAATAAGAAAAATGACACTGATAGATTTTATTTAATTTCTGGCTGAATATCACTTGACAATCCCACAAAACAACCTTATATTACAACCTTAAGGAGATAAGTTATGGCCGCAAAAACATCGTTAATTATAAATGAAAACATATCAATTCCAGTAAAACTAGAAAAATCAGCTGATGATTTGGATATTAGTTTTTCTAATCTGGCTCACAAGAATGCTAAAAATAAAGAACCAATTACTCGTCCAGCAGTAAATAGCAAAGACGAAGTATTGGATGTAAAAACTGAATGTTCTAAGGGTATTAAATTTGAAGATAAGTGGTATTCATTTACTAAAGTAGAGCTGGATTCATTCAACACAGAAGATCCTGGAATTCAAGTTAAATGCTTTGTTCCAATATCCACCCTTCAAATAAACCACATTATGTCTACTTATTATGTTCTTCCCGACAAGAAGGGACAAAAGGGTTATGCGCTGTTTGCTGAACAGATGGCCGATAAAGGATTGATGGCTGTGTGTAAAATTCTAGAAAAAGGCAGAGATGGTGCAGTAAGAGATCGTGTATCTGTTGTTCGGCCTTTTGAAAATGGATTAATTTTTCATCATTTGTTTTTTGCAAATGAGGTTAGGCCTTTCTCAGAAAACATTACCGTAGTGGAATCAACCAAGCAAGAAAAAGATATTGCTTGTGATTTGATTGATTCTATGACGGAAGAAAATTTTGATATAAAAAAGTATCATAATGAATACAATGAAAGAGTTATGTCTAATGTGCGTGAAAAAGCAAAGAAAAGTTTTTAAAATTAAATAATAAATATTTTAGGCAGAAGAATTTAAATATTCTTCTGCCTTTTTTTTTTGTTTTGGCAAAATGCACAGATTCAACTTGCATTCTGCCAAAGTTGATCCATAGTAAGGGCGCAATGCAAAACGAGAGGCAAAATGCAGTAGACGTAAAATGAGAAAGGTTTTGCAAAAGAGTTTGACGATTCGCAAAAAGCCGCTATAATCATCTTGAAATCAAAATGATGCCAACATGACTCAAAAGAGAGTCGCGAGATTAAAATAAATTATAATATAAATTTATTTTTATAGAAACGAATTAAAATTAAATTAAAGGAGAATACGTATTATGAACAGTAAAAATATTAATTGTTTGGTTGACTTGACGGCACTATATGACTCTCGTAAAAGCCCTAAAACTAGAAAGAAGCTAGATTATCAAAAGTTAACAAGTTTTTTGTCCTTAGCTGCTGGCACTCATAGTATTGAGGATTTTGGTGACTTTCGCGGTTACACAATTTTTTCTCAAAAGAATGAGGAGCAAAATGACTTCGTTACAAATCTTCGAAAGCTTGGATGGAAGATTGAAACGTATGGACAGTATGAGCTTGAGATATTGGACAACTTGGGTATGGCGTCAAGTGATTATCGATTCAATGGTTTGGTTTCACTTGAAATTGGCTCAAGCTTAAACGATGAGGACCCAAGCACTATAGTAGTGGTGAGCAACTCATTTGATCTTTACAATGTGATGGTTACAGCCCACGAAAAGGATGATCAAGTTGAGTTTATTTTGGTTTACTTCAAAGACCACATGGACCCGCGGTGGGGATATGCTTTGGATAAGTCTAGGAGTTTCATAAGGTTTGTTGACTTGAATGATATTTATAGGCTTCCTGTAGCAGCCTCAGAACAGGATGCCATTAGCCCCCAGCTATAAATCTTAGCAAGCCCCGTTGACAAAGAGTTACTGCGTACTTACATTATGGACAGTTAGGAGATAGTCTCTGCGGCAATCAAGGAGACAGCAACCTAAGCATAAATTATGAAAGGAAGCAGTAACATGAATATTATAGCATTGATACGTTCAACAATCAACAATCAACTAAACCTATCAACTGGAAGCCGTCGAGCTACCGCAGAATCAGTAGCCGATGAGGTTAATAAGATCTTAGAAGGATCTGAAACCGTAACCCCCAATATTGTAAGAGCATATGTAAAGGCCGGCTGGTTGAATACTAAAGGCGTACAGAAATTCGAGGTAACTCAAGGTCGTTATGGTGGTATTCGAGAGGTACATGTTGAAGTACTTAAAGAGGCTAAGAATCATAGCGCCCCACAAGAAGCAGCAGATGTAGTAGCTTCTGCACCGCCGGCAAGAGTTATGGAAGTTAAGTCACCAAATGCAACTGTAGCTGTAAATGCGGCACTAGGAGTAATTAAGCGCGGACCCGGAAGACCAAGATTGAATCTGGATATAGTTAGGAAGAAGGCGGAACTAAGAGTTAAGAGACAGGGTTTCGCAGCACATGCAAGAGCTATGAGACAAGCGTATTTACATGCAGTACCAACCAATAGAGAAGCTGTTGGAGTATAGGTATAGTAGGAGTAGTTAGCACAAATTGAACTACAAATCAAGTGTAGACTGGCCAAGGGATCGAAAAGGTCCTTTGGCCTTCTGCATTTGTATTTATTGAGAGCACAAAATTCTAATTCGACATTTAGGAGTTGACAAACCGACAAATAGGATACATACTCTAATCACTGGCTGGAGATAAACGGCCAAAACAAAAACACAAACAAAGTTATGAAAGGAAATTAAAAATGAACATTATTGAACTCGCAAAGAAAACCACGGTAAATCTACTTAATGCAGCAAGCACTAGCCGACATACCACTCCTGAGGCTGTTGCAAATGAAATGAATACTATTTTGGAAGGTGACGAAAAAATTACTTCAGATGTAATTAAGGCCTTTGTTAAGTGTGGGCTTTTGAATACAAAGGGCATTTTTGAACTAAAGCTTACCAAAGGCCGTTATGGTGGGATTCGTGAAGTTGATTTTAATAATAAGACTGCTACGACTACGATGGCTAAAGAGAAGTCGGAGCCAGTTGAGGCTACAGCGGAGGTTAAGGCAGAAACCAAAGCCGAAGTCGAAGCACCAGCCAAAAAGCGCACCAAGAGGCAACTGAGAGCGTGGAGAAGGGCTAATATTGCAAAGGCTCGAGATGCAAGGCTAGCTAAGTTGCAAGCTAAGAAGACTGAAACTCAACCTTCAGCGTCGGTATAAAGGTCAACCAATTTACATTTCCGGCTGAGATAATAATTCTTGGCCGGAATTGAAGAAAATAAATGATCGATGAGATAAAGAAAAATATTGCAGAATTAGCACCTCAATTATTTGATTGCTCATTGACTGAAGCAAATGTAAGTTCTAATAGTAATTATACTAATTCTTACGAAAATTTACTAAAAAAGATAAAAGAAAAACTTGGAAAAGAAAGGAAAACTAATATATATGTCAAAAGATAATCGAGTAGTTTATTCATATCGCAAATTTGAGGTTCCGCCGAATGTTAATCGAAGTTGTCCTAATGGTGGAGTTGCAAGGGTGGCGTTTCGAGTTGAGAGGCCAGCAAAGGATTATTCTGGAAAGGAATATGAATATACGGTTAGTTTTGCTTTCTGCAGTCCTTTGGATAATTTTAATCGGCTTGAGGCTAGAGCACTAACTACCGCCAGGGCTTATTTTACTACTGGGTTCATAAATTATTTTACTAATATAATCAATCCAAATGAGAGGCTTCGAATTATTGAAATTATTAATGATATAATTAGTGAAGCGGAATGTATAAATGATGCACGTGCCGATAACTTTGTGCGTGTGATTAAGTCTTCTGATAGATTGCGCATTGCTGAAATCGTTGATGACACAATTAACAGAATGATAGATGGTGAGATTAATTGTCCTTATTGGATGCGAGATGCGGTTGAGCTTGGTATTGATGAGGATTAAATATTCACGCGCACACGGCTGTAAGCAATCAATAATTTTGCATTAAGATAGAATGCCAAAATTACCTGAAGCGCTAGAGATAGAATATTTACGATACTTTTTTGATCAAGTTAATCTGACGGTACAGGAGCGTTATTTCATAGAGGAAGGTTTCGAAATTTGTTTTCAAAAATCGGTTCCTTCTTCGATGAAAATGAGAACAAGCAGCATTGTAATACCATCAAGTCCCAAAACTCCAAATATTCCACCGCCTCCTAATAATCCTAAAGACTTCGAAAAACTACTTGCTGGAGTTGATTCTGGGAGCTATATTGTTGTCGATAAAAACACTGGTGAAAACTTATCGTTATCTATGTTGATTAGTAAGTTAAAAATATTATCTGAAATGAAAGAATAATTAAAATGAATCAAGAAAAAGCAATTGAGTTACTAAACAAAATACCTGCCGGGTTTGACCTATTAGTCAGTCAATATAAAGAGCAAGTAATGTTATGTGTTTATTACTCTTTATTTTGGATGGCTTTGGGAATTGTATGGTTGGTAGTAGGTATTAAACTATTAATTAATAATATAAACAATAGAAAAAAATGTAAACTTCTTAATGAAGAACCATCTTTTTCTTTAGATGTTATACTTTTTTTAAGTATTATTTCAATTGTAATTTCTGCGTTATTAATTGTAGCAGAAATTATTGATCTTATGGTTAATTATACGCATTATGTTACTCCTCAATTATCAATGCTTCAATTAATTTTCAGATAAGAAAGATTATTATAATGGAACAAATATTAAAAGCAGAAATTAATAAAGCTTTAAAATTAAAAGATGAAATAAAAAAAGATATTTTAAGATTGGCACTAGGAGAAATCCAACTTAAACAATCTTCTGCAAATATTTCATCAGCAGATCAGCAAGCAATTATTAGAAAAATTATTAAGTCCAATCAAGAAACAATTGCTAAGCTTAATGAGTCTAATCGATCTGCAGAAACAGCAATCTTACTAAAAGAAATTGAAATATTGAAAGAGGTGTTGCCTACATCTTGGGATAGTGCTAAGATTCATCAATTCATCAATGACAAGAATATTGATGTATTGAGTACCAAGAATGAAGGTCAAGCAATTGGATTAGTAATGAAGGCTTTAAAAATTGAGCCTGGAGCTGTAATTGATCCTGCTGTTGTTAAAGCTGTGGTTGTTGAGTTAAGGAGTTAAATATGAAGCATGAAACAAAATTCAAACTTGGAGATAAAGTAATATTATTTTCTGCATTTAAACCAAATAAATCTTATACAATAAATGGTATTGTAAAAGATAATAATGATTTTAAGTATTGGCTTACTACTGGAAGTTGGGTTAGAGCCAGTAATATAAAATTAGAAAGAAATTAAATTATGGAAAGAAAATATAATAGTATAAATTGTTATTTTTATTATAATACTATTCCCAGTACACACGAGGTTAATGTAAAGCATACCGACGATCAGTGGAATTCAAATATTGATGAGATTATTGAAAAATTAAAGGCAGCAAAAGTTATACCGAAACCACCTGAACCAAAATTTAAAGTTGGTGATGTTGTTTGTTATTTAGATAATTATTATAGAAAATACACTATTAAAAAAATTGATTTTGATGAAACTAATAGATATAGATATACATACACAGATGATGGGTGGGATTATGAATCAAATTTAGTATTATATAAAACAATCCCGGAACCTAAGTTTAAGGTTGGTGATTTGGTGTTTGATAAGCTTTCAACCATTTATAAAACTCCAGCTATAATAGATCATATAAGGCGTGAATCTAATGATAATTTTATGTATCATTATGGTAATCGCTGGGTGCATGAAAATAATTTAGAATTATATGAAAAATTAAAACAAAAATCAGACATGGAATCTAAACTACCAGAACCTAAGTTTAAAATTGGTGATAGAGTTATATTAAAATGTATAAAGAATAAATATAATGATAATTATCCATATGATACAATTACATGTATAAAAGACGGATTAATTGGATGGAGCAGATTAATTGGATTAAATAATGGAGCGCCACAATATTATACTAGATCTTTAGAATTATATAAAGAACCCGAACCTAAGTTTAAAATTGGAGATGAAGTTGTTGTAAGTAATATTACTATACATAATAATAAAATATATAAAGTTAATTCAATACATAATTTCAATAAAAAATATTTTTATATTTTAATGGATAATTTTAATAATCCAATAGATTTGTGTATAGAAGGTCATTTAAAGTTATATATTAAACAAAAACCAAAATTTAAGGTTGGTGATAGTATATACCTTAAAAAGCAACCAGATTATAAAAATGGCAAATTAATAATTAAATCTATTGATAATAATTATTCATCAATAGATCAATATAAATATAATTTTTCAAGTGGTGGTTATAATTTTGAAAGTGAAATAGATTTAATAACTAAACTTTATAAAATTGGTGATAAAGTAAAAGTAATTAATAGACTTGATTATGGAACAATTGTAGGTATTGGAAATAATAATGTTAATATAAAATTTTCTAATAACTTTGTGTGCCCTTATTTGGTTTCAGATATAGAGAAAAAGATATCATGAAAAAATCTAAAAATATTTCATTGTGCATCTTGCCATTATTACTACTATCATGCGCAAGTCCTAATTACAGAAATTGCGTGGATAAAAATGGAAGAGTATATCCAGATACCTATTGCTCATCTTACTCAGGAACTGGACCAAATACATTTTTGTGGTATTATGCAACAAGCAGGTTTACCACAGGTCAAGTTGTAAGAGGTGGAAGCTATATTCCAGCACCAGGAAGGTCTTATACTTCAATAACAACAAACAAAGTAGTATATACTTCTCCAAAGCCAGCTACAGTAACCGCTTCTACACCTACTAATAGAAATGGTTTTGGTAGTTCTGGGTTGTCTGGCAGTTCAAAATCAGTTTCAGCCACAACGACAACTAGAAGCGGTTTTGGCTCAACTGGTAGATCTATGGGAAGTAGCGGGATGTCATGAAACGGCTACCAATTAATCCTCGTAGAAACTGGCAACAAAAGATAGAAGAACAAGGCCTATTATTTCATCAAAATTACTGGTCCGAGGAGAATTATTACTCATTTACAGATGATGAAATCACTCTTATAGAAGAAACTACTAATGACATAAATGGAATGCTATTAAAAGCAACTCAATATGTTATAGATAATAAACTTTATAGCCTTTTAGGTATACCAGAAATAGCTGTTTCATTAATTGAGTCTACTTGGCAATATTCTGCACCCTCTATCTACTCAAGACTAGATTTAGTATTTACAAAACAATGCGAATTAAAGCTTTTAGAATGCAACTCAGATACTCCAACCAGTCTTTTAGAGGCTTCAGTTATTCAATGGCAGTGGTTACAGGATATATTTCCTCAAACAGATCAATTTAATTCAATCCACGAAAGATTGATTAATAAGTGGGAAGAAATATATAAATCTGTATATAATGATACTTTGTATTTTACATCATTAAAAGATAATATAGAGGATGAAGTAACTACAAGGTACCTTCAGGACACCGCAGCTCAAGCTCATTTTAATACCGAATATATAAAAATTGAGGATATTGGGTGGAATGAAAATAAAAGAAGCTTCATGGACTTGCAGGATAGAAAGATGAATGCTATATTTAAACTATATCCATGGGACTGGCTACTATCTGAAGACTTTGGTAAAAATATATTAAGGACTGATTCTATGTGGATTGAACCTACATGGAAATTAATACCATCTTCTAAGGGAATTTTGCCTATTTTGTGGCAATTGTTTCCTAATCACCCAAATCTATTACCAGCATCTTTTGAAAATACATATACCGAATATGTTAAAAAGCCATTGTTTGGTCGAGAAGGAGCTAATGTATTAATAAAAACACTAGAAGATAACATTTCAACCAATGGACCCTATGATAAGAATGGTTTTGTATATCAAGAATTTGCTGATATACAAGATTTCAATGGTAATTATCCTGTAATTGGTTCATGGATAGTAAATAATGAATCGGCTGGGATAGGAATACGAGAAAGCAAAACACTAATAACTGATAATATGGCTAATTTTGTGCCACATTTGTTTATTTAAATGATATTGCTCGATACGTCGAGACAAGAAAGGTAATATAAAATGAATATACATCTATTAACAATTGATCCGCAAAAAGATTTCTGTGATGACCCAAAAGGAAAGAATCCTGGAACTGGAGCTTTATTTGTTCCAGGTGCCGAACAAGACATGGACAATCTTTCCGTAATGATAAATACATATGGTAATAGAATTGACGACATCCATTGCACTTTGGATTCTCATCATCCTTTACATATTGCTCATCCTATCTTTTGGAAGAATGCAGCGGGCCAACATCCAAATCCTTTTACTGTTATTACATATGAAGATGTTTTGAATGGTGTTTGGATGGCAACTAACCCAGCAATGCAGCAATGGGCTCTTACTTACACTAAATCACTTAAGGATAATGGAAGATATGCCCTTTGTATTTGGCCTCCACATTGTCTTATTGGAACAAATGGTGCTGCAGTAACTGATTGTGTAAATACTGCACTACGAAATTGGGCAGAAAAATACTTTGCAATAGTTAATTATTGGACAAAGGGCTCTAATATTAAGACTGAGCATTATTCTGTTGTAAAGGCAGACGTTATCGACCCAAATGATGATATTAATACTGGTATTAATACTAAGTTGATTGAGGCTTTACTTACCGCAGATAAGATTTTGATCGCTGGAGAGGCATTAAGTCATTGCGTAGCTAATACTGTTACTGATATTGCTGATGCTTTTGGTGATGATTCTTATGTAAAGAAGCTTGTGTTGCTTGAGGATTGCACTTCGGCCATTCCTGGGTTCGAGGCTCAAGTAAATAAGTTTTTGACAGACATGAAGGCTCGTGGTATGGAAGTAGCAAAGAGCACAAACTTCTTCGCATGATAAAGTTAGTTAATTTTTTTCTTATTTTTGCTTTAATTATGACTTTTATTGTTTCGTTTGCAGCAAAAAGACAATATGAAACAATAATTAAACAAAAAGATAAGCAGATTTTACACTTAAAAGAATGCAAAAGACATTAATGGTTTTTATATTATTATTTGTGGTTATATTATATCTTGAAAAGCAAATAATAATAAGAGAACTTTGCCCACAAATAGAATTGGACTTTAGAAATAAAAAATGAAATATTTACTTATATTAACTGCAATGTGTTTTATTGGATGCGAGGAAGGAAAATCCCCAGAACAAAAAGAATACGATAGAGAGCGGTTAGAAAAATATAATGAGCCTTGCCGTGAATATTCCGTGTTATTAGCTACAACTACTGGTTCTCCAAGCACTATGGAATGTCCTAACAAATTACACAAAATGAGGATACAAATAGCCTCAGCTCCATCTAAAGAAGAATTTGGAGCTGTGGCATTTTGTGAGTGCCAGGATAAAATAAATGATGCTGGAAAATAAATGAAAATACTACTACAATTACAAGAAAAAGCCATAGATTGCTTAGACAAAATAGACTTATCAAAGGTTCGGGGTCTTAAATTCTTTCTTCAGAGGGTAATTCGAGGATGGGATGATAGTGACACGTGGAATTTAGATGCAGAAATAGCTAAATTTGCCTTACCTAGACTTCAAAGGTGGCGTAAAATAGGAATGCATATTGTTCCAAGTGATGTTTTAACTGCTGAAGAGTGGTCTGAAATACTTGATGAAATAGAATGGATGCTTGACTGCGCTGCTAATTTCAGTTATCCTTTCGATGAAGAAGGTAACAAACGAACAGAAAGAGCTTGTAGGCTTTTTGGTAAGTATTTTCCAGCTCTATGGGATTAAAATGTCAAAAGAAAAAATAAAACAAGATATAATTGATGCCTTTGAAATTACTAAAGAGCTTAAGTTTCATAATTTTACAAGTATTGAGACGGCTAATATAGATTATAGGAAAGTAATTGTTCAAGTGGCTGGATTAATTGGTCAAGAAAGAAGGAATCAATCAATTAATTTCGAACCAGAACAAGAAATTCCACGTTTGATTAATGAAAAAGAAGTCCCGATTATAAAGGATCAGGGAACAAATTATGTAAGTGTTAAGGGGTATAAATAATGATATGGTTTACTTCGGATCTCCACCTATCGCACGCAAATATAATTAAATATTGCAAACGTCCATTTATTAATACTTTTGAAATGGATCAAAAGCTTATTTATAACTGGAATAGTGTAGTTAATGCTGATGATATAGTTTACGTATTAGGAGATTTCATGGTCTGGTACAAGGCCGAACATGATCCTGATTATTTTCTATCTAATCTAAATGGTAGTAAAATTTTAATTACCGGAAACCATGATAAAGAAAAAGTTATTAATGCTAAAGGATGGAAAGAAGTTCATAAAACTATATACGAGGCTGAAATAAATGGTCAGTATATAGTTATGTGCCACTACGCCATGAGGGTTTGGAATGGAAGCCACAAAGGAGCTTGGCATTTATTTGGACACAGCCATGGAAAATTAAATGAGTTTGGTAAGTCTTTTGATATCGGAGTAGATAGTTGGAATTATACGCCAATTAGTTTTGATCAAGTAAAAGAAAAAATGAATAGTTTATCTTTACCAAATGAATAAGATAATAATAAAAAGAGAATATTTCAGTAATAATATGCATTGGGTTAATCGTGCAGCTTATTTTTCTTGTCAACTACCCACGACCATGCAAAGCATGGTCGGGGCTTGTATCTAACATTTCTGTCGATACATCGCGAGGCAAGCTCTCGCTTGCCTCGGGCTTATTGACTGAAGCCCTATCTAGATATCCTTTGGAATCTAGATTTTTTGGAGCAAACTCACACTCATATTTGTCTCTTATATTTCTTGCTGCATTTAAGTCTGCATTTATCTTATACTTACACTTCTTACAGCAAAATTCACTCTGACTTTTCCTATTCTTTTTATCT
>Ga0265322_10000786_pt1 | contig 11408 bp, 12 predicted proteins | sample 41222metaG_FD_193584 | JGI IMG/M metagenome (GOLD analysis project Ga0265322, IMG submission 193584) | Rhizosphere microbial communities from Carex aquatilis grown in University of Washington, Seatle, WA, United States - 4-12-22 metaG | ecosystem: Host-associated > Plants > Roots > Rhizosphere...
ACCGGCACCAGAAACATATTTTCCGTATCAGGTTGCCAATGCTTGATATTGAAAATTTACTAACTTATCATTGGTATATAAACCGGGGTCAGGTCAATCGGTAAGTGTTCTTTAGAGAAAAAGTGCCGCTTGTGGAGTTTGCTGTTTGTGACGTTACCGTGACATCAAAACTGGATCTGCTCACATATTCTGCGGAAAATGATAAATCACTAAAGTGGGTAATTAATCGAAATCCGCCATCAAAGAAGTTTTGATTAGTACTGCTGTCCAAATCCCGAATAAATCTTGCGACTACCAAGAAATCGATACAGGGATTTTCCAATTTGTAAGTGGGTGTCACCCAAATTCCCCACCGCCTGATAGATTCTTGGCCGAAAGTATTATGTGGGAATGCTTCAACTATTGCACCGGCCATCTCAACGATCCAACCTACTCGATGCTGATCTTCAGCAGCCATTGATTGTGCCAATCTAGTTTTTGTTTTATTGAGTTGTGCGAGATGTGTAGAATCTTCACAAAAGACAGTATAGATGCTGTCCTTTAAACGCGCATATTCTTGAAGCTTTAAGGAATCTCTGGACAAGCCATGTTCGACGCTGTCCTTTAAATGTGTATACCCCTGCAGAAGAATTGAATCTTCAGGAATGATATTAGTCCGGAAGTGATGGTATAAGAACCCATATTCTTTTTGAGCGATTCCTAGTGAATCATCCAAGCTGTCGAGCCGTGCACTAGGTTCCCCAGATAGGAGTTGGGTTCTAATCCCCAATGCGACATCGGATCCCGACAATAAAGAATCAATCCCTGTTTGTTTTGCAGATATAAGCGAAACCGAAAATGTTTGGCTTAACGATTGTGCAATGTTTGGATGATAATATTCTTCAAATGTTAACTCTCTGTGTTCAGGGACAAGCCAATAGGGTGCAAATTCAAGAGCGTAGTTTCTTGGAATAATGTCGCCCTGATTTGTCGCTGATAACAAAGATAGCCCTAGAGCTCGTGGGGTAGTTGGAAGCTCCACCGAGGATGGCTCAATCCCTAACAATACGAATGCAGGTGATGGAGGAGTGCGAATGTCATCGATAGATCCGTTCTTGCTTGAGTCACTTTGAGCCAACAATAATACGCAGGTAGAAGAAAGTACAGTTAAAACTATTATATGTATGAGATACTTCAACAAGATTTTCATTGTTCCTTTCCTCTCTTTAAACAAAAGTAATTGTCGTACTATGATCAATCGAGTCTCCGGTGTTTGCTGCCATTTCATCAGTATCGTAGTCTTGTGGCTGAACTCCTCCGACTAGAGTGCTGGTTACGCTCGTGTGTTTGCTGTTTGGGTTAACCACACTAACTTGCGTCTCAATGAGAAGAACCTTTCCAGATATAGCTTTATCAGCGGCGATCCGAAAATCCTTGATGTCCCGACCTTCAGTTAGTTGAACATCGTCAAGCCAAATGTTTGAATACCCCCTCTGAGCATCACCTACCACAACAGTAAGTTTAAGATCCACGCCTGAAACTTTATAGTTACCTTGAGTATCTTTGGGCATGATTTTTTATCCTTTCATTAACAAAGTTTTGATAATTTTTTAGTGAGGAGTAATTGTTACTTATGTTCATTTATTATTCTTCAGGAATAATGACCTAGATAAGGTGTGGTGCACACTATCAGTTTCAATCCAACTGGTGGTGACTAGACAACGAATGATACTCGTATCTATAACCATTCTAGTTTGAAGCTCGCCTGATTTTGAAAGCATGATCAATGAATCTTTTGACAACATCAAGATATTTTGTGATGACCAACCGTCAACCTGAATCATCACAAGAGAATTTGGAGGAAACTCTCCTCCAATAAGCATGAGCGGTGATTGATGATCTGATGCCTTGATGAGTTGAAGATTCAGATTTGGGGGATGGTTATTCATTGAAACACAGATTAGGGCCAACGGGACCAACAATGCACCTAAGAATGAAAAAGAAATTGCAAGATTTAATCTTCTGCCTTTTTTCTTTACCCCTACGAGATATGAACTGCAGATGTCATCTGGTATCCTCGGATCAAATTGTGCTTCAGTTGGCATTTGAACCCAGGTAGCCACCCAGTATGCCAAGATCAAAACAACGCTCGGAGAGATAATAAGCAGATGGACAAATAAAGGATAATTCGACTTAGATAATACTACTCCGATTGTAGCACCGGCAGTATAAATACCCCACAACCATGCCAAGAGAGTTTGGAGTTTTGCCCCGGCCTCGTTTCGTGAGGCAGAGGCTTTTAGAATTAAATCCTTCGAATAGTCAAACCAAAATTGGTCGTTTATAGTTGGACCGACGGGAGGCGGTAAATCAGGCACTTGGATTCCTCATGGGTGTAGTTTTACATGATACGGAGAGGTATGGCCTCTATCACAAGTTAGATAGACAGTGGTGTCGGAAGGAGTCGACGACTTCTTTATCTTGAACTGCGTCACTCCTATCACTGGATGATACTGAAAAGTTACTATCTCGGGGCAGGGATCCCCATTAACTAACTTACCTTTGCACTTAAATTCTTCACGCATAATTTTGGAAATGATGATTTATGAAATGTTTTGTTAAGAGCGACACATATCAGAGTAATGCCAAGCAACATTCTCAATATATAGCGGGTTTTATCAGCCTTTTTTATTTAAGATGTAGACAGCAATACCACCAAGAAGAGTCCCCAAAACACTTCCACTACAGTGATTAACCTATAATCGGTTAAGGAGATGTTCCATTCTCTTTTCCAAACGTATCCCTATACGGACTCAATCCTTTTGATAAATTATTTCAGAAACTTTGGTTCGCTATAAAAGCCCTGTCAAGAATATCTTCTCGAATGATTGATAAAGAATACAATTCACTTCTTGGAAACATAAAATGCCCATTCAAGAAGCGTATTCCGAATTCACATCAAACTCTTCCCCTGTTCGCGGTAAAATCCTCCTATTCCCATCTCATTATCAAAAAATTGGTTAAGAAGAAAATTCAACAGTGATTATGATACTTACAAATCCCAAAAAAAGAACCACAATTAGGTATAATATTACCACCATAAATCCATTAACATTTCTACAAGCTCGGATCGATGATCTTCCCCCGCTATTTAGGAGGCTCCGGTAAAACATTTTGATAATATTATCAACCAAAATAATGAAATAGCTGAATAAGGTCTGCAGTCCAAAAACCCATCTGATACAAGCAAGACTAATTGGGAGGAGTCTTTGTGATTGGTAAATAAAAATAAAGAATGATAAAGGTACAATGCGGGGTTTCCCTAATTCAGTATTAGGGAGATTTCTATTTATTGGTGGTGCTAATCCATATTTATGATGGGATCAATCCGTTACGGATAGCGTATTGGACAATACCGGCCGTGGTGGAGATTTTCAATTTTTCTTTTATTCCATGCTTATGGTGATCAACGGTCTTAACGCTAATAAGAAGGGTATTGGCGATTTCTTGATTTGATTTTCCCTCGGCCATCATCACAAGAACCTCCCATTCTCGAGGACTCAGCAGTTGACTTGGTATGGATTCTGTGTTTTCCTTCCTCATCTTTAATAATATTTCCTGTACTTCCGGACCATAGTAGGGGTTGTTACTGACGACAACTTCTCGAATTGCTTTGATAATTTCTTGAGAAGCATTTTCCTTTAGAAGAAATCCCCGAATACCAATTTCTACCGAATGCTGAACGAATTGTTCGTTGTGAGACATACTGAGAATAATAATTTTCATATTGGGATTGTAGCGAAGAATCTTATACGCAGCCTGAAGTCCATTGAGATTCGGCATGGAAATATCCATCAAGATGACATCTGGCATCAATGACTGAGCTAAGGTCACGGCCTCTTCCCCAGTCTGAGCTTCGCCAATAACAATGAAATCGGGTTCTCGTTCAAGCAGGAGTTTAAAGCCCTCGCGCACAACACGATGATCGTCGGCTAAAACAATCTTGATTTTTTTCCCGCCTTCTTGATCACTTATCAAAAGAGAGGAACTTAAATTTCCTAGGCCAGATTTTTTTTTCATAATCCTTTTCTCGGTAAAGTTATTTGAATACGAGTTCCGCCGTCTTGGGACGTTTTTAAATCGAATGACCCGGAAAGGAGTTTTACTCTTTCCTGAATTCCCAATATACCGAACGTCATTCGCTTTTTGTCTAAATTTTCAGAATGATCTTTCTCGGCTACATCTAAAATCATTCCTATGCCATTATCAGCTATTTCCAAAAATGTAGAAGTTACACCTTCGCCGTTTTGCTGTTGCCTCTCAAACAATGAAATATGCGCCTCAGTGGCCTTTGCATGCCGAGCGATATTCGTCAGGCTCTCTTGAACAATCCTGTAAATCGTATTCTTCTCTGGTAAGGTTAAACTATCTTCCATTGGATCATATTGGAAGAAAACTCGAATTCCGGTTCTCCTCTGAAACCCTTCTACATATTTACCAAGCGCAGCAAGAAGTCCAAGTTCATCAATCGCTCCCGACCTTAATTCTTCAATGACTCGGCGAACCTTCTGAGTAACGTCTCTGGCAAGAGTTTGACTTTCAGAGAGTCTATCAATTAGCATATCATTATCGGGAGAAAGATCATTTTTTACAAATTCCAGGTTCGCTCTGATGGCTGTAATTATTTGACCCACTTCGTCGTGCAGTTCCCTACTAATTCGTAAACGATCTTCTTCCTGAATCTGCATCATTTTTTGGGATAATCCCGAAAGCTCTACTCGCATAGTTTCTGATTGTTGGAATAACTTACTCATTTTCACGGAAGATTTTTTCAACGATCTTTGATACTGGACATTATTGGTTTGATCTCGAGCAATACCCCACACTGAAATAGATTTATAAGATGTATCTCGTACCACTTTACTTCTGTACTCAATGATACGGATGACGAGCTCGCCTGCTCGGGGCATCGGCAGGAGTAGTGGGAATATTCCTGTTAATTCCTCTGTAGCTCTTGGATTTCGAATTTGATCGAGATAAAAATTGAAATATTTTCTGAAAGAATGCGGGAGGAACTCTTCAATTGAATGACCAATTATTGAAGATTCGGGTAAAGAAAGTAACTTAGAAGCATTCTTATTCACTTTGAGAAGAATCCCATCAAAAGAATGAATGTAAATAATATCGTTCACATCATTAAAAAGCTCCAAATATTTTTGCTCATCCTTACGCTTGGTTCTCTCATGGTAAAAGAGAATAAACACGAAACCCACGGCAAAACTGAGCGTAATTATCGTCCCCATGGTGACCACCCACGGAAGGTTCATCTTTCCTCCAAAGATTCGGTAAGACATAAAAATCCGCATGTATAAAAAAGGTTTGATGTCAAGTTTACAGTCCAATGAATGATATAGATGGCAATAGCAGATTCACGAGATAGTTTGATCACAAGAGGCATGAAAAGAAAGAGAACTGCGCTTCCTGAGAAATAAAAAAATATTCCGGATGTAATCCAAAATTTAAAACTTTTGAAGATTGAACTTCTTTCCATACCGTAGGTCTCTGCGTCTGAGCGTTTCAGCAATCGATAATACACGCTGAGCGATAGCACAATGAATATCATCGTTGACCATACATGTGTATAAGACGCCGGTTCATCCCATTTTTCAAAACTCCATTTGGAGATAAACCATATTACAATATAAAATGGAACCAACCATTGCAATGTTTGAATGAACCAAAGAGAAATATTTTCATTCTTGAGCCAACTAATGAACACAATCATGAGAAGGATATATTCTCCAAGATGGTAGAGATGAAGCACCCACAGATTATGAATACCATACGAAATCATCCAGAAGGAAACGTACTCTGAAAGAATTCCCAATACAATAAATGACAACACCACTATTTCCGCATTGTTTCCAGCTTTGATTCTTCTCCATTTGAAAATTGCAGCAACCAGCGGAAGCAAGTCCGAGAAGAGATTGAGGTATTCGATCCATGGGAGCTTCATCACGTTCACCGAATCAATTTAATTGTTTTTAGGATGAACTACGATCTCGTTTTCAGAGAGTGAGTTCTGGTCTTCCGTTCCCGTCAACGGATTTTGTTCACCACAGATCGGTGGACAAGAAAGTCCATCTTCAAGAACTATGCCTTGAGAGAGATCGTTTCCAATTTTATCAACCCCGACAAGAACGAGAGCAGGGGTACCGTCATCCTTTTTCCCGTAATACATCCTAAGTCCGACGCAATCTTTCTGATTCAGTGTTTGAATCAATGCATCCTTTCCAAAAAATTCACCAAGGACGCCGCTGGCGGTTGTATTACTTGCCATACGAAAATTTTTCGTCAAGCTTGCCGCGTACTCAAGTGACACTTTATGATTTTCATGCCCACTCACCGGGCTCAGGTCTTTGGTTTGATCCGATTGAGTTTGTGCTTTTGAGCTTTGACAAATTAAAGATAAGAGAATAATTGATAAAAATACAGCTATGACGAAACCGTGGCAAGACTTTTGAAAAACAATATTTTTTCTCTCGATGCGGGAATCATAAAATAAATTAGACATAGCATTTAACTCCTTTACAGGTTGATATGTGAGTGGATAGTTGATTTATTACCCAGACACTACATCTTTCTGCAAAAAGGAAACCGATAACCTCGGTTCTGTAAACTCCCTTGAGGGCGAAAAGAAAAAACAAAGCGACACAAACAAATTAGAGAACACAACCGCTCTAGTCATCATTACTACCGGAAATCTAAAGCGCGGGATCCATCTACTTCATTCGACATTTCTAAATAGAATGAATTGTCCACGTCCAGATAATGAGTATCAACAAAAATGCAAGTCTCTCCTTGAAAAACGTATGTCAATTACACCAATCTCTAATACTTGAATGATGAACTTATTCCCACAGACTTTCGATCACACCTCCTTTCTTTTTCTAGAAGCTCCATTAAATACCGCTAATTCCTCCTCCACCTCCCTTCCTCAGGAATTTTCGATCTGCATTGAAGCATCCAATTTCCCTAATGTCACCCCCTCAATTCTTTCGGTACAGCCAATACTCTACTAAATGGGCCTTTAGTTGAAGTTGGCTATTCCGCAAATTATAAAGCCGAGGAGGTGTCCTTGGCAAATCATTCGATGAGACTAATTTCCCCTTCAAGTTGATTGTGACTCGCCTTATTTCATACTTTTTTGACTCTCGTTAGGAGATCTTCAAAATGTCAGTTATAGACTCCCTTCAAGTGCAAGAAATAGATATGGGCTACCTAATCTATTGGAGACAATGGCAATGTTCAATTGGGTATAACACTCAATATAGTATGAGGGAAATCCCATAACAGAGTACTCATTTTTGGAACAACCAAAATTATTTGATCACAATTCATTAAAGGAAAAACATCAGAAGTGACAAAAATAATTATTTCACAACGGATTTCTGATCTGATCAAAAGGTCACGGATGTCAGGATAATCTGTAACAGAGTGTCAAAAAGGAAAGGAAGGGAACGGTTAACCTGATTACCGGAAATCCACCTTTTGAACTCTGCATTATCTTGGCCGAGGGGAGCGAGAGAGATGAGGTGAAACCCGTACGTGATATTAGCATTTCACCCTATTGACTTTTGAAACCACTTTTCATACTGTTTTTAATACCACAAGGGGATTTGTGTTCTTTCCATCATTTTGTGTCTCGTCTTTTATTGACATCCTGATCGTCTTCCAGTTTCTAAAAATATTTCTGAGTAATATTTTGTGAGGTGAGTCATATACATATATTTATAACATTTGACCTACCACCAAAATTCGGTCGCTATTTCGTAAGAAATGAGAGTTTAGAACTAAAGAACACTTAAAATCTCTCTTAGAGACAGACAAACTAGTTATCATTGTAAATGGAGGAATAAATTTATGGAAGGTTTGAAAAAAAACAATCGGGTTCAACTGCTAAGCATCGTGGTAATTGGTGCTCTTACTTGCATTTGCATACTGTTGATTTTGCAGAATAAAGAATTAAAAGCTTCGTTCCGGAATTCTTCTCCATTTCTGTTTGAATCTTTGAAGCCGGGTGATAAGGTAGAGTCCGTTACGGTCCAATCACTTGATGGTGCTACAATTAGTCTTCGTTATCAGGAGCCGGAACAAAAATATTTATTATTTATTTTTTCTACAACATGTCCTCATTGTGAAAATAATTTACCAATTTGGAACCACATAGCCAACCTTGTTGGAAACAAGTCTGGTCTCAACATTATTGGTATTGCTTCAGAACCCTTGGAAGTTCTGAATTCTTTTGTGAAAAACAAGAACCCTGATTTTAACATTTGTAGTGCTATAACTGATACGAGTTTTGGTCGAAAATATGGCATTAACGTGGTCCCTGAAACTATAATCCTTACTGGTGATGGTACTGTTATAAAAACATGGATTGGAGAATTACATGGAATACAGACGGAAGAAGTACAAACGCTACTAATGGGTGACTCACAATCATCCAATTAAATCACTAATCTATCACATAAATCAAGAGGAGAATCAATATGAAAAGATTGCAAACTGTCGTGATCATTTTGGCAATTGTAGTTGCCACTTTTGGACTGCTTGTGTTGCAAAGTAACCATGCAACAGCTAATATAAATACTTGTAAGAATATTACTTGCCCAGGGGCAGGGGATTCAGCTAGTTGTTTCCAGTACTATAGATGTGGTCAGACATGTACCGACCCAAAAACTGGGCAACAAGAATGGATTCTTCCACTAGCATGTTGTCCTAATCAGCCTGGTGCCTATTGTCAATGGTAACTGATTGATTCACAATTTAATGGAGCCTGGCGTATTTTTCGTCAGGCTTTTGATTGAAAAATACTGATCCGGTGTGAGTGTTTTCTTGGAATTTGTTTATATTCCATCAGTTCCTTATACATACGTAATTTAATAAAATTATCCCAAACTTTTTGAACCGGCAACAACAATTAGGTTTGCGCTCCCTATCGGCACAAAGGTTACGTTAAAGGGTTACAATAAACTCGGTCAAAAAGTTTGGCTGATCTTGACTTTCATATACTATTGAATTACTTTTACTCATCAATTCTTACTCTCATTTGCTTCTGTCGTTCTTTTAAAACCAATCCTGTCGAGATTTCTTTATTCTAGGAGAGACAATATGAAAACTCTATCCATCGTAATAGCAATTCTGTTCATCGCAACACTAACCGTTCATTCTCAACCGGCAATGAACAGACAGAGCGGATTAGTTCCGGATTTTGACCCAAAAGGAATTTCCAATGTGAATACGAATGGGCAAAACACCCATCATCCGTATAGTACTCGATTGGATTCAATGAAACAGGAATTACAAGCTCACCAGAAACGAATTCATTCAAAGAAAACAGTTCTTTCTACCGGGGAGATTACTGTCGATATCACACAAACATGGAGTAGTGGTGTGTGGGTAAATTCTTCGTTAGACAGTATTATTACTAATTCTTATGGCGAACAACTGTAGTATGTGAATGAAACCTGGTATAATAATACCTGGCTCAATTATTCACGAACCATTTCCACCTATGATGCTAACGGAAATGAGACCAGCTATTTGTACCAGACAGGGAACGGCACTGCATGGGTAAATTCCAATCAAGAGTTGTGGACTTACGACGTGAACGGGCATGAGACCAGCGATGTGACCCAGACTTGGAATGGCAATGCATGGGTTAACAATGATAAATACAATTACACATATAATGCGAGCGAGAATACAACCAACGAATTGTATCAGACATGGAATACGAATTCCTGGATGAACGTTCACCAATACATTTACTCACCTGATGCGAAAGGACATGATACTGTTACTTTGTACCAGACCTGGAGTGGGAGTAACTGGGTAAACTATGGTCGGGACTTTTACAATTATAATGCGAATGGGGTTGAAACCAGCGATTTAATGCAGGGGTGGTGGTATGATAGTACTTGGGGGAATGTCCTCCTTACCAGTTACACATACGATACGAGCGGACATTTGACGAAGAAGTTAGAACAGATGGAGGAAGAGAGCTCTCCTCCTTGGTTTAACTCTAACCAAACCGTTTACACTTATGACGCGAATGGAAATGAGACCAGCTTTTTGTCCCAGTATTGGAATTCCATTATCAATCAATGGGCGAATCAATACCGATTCGGTTACACATATGATGCAAACAGCCATGAGACCAGTTATTGGTATCAGAACTGGAATGGTAGTGCTTGGGAGTACAATTACGGATATATTTATACTTATGATGCTAACGGAAATGAAACCAGCTATATCTATCAAGCTGCGTTTAGCGGTGTATTGCAGAATAGTTATCAGCACACTTACACATACGATGCAAACGGAAATCGCACCAATGATTTGTACCAGTATTGGAACGACCCCAATTGGCTGAACTCCAACCAAAACACCTATTCCTATGATGCAAACGGAAATCTTACGATCCATTTGTACCAAACTTGGAATGGCAGTGCCTGGGTGAATAATACACAGGATTTGTTTACGTATCAAATCTTGACAGCCGTAAAAGGTAATCCTAAATTGCCGGGTCAATTTGCTTTGTCGCAAAATTACCCCAATCCATTTAATCCAACAACACAAATTAGTTATACACTCCCCACGGCAAGTAATGTTACAATTGCGATCTACGATATTCTTGGCAGAGAGATAGCAACAGTTGTAAATGGAAAACAAGAACCGGGTGAACATTCGATATCGTGGAACGCTTTAAACGTTCCAAGTGGTGTGTATTTTTACAGAATTGTAGCCGGTGATTTTGTGCAGACGAAGAAGATGGTGCTGATGAAGTAAGAATTATTGTGGTGTCAGATCTTCCGACCTGGCACTGACAAAGCAGTGCAAGGTTATGAAACAAGTTCGCTCATAATTATGAATTGACAAGACTCCAATATGAGAAATCTTGTTAGTATTATTGTTATTGCGAGTGCATGGTTCCTCATGCACCACAGTGTCTTTGCACAATCAATAACCTGGAATTATCTCGGTGGAATCCCCCCGTCGCCGTCAATGTTAGGCAAAACAACAGATGGGATATTGTATGCTGTTTCCGGTTCACGAATCTATACATCAACTGATGCCGGTGTTGATTGGATTCAGCCGACACCCGTTGTCGGTAGCATCGAGGAATTTCATATCAACGGCAATCGATTGTTGGTAAGCCGTTATGTTGGGGGTCCTGATTCTCATCAAATATTTACTTCAACGAACGACGGGAGTTCGTGGGTGCGGGTTTTTTACGAAGCTGTTCCGCAGAGAGGCGGCCTTTTGGGAGGTTTTCTTCTAACAGATTCCGGAACCATATATGGCTTTCGCCCTATAACTTCAATCAGCAGTATGTTGTACAGGTTACAATCGGGATCATTTGT
>Ga0265322_10000789_pt1 | contig 11395 bp, 12 predicted proteins | sample 41222metaG_FD_193584 | JGI IMG/M metagenome (GOLD analysis project Ga0265322, IMG submission 193584) | Rhizosphere microbial communities from Carex aquatilis grown in University of Washington, Seatle, WA, United States - 4-12-22 metaG | ecosystem: Host-associated > Plants > Roots > Rhizosphere...
GTGTGCGATTCATAGTTGTGAGGGTGTCCTTCCTAACAAGGTAAACTTGGTAAACCGGCGCTTCGAAGACGAGGCGTTTGTTTTCCGTTTTTACTCCTTTCATTGAGTTAACTCCTTTATATTTGTTTTGATTTATTCAGCTTTAAAAAACATTTGGTCTGAAACAGACACTGTCGGGAACCTACTACAGCAATCCTCGCTTTGCCAGACTGGCGTAGCCGTTCTGTTCCGTTACGATGAGATGATCCTGCACTAAAATTCCTAAGAGTCTTCCAGCTTCAGCCAAGCGCGAGGTCAGCCGTTTGTCGGCAGTGCTCGGAGTCGGATCGCCAGACGGGTGGTTGTGCGCCACTATGATAGACACAGCGTTGATCATGAACGCGACCTTAAATACTTCACGCGGATGGACAAGCGATGAATTGACGATACCCACAGTGATAGTGTGAATCCCTAAGGGATGGTTGGCGGCGTCAAGGTAAAGCCCTACGAAGTGCTCTCGATCGACACCCTTGAGGTAGTTCTTAATAAGTCGTGCAGCATCTCCCGAAGTGTAAATCACCGGAGTATCGGTCTCGATAGTCCCTTTCCTCACAAGGACTACTTTGTATTGCGGGATTTCAAAGACCACTTTTTCCATTGGGTTTGTTCGGTTTCTTAATAAGTATCCCAATTCTACCCAAAGCCATTAGGTGTTCGGTAGACTGGATTATTTGTCTACATAGACAAAAATGCCAGTCTTGTTCGGAGTGGTCATGTGAAAGAAACTGAGATTGAAACCAACAATCATTCTTTCACAACCAAAGAAAGGAGTAACAAAGCCATGCAAGAACGTGGACATTACATAGAGCTCCGTACCAGTGACGGGAAACCAATCTGCAGTTTCTATCTGTTTGAGCGAGAGATCGGATCAGACGATGTGGAAAAGAAACCGGATGCCGCTTCAACCCAACAGCACATTCCGAAAAATGGCACAGGAAACGGTCATGGAAATGGCCAAAGTAAAGTGCAAACCGACCGACCTCCACAGTCATCCCAACAAAAGCAACCTCCGCCCAACCAACAGTCGATGATGACCGACTCTCAGAAGCGACTCCTCTTCCGCCTCTTGGCAGATCAGGGGCTCGAAGGCGATAAAGCTCATGAGCATCTGAAAGAAAAGTTTCAGGTGACAACTCTGAAGGAAGTGACCAAACATGAAGCAAGTCGTGAAATCGAGAAGCTCCTCGGGGACGCGAAGGGAGGTCGGCCATTCCATGCAGCCGCTTGATCATCTATCCAGCAGCCAGCTACGGCTGTACCTCCAGTGTCCTCAGAAGTACCAGTTCCAGTACATCGATCTCATTCCAAGAACGTTCCGTCCCTCCGCCCTCGCCTTTGGCAGTGCCATCCACTCAGCCCTATCGTGGTTCCACAAAGCAGAGCTTACCGGAACGAAAGTGTCATCGGAACAGCTTGCCAAGATATTCGAGACGGATTGGTACAGTCAGAAAGTGGATGAAAATATCCACTACAAAGAGAGTGACGATGACATGAAGTTTGTCGTCATGGGACGGGAAATGCTCTCGCTCTACGTGAGGCAACCCCAGCGCCTGCAGGTGAAAGGAAGTGAAATTCCTTTCGTCATACCTTTGGTGAGTCCAACGGACGGTCGGGAACTCGGGGTAAACCTCGAAGGATACTTCGATATCATAGAGCGCGATGATACGATTGTTGAGTTCAAAACCTCAGCCCAAGTCATGACCTCATTCGATATCGAATCGATGCTTCAACTTACCGCCTACGGCTATGCCTTCAAACGTCTCTACGGCCGACCACCCAAGGGCTTCAAGGTCATCAACTTCATCAAGAACAAGAAACCCCGGATCGAAATGACCGAGACCCGAAGGTGCGATGAAGACTATTTAGTCTTCTTCCACCTCGTGGAGCAAATCCTGAAGGCGATCATGGGAGGAATCTTTTACCCACGAGCCGGCTTCTGGTGCAAGGAGTGCGAGTACGCACACTTGTGCCCACTGTGGCTCAAGAAGTCCGCTTAAAAGCCAAACAAACATGTAAAATAATTCACAAGGTGTAAGCCTTATACATATTCACTTATCAGAAAGGACAAAGCTATGTCAGATCAAGAAGCAATCTACTCAACATCGGTACGAGCAGGAAAATCAACCTACTTCATCGATGTGAAAGAAGCCAAGAATGGCAATAAGTACCTCTCCATTTCGGAAACGACGATCAAAGGTGAAGAGCGAAAACGAAAAACCATTCTGGTATTCGGTGAGACCATCGACCAGTTCCACCAAGCCATCAATGAAGCGGTCACTGCTGCTCATTGTACTGTGGTTGAGTAGCTTCTAAATTCCAGCTTACAATCCATACGCCCGTGTGCTTGCTACATCATGAAGTTCACGGGCGTTTCTTTTTAGATAATCAACAAAATCACAAACACAATACATCCCAAAACTAAAAGGAGAATTTACTATGTCACACAATCTCAATGAAACAAACGGTCAGACTTCCATGATGTACGTCGGTGACGTTCCTTGGCATAAGCTGGGAACGAAGCTCGACCAGCCTGCTACGGCTCAGGAAGCGATTGAAGCCGCAAATTTAGGATTCACGGTCGAGAAAATTCCGCTCAAAACTCAAGCCCTTGACCTCCCGGTGGATAGCCACTTCGCAACGGTACGCGCCGATACGAATGAGGTACTCGGTGTGGTTGGCTCGCGCTATGTACCAATCCAGAATGAAGAAGCATTCACCACCTTTGATGCTCTGGTTGGGGAAGGCGAGGCGATCTATCACAGCGCCGGAGTGCTCGGTAAGGGAGAACGGATATGGCTCTTAGCAAAACTACCCGATTACATCCGGGTCCATGGCAATGACTTGGTAGAGAAATTCCTGCTTCTCACCAACTCCCATGACGGGAGCAGCATGGTCAGGGTCAAGCTCACACCGGTACGTGTCGTGTGTGAGAACACTCTGTCCCTTGCCTTGAGCGGTTCAGAACAAGAAGTGCGTATCCGACATACTGCTCATGCTTCTGAACGAATGAAGGAAGCGCATGAGATTCTTGGTCTCACTAACAAGCTCTACGAAGAACTCGACCGTATCTTCAACCAAATGAGCAGCATCAGGATCGATGGCCGAGTGTTGGCCGACTACGTGAAGAAAGTCTTCCCCGACCCACCTACCAACGGACACCCTCATCGGAAGAACCCGGTCAGGGAAAAGGTGTTCGAACTGGCACACGTAGGCAAAGGAGCTGATATAGCCCAAGGCACGCTTTGGGGTGCTTACAACGCTGTGACGGAATATGTGGATTACTACCGCCAGTTAACTGTCGATGATTCAACCCGCTTGAAATCGATGTGGTTCGGCACCGGAGAAACAATCAAGAAACGGGCGTTCGCCATCGCGAGAGAAATGCTCAATTGAAGACCGCCAGGGGTCAAAAATGAAGGAACTAATCACAAGGAAGTGGCAAATGCTGCTTCCTTTTTTATCTAGGGCCAACCATTGATTTATTTCAGATAATTCGATATACTTAAAACGCTCGTGCTATCATAAAACAATCATAGTAAAACTATACTACCCATGCGGAAAAAATTGCCAAGAATCGCGCTAAATATCAAGAAGTATCGGGAAAGACTTGGGATTTCCCAAGATAAGCTTTCTAAGCTTGCAGGTGTTACCGTACATACGTTGACCAAGATTGAAAGTGGAGCAACTTCCGACCCTCGGATTGAAACGTTGAAGAATATTGCCGACGCACTTGGCGTTGGTGTCGATGATTTAATTGGAGCATAATTCTATGAGTGAAATTATTTACATCCTCATCAATGAAGCTATGCCTGGATATGTTAAAATTGGGAAAACGAACAATCTAGAACAACGTATTCGTTCATTGGATAACACTAGCGTGCCGCTACCCTTCGAGTGTTTCTATGCCTGTACGGTGAAGGACTCGGCATTTGTTGAACAACAATTGCACGACGCTTTTTTGGATCATCGTGTGCGAACAAGTCGTGAATTTTTTGAAATTTCACCCGAACGGGCGGTTGCGGCATTAAAGCTTGCTGCCATCGAAAATATTACACCAAAAAAGGATTATGTAGAATCAAAAGAGGATCAACAAGCTCTGAATGAGGCACGCACTAAAAGAGCGGTTTTTAATTTCAACATGGTCAATATCCCGATCGGTGCGGAACTCGTCTTTAGTCGAGATGAAACTAAGAAGGCAAAAGTGATCGATAACCGTTCCATCGAGTTTAATGGGGAAGTCACGAGTCTCTCGAGTTCGGCCCAAAAGATACTGGGCTATGATTATGGGGTTGCCGGGACGGACTACTGGATGTACGACGGTGAGACACTTGATGAACGCAGAAAAAGAATTGAAAGCGGAGAATAGTTCATTGAATAGTTACGGAATGATAAAGTAGAATAATTGCAATCTTACTCTCGATGACTCTCCAAGAACTCATAGACAAATATCACCATAATCACGCGGATTACGTGAACCATCGTTACAACGAAACGCAGGTTCGCAGTGAATTTCTTGATCCGCTCTTTGAATTGCTTGGATGGGATATTAAGAACACCGGAGGGAAATCTACCAACGAGCGCGAAGTGGTACTGGAAGAATCTTTGCGGGACGGAGCAGAAACAACCTCGAAGAAACCTGATTATACATTTCGGCTATTCTCGGAAAGAAGGTTTTTTCTGGAAGCTAAAAAACCCAGTGTATCCGTTGAGGAGAACGCAGAGTTTGCAAAACAAGTGCGAAGGTATGGTTTTACCGCTCGATTGAAAATATCCGTCCTTTCAAATTTTGAATACTTGCTCATCTATGATTGCTCAGTTCCAGTTGGAGAACACGATAACCATCACAAGGCACTCATTAAGCAGTATCATTACACCGAGTACCTTGCTAAGTTCGAAGAGATACAGTCGCTACTCGGAAAGGATTCGGTTTACTCAGGACTCTTCGATGAACAGTGGAAGGATATTGAAGAACAACTCAAGCTGTTCAGCGTAGATCACCTATTCCTTGAGCAAATAAATAATTGGCGTCTTGATCTCGGTACCGAAATCTTGAAACACGATTCTGAGATTTCAGATACCCAGTTGAATGACGTAGTTCAAAGTTACCTCAACCGCATCATCTTCCTGAGAGTGTGCGAAGATCGAAACTTAGAGCAATATCGCACATTGCTATCCTTTGCAACCAATGATGACTTCCAAGCACTCATCCGGAAATTTGAGGAGGCAGACAGAAGGTATAACTCAGGTCTCTTTGAACAACGCCTCTCGGATGAGATCGTAAAGAATATCAGTTCTGTGTTCTGGGTTATCATCCGCCAGTTGTACTTTCCTGAAAGCCCCTACTCATTTTCGGTGTTTGCATCAGACGTACTCGGGAATATCTACGAGATCTTTCTTTCAGAAAAACTCGCTCGAAGAGATGGGTCGCTTGTACTGGAGAAGAAAGCGGAAAATGTTGACAAAGACATCATTACCACTCCAGTTTTCATCATCAAAGATATTTTGAGGCAAACTTTATTGCCTGCGACAACGGGAAAAAATGATGGAGATATTCTTGCCTTGAAAGTCGCTGATATCGCTTGTGGTTCAGGTGCCTTCTTACTAGAAGTATTTCAGTTTCTCAACGACTCGCTCGTCGATTACTACCTCCACCATGATCCGGGAAAACTCATTCATATAACCTTGAATACTTTCAAGCTTCCGTTCGACACCAAGAGAGACCTACTTTTGCAGTGCATCCGCGGAGCCGACAAGGACTACAATGCTGTCGAGGCCACAAAATTTGGACTACTGTTAAAGCTTTTGGAAGACGAAAACACCACGACGGTTGAGCATCAGTCTCCAATTCTCCCTCCACTTGAACACAACATCACATGGGGTAATTCCCTCATCACACCGGCACAGGCTCAAGGTCTTCCCGAGGATGTGATTACCGAAATCAATCCATTCGATTTTGAAACAGAACGGTATGATATCATCGTTGGAAATCCCCCGTACATGAAAGCGGAGGATATGAAGAACATTACGAAGCACGAATTGCCACTGTACAAAGCGAATTTTAAATCAGCTCACAAACAGTTTGATAAGTATTTTCTTTTCATAGAACGATCGATTGAATTATTGAAAGATGGGGGTCGTCTAGGCTACATTGTGCCCAGTAAATTTGCCAAAGTTGGTGCGGGCAGCAAGCTCAGGCATCTACTTTCTTCCAATGGTTATATCGAAAGAATCATCTCCTTCGGTGCAAACCAAATCTTCGACAGCAAGACCACATACACCTGTCTATTTGTTGCACGAAAGACACCTCATGAAACGCTCGAATATCTTGAGGTGAAAAATCTTAAGCAGTGGAAGGTCAGAATAGAAAACGAAGATAGCCTGGAGACTATCCAAATCCCGCAGCTTGATGACGATGTATGGATACTCGTTCCTCATTCTCTCCAGGAAGCATATGCTTCGATTGCCGCTCAGAGTATCGCTTTAGAAGATCTGGTAGGCGACGCTGAGTATATCTCCAACGGCATTCAAACGAGTGCCAACGATATTTACGTGGTTCAGCCGACAGAAGAAAACGACAAATATTTTTATTTTGAAAAGGACGGTGACAAGTGGAAGATCGAACGTGAACTAACGAGGCCGTACTTCCAAACTTCTGCCGGGATCGATAACCTTCATACCTATCGCTTGTTCAAACCGAACTCCGTCGTCATCTATCCCTATCGGAAGACTGATGGACACGTTGAATTCGTAATAATAAGAGAGCTAAAAAAGAAATATCCACATCTCAGTGCCTATCTACACCACTACAAGGATAAACTCGCTGATCCAAGACGGGATATAAAACCGGAACCAGAAACGAGGAACGAGTGGTATCGCTACGGGAGACACCAGGCACTCGATAAGTGTGATGTGCCAGAAAAAATAATTGTTGGGGTTCTATCACAAGGCAACAAGTACGCGATAGATCGATTCCGGACGCTCATCTCGTCAGGTGGGACGGCAGGTTACTGTATGGTCGTACTCCCAGGAGACTCCCCCTATTCGATCTATTACCTTCAAGCCATCCTCAACTCAAAATACGTCGAATGGTTCAGTACCTTGATAGGCGAAGTTTTCAGAGGCGGGTACGTTGCCCGTGGCACCAAGGTGCTAAAGCGTCTTCCCATACGAAAAATTGATTTTGCTAACGAAGCTGAAAGTTCGCTACACGATGACATTGTAGCCAGCCAAAAGCGATTGATCACCATTTATGGAAAGGTTGACAGGCACGCAAATAACCCTCGGCTGAAAACGATAGCCGAGCGAGATTTTCATAGGGAGCAACAAACCATGGATAGGTTGCTCACAAATCTCTATAACTTGGGAATGGAAGACAATAAGATCCCCCTGATTAAGGAAGTATATGCGGCTGATTGAGAACGCCTCGAAAGAAAAACTCCGCGGTGGTTTCTACACACCAGAGCCGATAGCGAAGTTCATTCTCCAGTGGGGCATTAATGGTGCGAAGAACTACGATATCCTTGAGCCAAGTTGTGGCGACGGGGTTTTTCTGGAACAGCTACGAGCGAATGGATTTAAGTATGAATCCGTGACCGCCGTAGAATACGATAAACATGAAGCCAAGAAGTCAGAACAAATTAAGTTGCCTAAGGCCCGTGTTATCAATGCTGACTTCCATGTATACTGCAACGAAACACAAAACCGATTCGATTTGATTGTTGGCAATCCCCCCTACATTCGGTATCAGTATTTCGAACCTCAGCAGCAAAAAGAGGCAGAAAAGATTTTTACGAAGGCTTCGTTAAAGTACAGTAAGCTTACGAACGCATGGGTTTCATTCGTCGTTGGAAGTAGTCTATTACTGAAGGAAAATGGGAAAATCGGTTTTGTAATTCCCGCAGAACTCTTACAGGTCTCATATGCAAAACAGTTGCGTAAGTTTCTCGCACAGCACTATAACAAGATTAACATTATATCGTTTGAGAAATTAGTTTTCCCGGGCATTCAACAAGAGATTGTCCTGCTACTTTGCGAAAAGAACAACTCAGGCTCTTGTACAATTGAGCATCTTGAGTTGAAAGATATCAACTCTCTCCACAAGGTGGATTTTGGAAAATTGAAGAGTCCGGCAAAAAACATTGATCTACATACCAACAAATGGACCTTCTATTTCCTTGAACAAAAGGAGATTGACTTCATCGAGGAAATATCCGGCAACCCCCAGATTTCTCTAATAGGAGATTTTGCCGATGTCGAGGTCGGGATAACCACAGGGTCGAATGACTTTTTTACAGTTCCCGATTCGGTGGTTGAAGAGTATAGACTGCGTCGATATGCATATCCATTGGTGGGTAGGAGTGTACAGGTCATCAGCTCAATCTTTAACAACCGGGATTGGGTGGAGAACCGAAAGGCAGATGCTCGCTCTTATTTGTTGGTGTTCCCAACAATGGAAAAGTTGAAGAAGCAAAAAGGGGTTCTTGATTATCTGAAGCAAGGGAAGAAACTCGGGATTGATAACGGGTACAAAACGGGTATCCGTGATGAGTGGCAAACAGTACCTTCTACGTGGATCTCAGAATGTTTGTTTATTCGTCGGAATAATATATACCCGAAGTTGATCCTCAACCGTGCGAAGGCATACACAACCGATACGATGCACAGGGTCAATTTGAAACCCGGCACAGACATCAATTCCTTTGTTTCGAGTTATTACAATTCCCTTTCGTTTGCCTTCGCCGAAATTTCTGGAAGGAGCTATGGTGGAGGAGTGTTGGAACTCATGCCGAGTGAGGTGGAAAAAATAGTACTCCCATACAACACCAACCATCACGGACTTCTCCAAGAAATTGATAGCATGTTTAGAATGGACAAAGATATCAATAATATTTTGAAGCACACAAACAGCATTATTTTAAAAGATGGTCTAGGCCTTTCTGCGTCAGATATTGACCTTGCCAACAATATCTGGAGAAAGTTGTCATCACGCAGATTAAACAGATCGAAATAAAATATGTTCTTCTATTTTGAAAATTTTCATTCCAGAGAACAACAATAATTTGTATGTAGCTAATCGATAGTTAATCAAATGCCAATTACTCTTTCCAAAACAGACTACATTCTCTACAGAGAATGCCCAAAGAATGTCTGGGTTAAGATTCACAAGCCGGACGTCTATTTTCAATCCGAGTTATCGGATTTTGAGAAATCAATTATCGAGACGGGCAATGACGTTGAGATAGTAGCGAGGAAGCTTTTCCCCACCGGAATCTTGATTGAGGGTCGAGATGTCAAAGCACAGGGAGCCACTCAGGATTATCTTACCAAAAAACAAGATGTGTTGTTTCAACCGGTATTTGTTAAGGATGGCTACTTAGCAGCCATCGATATTCTGAAGTTTGAACCGACGACAAAGGAGTTTTCAATTTATGAGGTGAAATCAACAAGTGGCGTGGATGAGAAGACTCATTATTACGATCTCGCCTTTCAAGTAAATTTGCTCAGAAATTGTGGACTGAAGATCAACAAAGCGTATGTCATTCACTTAAACTCTGAGTATGTACGTTCCGGCGCGCTGAATTTGTCTGAACTTTTTAAAATTGTTGATGTAACTAATGAGGTGGAAGGTGTGGCGGGTAACGTAGCCGCAGAATCGATCGAAGCGTTGAAATACCTTTCACAAACCTCTGAACCAAAGGGATTTTGCTGTTGTGTCTACAAAGGCAGATCGAGACATTGCTCAACCTTCCATGTTGCCAATCCACAAATCCCTGAGTACAGTATCCATGACATTGCCCGAATCGGAAGTAGTAAGGCAAGGCTGAAAGAGTTGGTGGACAGCAATATTTTTCATCTCGACAAAATCCCCGCGCACATTAAACTGACTGATATTCAACAAACCCAAGTTGATACTTATGTTTCTAATAAGGTCGTAGTGAAGACCGAGAAGATTGCAGAAGAGTTCGAGAGTTTAACCTTCCCTCTTTACTTCTTAGATTACGAAACGTTTCCCGCGGCGATCCCGCGTTTCGATGGTTATTCGCCATACACTCAGATACCATTCCAGTATTCTGTTCATGTCTTGGAATCGAAGAATGGTGAACCCAAACATTTCGAATTTCTGCACGTCACCCCAGACGATCCTAGCCAACCTTTCGCAGACACTCTACAAAAACATATAGGGAAAACTGGAAGTGTTATCGTATGGCACAAAAGCTTTGAGTGTGGGCGAAACGATGAGATCGCGACAAGGAACCCGACAACAAGAATGTTCTTTGATTCCTTGAACGCCCGCATATATGATCTGGAGGATATTTTTAAAAAGCAGTATCACGTCCATAGAGATTACAGGGGCAGCACTTCAATAAAAAGAATTTTACCAGTTCTTGTTCCCGAGCTATCGTACAAGGAATTAGAAATTCAGGAAGGTGGGAATGCTGCGGAGACTTGGAATAATATTACGACTGGCTCCCTCACTGACTCGGAAAAGGGAAAAGCAGTTGATGATCTGAAGACTTACTGCGGACTCGACACATTCGCGATGCTCGCGATATGGCGTGTGCTTGCTGTTAAAGAAAGTACTTGACTCTTACCCGAAAATTTCGTAAGCTATATAAGCTGACACATATGAAAAAGACACTTGGCGAATACATACGGTTTTTGAGGGAAAAAGAGGACATATCCCTCAGAGAACTTGCAAAGAAGCTTGAGATTACACCTGCATTCCTATCGGATGTGGAGCTTGGGCGTCGAAATACATCAGAAGAGATCCTCGGCAAAATCGCGAAGTTTTTGGAAACGACCGTCGAAGATCTGATGGAACACGACACTAGGGCCCCATTGGAGGCTATTAAACGCCTTGCGGCTTCCGATCCCTCGTACGGACTCGCCTTCAGGCAAGTTGTGGAAGGAAAAATTACACCTCAGGAGTTGATGGACTTGGTAAAAAAGAAGCATGATGGAGAGGAGGGTAAATGAAAACCCTCCGCTCTACGACTGGCCCTTTTCAAGATAGGCCCTTCTTCGACCAGGAAGAGATTGAACAAATCTGTACTGACGAGTTACGTAAGATGGGGTTATTTCCCGCTGCTCCTGGACCTGTCCGAATTGATCGGTTCATTGAGAAACGATTCGAAATAGTCCCATCTTATGAACCGATGGGAAAAGGCATTCTTGGCTACTCAGAGTTCGGTGAAAAAGGCGTACAAAAAATTGTTATCTCGCGAGAACTGGATGAGAGCGACGCGCTCGTCGACCAACGGAGGTTGAAGACGACGATGGCACATGAGGCCGGGCACTGCCTCCTCCATTCTCATCTCTTCGCTCTGAGCGGCTCGAACGAATCTCTGTAGATCGG
>Ga0265322_10000793_pt1 | contig 11343 bp, 13 predicted proteins | sample 41222metaG_FD_193584 | JGI IMG/M metagenome (GOLD analysis project Ga0265322, IMG submission 193584) | Rhizosphere microbial communities from Carex aquatilis grown in University of Washington, Seatle, WA, United States - 4-12-22 metaG | ecosystem: Host-associated > Plants > Roots > Rhizosphere...
TTCTTCTGCTTCCTTTGTTCCCTTCAAGACATATGAGGCTGTTCCCATGCTTCCTGGAATCAAAACAGGCTGTCCGACTTTCCTGTATTCTTCAGGAATTTCCTTTCTTCCTTTTCCAAAAGCTCTGGTTGCCCCCTTTCTGTGCACGCATAACTCAATCTTCTTTCCATTAATTTTGAAAGGTTCAAATTTTGCAATATTATGAGTCACGTCATAAACAAGTTTTATTTTTGATTTCGGAAAAAATTTCTCAAAAGATTTTCTTATATTATAAGTAATAATCTGCCTGTTGGCGAAAGCAAAATTTGCAGAGGCATTCATTGCCTGAACATAATCCTGTGCCAGTTGAGATTCCAAAGGTGCATAAACAAGTTCTCTGTCAGGCAAATTCTCAATTCCAAATTCCTTTTCCATCTTATGAATATAATCTGATGCAGTCTGATGCCCAAGTCCTCTGCTACCTGTATGTATCAAAATTGTTATTTCATCTTTTTTTAATCCGAAAACTTCAGCAGTTTTTTTGTCAAATATTTCATCAACATATTGGACTTCAAGGAAATGATTTCCTGAGCCGATTGTTCCAAGTTGATTTTTTCCTCTTGCTTTTGCTTTTTGTGAAACTTTTTTTGCATCTGCATTTTTTATGCAGCCTTTATCCTCTATTTTCTCAATATCATCTTTTGTTGCAAATCCTTTTTTCAAAGTCCATTCAACTCCCTGCTCAAGCAATTCATTCATTTCTTTTTCAGAGATTTTCAATTCCCCACCAACTCCAACTCCAGAGGGAATATTTTTGTATAATTCATCAAGAATTTTCTCTCTTTTTTCCAAGAATTCCTTTTTTGTCAGATTTGTTTTCAATAGCCGCACTCCACAATTGATATCATATCCGACTCCGCCCGGAGAGATAATTCCTTTTTTCAAGTCAAATGCTGCAACACCTCCAATCGGAAATCCATATCCCTGATGTGCGTCGGGCATTGTAATTGATTTTTCAACAATTCCCGGAAGCATTGAAATATTCTTAGCCTGTTCAAGAGTTTTGTCCTGTTTTATCTTTTCAATCAGCTTTTCAGATGCAAGGATTACAGAAGGAACAAGCATTTTTCCTTGCTTTGGAATTTCATAAACATTTTTTGATATTTTCTTTAATTCTATCATATGTCAACAACAACCTGTGCCTCCCATTTGCCCATTTTCTTTTTTATGTACATTTCAGAATAAGTGGCGGACTTTGCGCTTTCAAGATTTTTGTAATTCTTAGCATGGTCTCCGAAAACTATTGCTCTCAGTTCAACTTTATCATTTTTCTTCTCCAATTTCACCTTAGCATTTGAAGGGACAAAATTTTCTGCATCGAGAAAATAGATAATTTCATCAATAAAATTGTAAAGAAGTTCTTCATAATCCCTTCCAAATATTTTGAATCTTTTTGTAACCCCATTCTCAACTTTTTCTCCTTGGGATATGTACTCAGAAAGGGCTAGAACTGAATTCTCAAAAATAGCTTTAAGATCCTTTCCATGAACAACGAATTTCATGTCAGCGGTGTGTTCTAAAAATTTGTATTTCATTTATTATTTAGGCCAGCAAAAAAGTTTAAACTGTTTAGGATTGTAATTTTGGAGAGTTGAGGTTATAAAAATCCTTTGGGCATAGATATCTTTATTCATAATCTGCCAGAAATTGCATGTGCTGTTGGTATAGCATATTTCGGCTGCGCATACAAGAGCACTAGGAGTTGCAATGCTAATCTGGTTTGCAACATCAGACGGAAAGGTAGTTGAATTATCCGAAGTAGCAGGCAGAACGGAATTGCTGACGCTTATTATTTCATTTCTTAAAGTATCATTTAATTCAATTAATCTTAGAATATAAATTTCATAATTGTAAATCTTGGGCGAAGAGTCATTTTGTTGAACATTTTGCTGGTTAACGACTAAAAAAAGGACAACAGTGATTAATAAAACTGAAAGAAATGCTTCAACTATTCTTATCCACCCTCTTTTGTTTTTCATCATCACCAAATCCTTATAGTTAAAAGTCCAGATTGAATACTCTTATTTCCGGTTACATATAATACGGGATAGCTCTGAGCGTAAGCATTTGTGAAGGGGGGAATTTTGCTAGTTGTTCCTATAATTGTCTGATTTTGATAGGTAAAATTAAATCCAAAATTATCTGCTCCCGACAGGTTAAACCAATTTCTCAGAGAAATATAACTATTGTTATAACTATTAATCAATTTGAAGATATTGAAGTCGAAAATATATTGTGATGTTGGGCTGATTTGACCAATTACATAGTTATTTGGTGAACTTCCCTGCAGCAATACATTGCATCCTGAAAGAGTTCCTGAAGGGATCACGTTAAAATTAGATGAATAATAAATGTCAAAAAAGTAATTTGATTGCTGATTAGAAGAAACATCTACATACAAATCCCCGCTTGAATTGTAAACAGGAAAAATAGCGCCCGTAGAATTTCTTAAAATTAGGGTAGATTTGTTTATGTTTGCATTATTTAGAAAAGATGAAAGCTGAAGGCATCCTTTTAATGTGCTTTGTCTTGCGGCAAAACTGATTATTGTGAAATTTCCTCCGCTTAAATTATTGACAAGGGCAGTATCAAGTGAATTAGCAAGAGCAGTTTTGCCTTCTTGTGTGGTTAGCGTTGGCTGCAGAAGGGCATAAGCAAAAATTATAAAACTGATGAAAATTACAAAAGAGATTATAACATCAACGTGAGAACCTCTTTTATTCATTCTAAGTTTTAGTCTGACAAATATATAAAATTATCCGAAAAGTATGTTTGCTCCTGTAGTTATGAGGAATGAAAATATTACAAGCGTAAAAGAATGTTTTATACCTGCACGTATATTACCTTCAGACAATTTTCCGATAGTCAGTCCACTGAAGAAACCCTGAACCAGGATCAAGTATAGAAATGAATTTGATAACTCTGCAGTGTTTATGTTTCCGCTGCTATTAGACACAGTCGGAGTGCCAAGAACGCTTCCTAACCCTGTTCCCAATCCGCCTGTGTTGAAACTGGAAATTAATGGAATAATTTTGTATTGCATAACAAGGATAATTATTATGAAAATAAAGAAGATGACATATCCTTGAACAACAAGTGTGGATGCTGATGATTTTCTTTCTTTGCTTAGCTTGTCTGACATGCTTACCGCAGATGCAACTGATTCAAGAATTCTTCCGATATCTCCGCCTGCTTTTTCTGCCTGTCCAATCAAGGTTAATGCTCTGGAGATGGTTCTGTTATGAACATCATCAGAAAATGTTTGAAGAGTATACTTCAAAGGAATTCCAATGGAGATTTGATTTGCCAGTTTTTTGATATTTGGACTTAATGGTCCGTAAGGTTTGTCTTTCGAATTGATAATGCTCTTATTAATAGGCGTTCCACTCTTAACACTTTCAACAAGGTCCCTAGCAAATTCAAGGAACATTTCTTCTTTCTCTGTCTCTACTCTGTTTTCATTTATTACTGAAAAGACAAATGGCGAAATTCCTACTATTATTCCGACGCCAAATATGAAAAAGAAGAATTGTGTTGTTCTGAAAAAGAGCGATATGATAATTAGCACTAATCCGGATGCGATTCCAAACCAATGAACTTTTTTTATTTCCATTTTATTTAGAGGGTTGTTTTAATCTTAGGAACATTAGGAATACAAAGTTTATTCCTGCGACTCCGAGTATCATTATTAGTGAGATTGTTGTAGGTGATAAAGATACTCCTAATCCGCTGACCTGTATCATCATCAAAAGGAGCATCAAAATCATAGGAGCTGCGATGACGATGCTGATATAAACATCAATAAAAGTTTCTGAAGCTCGGGTATATCTTTCTCTTTCAAGTCTGTAATCAAGAAGCAAGGTTTCTGAACGTTTTTCGAAAAATTCCCCCAAATCTCCCCCAGAAGTTATATTTGTAGCCAAGCTGTTGTATAAATCAGAGAGTTTTTTGCTTGGACAATTATCTGCTGAATTTCTAAGGGCAGTAACCAGATCATGCCCGTAAATTCCAATTTCGTTCATGACCTTTGTAAACTGATTTTTAAGATGAGGGTATTCGGCTGTAGAAATTATGATATTGAATATATTTGTCGGTTCTATTTTAGAACCTGCAATTGCGGACATGTTTATTGTAGCGAATGGAAGTTCTTGATCTATACCTCCCTCCAGATTTCTCTTTTCAAGCGAAGGATAAACGTAGAGAAATACAAAGGTAATTATTGGGATTACAAACAGAATCCAGAATAATCCCAAAAATCTCGACATTAAATCTGTAACAGGAGTTATGAACGGAGCAACTGTGCTAACATTGAAAAATAATAAAAATAAGAATAAAATCAAAGCTACTCCAGCAGATATCAAAACAGAAAAAAGAATAATAGAGATATATGCAGAGGGGATTAACCCCATATTAGTCTTAAGCAAGTCACGAATTACCCCTGAAAAAGTTTTGCTGTCAACCAATGGTCTGGCAAAATCTGAAAAGATTCTGCTCGCAAGTCCGGCATAAATATTTGGTTTTTTCCCTTCTTTCTTCTTGGCAATTTCTTTCTTGCTTTGCTCAATTCGCTTTACAATATTCTTCTCTGTCTTAGTGATTTTGTATTCACGTGTGAGCTTCACATCCTCTTCAAATTTTTGAATAAAATTCTTCTGTGGTTTTTTTTGTTGGTCATTTTTTATTGTCTCTTCAACATTCTTTTCATTGCTTCCAAGGTCCAAAGTCCTGACAAGGTTAAGCGGATTTATCAGAGACGGTAACTTGTCGCTTTCCTGCTTCAGGTTTAGTTTTAATGCTTTTACATGGGATAAAATTGCTGTATTTTCTTTGTCATTAGAATTGGAGTTTAGGATAGAAGAAATCTCATCAATTATTTTTCTTTCTCTTGAAATTGTCTTTTTAAGCTCTTGAAAAATATCGCTTTTTGGTGTAATCATCTTGCAATCTCCGAAATCTTCTGATTTATATGAAGAATAAATTTCTTTGTTTTGTTGAAATTATCTGGTTCATCTCTTTCATAGAACTCTTCTAGTTTTTTCTCGGCTTCATCAAGGGAATTTATCAAATGTCGCAGTAAAGAAGCATCTTCTTCCAGCTTTTTTCGGGAACCACCTACTACCTCTTTTGGCATAACGGAAAAATGCTTAGTATATTATTAAATATTTTGTATTAGAATCTTATGTTAAATTGAGCTAAAACATCCAGAGGTCTTTTGTAATACTGATTTACTATTTGCTCTACTTTCTTAAAATCAAATATTTTTCTTTGGTATATCTCATAAAGAAGTTGAGTTCTTCTTCTGAATTCAACATTCAATTCTTGCACATTAATTCCATATCTCGTTGAAATTTTTTCGAATACCTTGCTGTTTCTTTTTGAATAAAAAGTATCGTCTATCGGATTCCAGACAAAAGGTGTATTTGTGAGCGCTATTCCTTCTGGACTAACATCAATAATCTCAACAATTTCTCTTAATCGTCTTGTTTCTTCCTTTTTTACAATAGCATGCGTCATGATGCAAACGCAGTCAAGAACGTTAAGCAAAGTTGGAGGCAGTTCAATTGGGGGAGTTTCCAGTCTTCTGATAACGCTTTCAACAGAATCAGAGTGAATAGTACTTAATGATGAATGCCCCGATGCCATACCCTGGAATAGAACAGAAGCTTCTCTTCCCCTAACTTCTCCAACTATAACATAATCTGGATTCTGTCTGAATGAACTTCTAAGCAAATCAAACAAGCTGACAGCACCAATCCCCCTAATTCCGGATGAAGTTCTCGAAACACTTGGAAGCCAGTTCTCTCTTGGTAAATTCAATTCTCTCGTATCCTCAATACTTACAACTCTTGCTTCAGGAGGAATAAAGAAAGCTATAGCGTTAAGCAAAGTAGTTTTTCCAGATGATGTTCCGCCGGTGATAAGAATATTCATCTTGTATTGAATTAGCATCCACAAGTATGCAACCATTTCTGGACTTAGGGTATTGAACGAAATTAATTGCGGAGGAGTCCAAGGTTCTTTAGTGAATTTTCTGATTGTGAACGTGGGGCCTTTGCTGGAAATATCTTTTGTATACGTAGCGTTAACCCTGCTTCCATCTGGTAAGCTTCCATCAAGAATAGGATTAGCATAAGAGATATACTGCCCTGATCTTTGTGCAAGCTTTTCTACAAATCCTTCCAATCTTTCAAGGTCGTGGAAAATGATATTTGTTTTAAGGTTTCTATACATTCTGTGAACGATATAAACAGGAGTATCTGCACCATTGTTTTCTATATCTTCAATAAAATAATCTCTTAACATGGGTTCAATCTCGTTGAAGCCCACAAAATCCCTGCAAAGATAATAGTATATTTTCTTGTAACTTTCATAAGACATGTCAATTCCAAGTTCAATTGCAAGGAATTTGAATCTTTGATCAATATAATCCAGCAAGCCCTCCAAATCTTTTTCTACGATTATATCAAAATTAATCATCTCCCTCATGGCTTCAAGAATTCTTCTCCTGTATTCTTCTTCAATGCTGTTCAGCAATGGCTCTTCAATATCATAAAGAACTTCATAATTTTTCTCATCCCAATAGATATGTGCAAAAGCAAAAGGAGAAATTAGAGCATACCTGATATCGATTTTTGATTTATCCTCAATTCTGACCATGTGGGGGATTTGCGGAGAAAAATCTATTTCTACTCTTGGAAAATTCTGAATACCTGTTTTTTGTTGCGTTGCCATATATTTATCCTATTTGGAAGTCCATTTGTGTTTTATTTCCGCCATCATTCGAGATTAGAACGTTGTAAGGTGTTGAAGCCTGTGAAATGACCTTAATTACATCTCCTCCGAGATAAGTCAGGTTATAACTCATGCTATAATTGAGAGTCATGTTAACCGAGCTTAAGTCATTTATTGAATGTGTAAGGACAGCAACGTTGCCAAAATTTACCTGCTTGTCCGGTTCACTGAATTGGTAATGACTATTATCCATGCTGAAAATTATTAGGTCATTTATGCTATCAATTGTCAATGAACCTGCTTTGAGATTTACCGCAACTCTTCTGGAATTACCGGGACCATTTTGCGCAAGCGATGACATGACATTATCGATATTGTTTAACATCGATATGGACTGCTGCAATGTTGACTTATCTTGAAGCTCCATAATTTTTGGCTGTACGAATGAAAGGACAAGTCCAATCATGACTAATGCGATTAATGTATAGATTACAGTCTCAACCCAAACCTGCCCCCCTTTATCCATATTATCCAGAGCAAATTTTAATTTAAATAATTAATGTAATTAAGAAAGTAAAAGGCAATTGTCTATTGTTGTCAATGTGTCAGAAGTGGAGCATTGCTGTCCTTTGATTAATGGAGCTATCTGAACTGAGTTTGGCACATCTGAACCACTCCAGCTATAATCGTAAGTCATGCCGGAATTTTTTCCAGGCAAAACCACTGATGCTGTTCCGTTAAAATATGTCAGATTATTGATAACCTGGGGAGTGTTTGTTATGGTTATGCTCTTGGATTGGCTTGGGCTGGAAATTGTTACCAAAATGCCATCAACAGAAATGTCCCCGATGTTAAGAGAAAATTGAATGCTGTTTGTTGAACTGTTAAAGCAGGTGTATCGTCCATTAAGATTAATGGTGTTAAAATTCCCAAAGCATGCGCTTGACTGGCTAATCTTGGAACTGACTAATCCGTTTACAACCGTCCATACAATTACAACAAGAACAATAGTTAGCACAATCAGAAGTAAAGTTGCAATAATGCTTGAGATGCCTTTGCGATTTTTGCAGAACATTTTATATCACAGAAACTTTGTATCCGTATTGGTCAGGACAGATGAATGATTTCTGGTCACCGTTGCTTACAGTTCCCCTTAGTACTGGGATTAAAACGATTTGAGTTGCGCCATTAATCTTGCTTGCAATATTTCCAGAGAAAACTCCGCCGGTTCTTAATCCGCTGCTAGGCCAATTGCTGATTAAATTTTTTATATCCTGTGTTGTGAAACTTCCTGCAGCTCCTTGGATTTGAACATTAAAACTAAAGATGGGGACATTTCCTGAATTTGAAAAAGCTAAATCTCCTCCGCTTGAATAACTCGCCTGAAATTGAACATCATTGCAGACGAGCTGAATATTTTCTCCATTAAATTTTGTAATTGCTTCCTGAGTAAAACTGCTGAACCAGAAAAAGACAATAACTCCAAGGGCGATAACAATTCCAATCAATAACACTGTCGCTATTACAGGTGAAACCCCCTTTTTATTCATTAATAATAAAACCTAAATTAGTTTATAAATAATTTGGTGACTCAACTGCAACTTACCGGTATGTCAATTTTTGCATTACTACAAGTTGCAGTTCTGCTTTTTCCATTATAATTAACATATCTGATTGGAATGATCTCTATTTTATTGATTGTTCCTGTAGCAATTGTGGGAAGATACAGAGACAGATTATAGCCGTTTACATTGAGACTTTCCTCTTTGCCCGGATCTAAAATATTATAATAACTGAAAACAATACTGTTTGACGCTTTATTGCCTGAAGGACCCATATAATACGGAGTTAAATCTATTGCAGGTATTTGCTGTGTCGTGTCATTTGATGCATGAACAAAATAACCTGAAATGCTGAATGTTCCATCGTTATCCAAAGAAAAATTAAGTGTGTTTAATGTGCAGTTGTAAACTAAATTTGATATGGAAACGGAAGTTCCATCCGGGCAGGTTAAAGATTGTTGTGGAACAAAAGTCTTAAGCCATCCGTATACAAATATGCTTATCACAACAACAATCGCAATTAATAAAATATATCCAATTATTTCACTAACTCCACGCTTATTTTTTATCATTGGCTTGTTGCAGTATAATTCTGTTCTCCTCCATTATTGGTCAAGACAAAATTAAAGTTCACACCATTATTCAATATAAACGGATACGGATTTCCATTGATTCCGATTATTACATTACTTCCAGGGACAAATGTCTTTATGTATGTTTTCCCCACGCTTACATTACTTGTATAATCAATTCCATTTAAAGTTACATTAGCATAATAAGCCTGATAAGAGAGGAATGTCATGTTGGTGGTGTTTCCAAAGAGAAAATAGAAATTGTCATTCTGAGAATTGTTTATGTATTGGTTTGAGAAATCTATCAAAGTGCTTTGGGTTTGTGTCCCGCTTAATTGGTTGCTCGTTGCATAGTCTATAATTTTGGAACTTTCAATTTTAAGTTCATCTCTTAAAAAATAAATATTTGGGGTTTGCTGCGATGATGCTGAATTTGAAACAATAACAAAACCAACTGCAATTGTTATCAGAACTATCGCTGCAATGAGATAGAATTGTCCCCTCTTATTCATTATATGATTAACAGAAAATAGTTTATTAACTTTTTTGAAAAAGTAGACCGGAGGGTTGCTGTGAATTCATTAAGCAGTTTACCTATCCTTTCTCAACTCTGCGCTCTGTCAAGCACCTTAACAAATGTTTAGGGCTGCTCCGATCAAGGCCTGACCCATTTTGCATCTGCAAGATCGAGACAGACAAAGTCTCAACGTCCGGAATTAGGGACCTTTAAATCCTTCTTCACATTCCTCCTTGCAGTTTGCCATGAAGCCCGTTTGCAATTAGCGGAGGGCTATCCCGCCAACCTGTCTACAAAAATCAGAACAGATAAGGGTATTTTAATGTTATGAATTAATGATGTGTTCATTAGAAGTCGTTACAATAGTGTCTCCATTAATGATTCTTGCTATTCTGACTATTTTACAGTCTTTCAGAAAATCACTAGGTTCTTTGTCAAGAAAGTTATAATTTAATGAAATCAATAAAACAATTGTAAAAACCAAAAGAAAAATCTTAAATTTTTTTCTTCATTTCTCCTTATACACAAATTTGTTTCTTATTCTTCTAAGTAGGCTCTTTGATTGATGGCTTTGTGCATATTTCAGTCCTTTGCTAAGCTTATACCGGTAGGCTAAGTCTGCAATAAATTCATAAAGCTTTTTTCCCGCGCTTTCTGATGGGGGTATTTCCAGTCTGTGTACTCTGAAATTTCCGCCTACAATGCCTTCTTTCTTTGCTCTGTCTATTACCTTTTCAAATCTATTGAGATGGCTTTTGGATGATGCAATTCCTAAATCTTTTACTCCTGTCTCTTTCAGAGTTTCTAATGAATAAAGAACATTGTCTAAAGTGCTGTTTGATTTTCCCTCTAATTTTATATTTTTTCTCTCCACTCCCGCTTGCCTAAGTTTTCTATAAATTTGCAAATCCTGTGCGGGGGTCCCCCCACTTATCAGCACATATTTTGCACCCCTTCCAAAATCATATTCTTCCAATGCTTTCCCCGTTCTTTTGGAATTTTCTTCATAGCCTCCTGTAGGAATCATTATTGCATCAAGGGTTTGCTTGGTTGCAAAGACAAAAAGAGATGCGACAATGAAAATCATGCTTGACAAATAGAGAAGAGAAGAATCTGTATTTATTCCGATAACTCCGCCGGTAAAGTTTGGATTGTAAGATAATAGAAATGAGATTACTGACAAAGTTAGAAATAAGAAGCCAAAAAACATTTTATTCCTCATTCTCATTTTTTAAATAAAGAACCGGGATATATAAAATTTATGCGGGAGACAGGATTCGGACCTGCGCAGGCACTAAGCCACAGGATCTTAAGTCCTGCCCGTTTGACCACTCCGGCACCCCCGCACAATTCCTTGCACACTAATTAGATTTAAAAAAGTTCTTATATTCTTATAATTATGCCCGAAACTTCTGATAAAAAAGAATTAATCGTCGAAGCAATAATAAAAAGTCTGGACAAAAAAAATGTAAGAATTAGCAGAGAAGAAATTCTAAGCAAAATAGAAGTCCCCCCTTCACCGGAAATGGGAGATTATGCTCTTCCATGCTTCTTCCTTGCTTCAAAATTGAGGCAGGACCCAACGGAAATTGCATTGGAATTAAGGTCTGTTCTTAAAAATCCAAGGGGATTCAAGGATATCCAGACTCGGGGTCCCTATATAAACTTCTTTCTCGACAGAGAGAAGCTTACAGATAATCTTGTTTCTGAAATTTTATCGGAAAAAGAAGATTTTGGAAGATTGAATCTTGGAAAAGGAAAAAACATCATGGTGGAATTTTCACAGGCAAATACTCATAAAGCATTTCATGTCGGCCATATAAGGGGGACCTCAATCGGAGAAAGTGTCTCAAGAATCCTGGAATTCTGCGGAAATAAAGTAATAAGGGCAAACTATCAGGGCGATAGCGGAATGCACGTA
>Ga0265322_10000796_pt1 | contig 11325 bp, 3 predicted proteins | sample 41222metaG_FD_193584 | JGI IMG/M metagenome (GOLD analysis project Ga0265322, IMG submission 193584) | Rhizosphere microbial communities from Carex aquatilis grown in University of Washington, Seatle, WA, United States - 4-12-22 metaG | ecosystem: Host-associated > Plants > Roots > Rhizosphere >...
TAACAACGAGTTGGCTATCGTATAGCCACTGCCATTGTATCCGAAATACTGTGACGTCGAGCTGATATTCACCTGTGTAATACTGCCCGTCGGAACTGCTCCTGACGGTACTCCGATCATGTTCCATCCGTTAGCGACTGTATCCGATATACTCGCGAAATGATTTCCCGGTACTCCGGCATACAGCTTGTTTGCGTACTTCAACCAGTACCCTTTTCCGTTCTTCAACGTTGCTACCGTCTGGTATGATCCATTATATTGGAATGCCGAGGAGATTGCTCCGGGGTAATCCGATGTCTTGCTGTAATTATTGCCTGCCGGTACGGTGGATACCGATACCAGGTTCCATCCGGTCGTCGCATAATATGCCGCACCCGGTGTGAACACTAGACAGTTTCCTGCTGTCGGTTTGGTCTGGATCGGGAATGCATCCCGGTTCAGGAACACATATCCCGGTGTTGCTCCATAATAACCGGCAGTGACGTTATTCGAATCTGCCTGCATACCGACCAATGCTGCTGAATCCTGTCCCTGAGTTCCGATGATATCATATTCGTACCTGATTACTCCGGTGCAACGATTCATGATCACACGGAAGGTTGTGTTATCCGATACTGCTAACTTTGTCGTTTCATCGAACGTGCCGATCGAATCGTACTCGACAATAAACTGACACGGATCGCCGCCATTACCATACCGGATATTGCCGTATTGTCCTAAAGTATCTCCGATAATCAGATCGCAATAAAATGGTGCAATGAAATTCTTCGGCGGAAGTCCGAGACTTTGACCGATCGAATCACCATGTCCATGACGTTGTGCCTCCGGGAATGACCACGTCAGACTGTACGCGCCGCCTGCATTAATATCCAGCGTATCGGTTGATGTTTTGGATAATGCCAAACCCCCATTGACGCCGATCCAGACGTACCGTGCAGTATCGCCGAAGATCGTCATCGGACCGCCGGGAATGGCATATGGTCCTGCCTGTCCGTCGTCTCTCGCATTGGCAGTTGCAACTTCATCAAAGAATTTCGACGTATCGATTGCCGCACCTGTTGCGGCAATACTCGTATGTGTGCATGTCGAGAATGTATCGATCTGATAATATGCATTGGACAGATCGACGATTCGATATTGATGTGAAGCTCCGTCACCAATAGCTCCTTCTAAATCGACTGCTTTCACGAAGAAGCTAATAGTATGTCCAGGTGCTTCGCCAGGAATATACCCTTCCCATAAATCACCAATGACGCCAACCATCCCAACAGGTGATTGTACGACACCGTCGAGCGCCCATACAATAGATGCGCTGGCAACGCCGGCTAATGCCACATTTGCCGGATCGCAATCATCGATAGCAACTTCAACATGTTGCGGTCCGGTTGAAAGCGTATTGCGGGGAATATCATAGTCTGTAACATTAGGCGGTGTATTCGATGATACCGTCATCGTATACCACCAGTTGTACATTCCGACATATGTTGAATCGGCACCGAATCCGCCGCGGGCAACCCATCCACGTTTGACATCGTCTATGGGAACACCGGCGCAGTTTGACGGGCCTGAATCGTGTTCGTAAAATTTCCAGTCACGTGACGGATAATTTTCGTCGGACGTGCTTACCTGGAAACCGGCAGTCCACCACTCCGTACGAGTATCAGGATAAATGTGGTAATTGGGAGAAGCGATCGCCATGTCAATGAAGAACACTTGACCGACGCTGACGCTGCACGGATATCCATCGTCCAGCATTGCCACTTCATTAATCGTGTTTGCATGCATAGTAACCGGATAGCCGGAAAATCCCCAGAGCCCGTTACCAAACGGCGGGCCTGATGTACCGTGAGCGATCGTTGAATGGAACGGTCCCGGATATGGATCTGCATCTTCCGGGAATGCCGCTACGCCCTGATCTGCATCACCGAGGTTTACCCAGTATCCCCAGTTCTGACACGGAGGATCGAACGGTCCGGGGCGAACACCGGGACCATAGTTCGGTCCGATAACGGATTGATGAATTCTTACTTTCACAATAGAATCCAATGCACCGACGCCGAGCGCATCCCAGAATACGGAATCGATCGTTCCGGTTGCTTTTGCTACATACCATTGTCCCAAAACATCTTTATGGTAGCCACCGAAATTACTGGTGGGAGGATATTTATCCTCCGTAAATCCAAATGTAAATTTGTTACCGCAAGCAAGCACTTCTTTAGGAGTGCGATTGGATTTATTCAACCGTCTCTGAATAAGTTTAGAGGCAAGTTGTCCCTTGGTCAACGGAATCACTTCCTGATTCGGCGACACAAGGTACCGTTGTTGCGCAAAACCAAAACTGCTCAACAACAGTATCGAGAGAAACAATGACAATGACCGCATAAGCATTTCTCCTTATGGTACGTTTGTTAATGTTGGATTAGAAAAAATATTACAAGGTCTAAAATAAAAAATTTAAATTCATCAAACTGCGTTCTCAGTTGAATAGTCGGTCTTGAATGACCTATGGAGGACTTCTGGAATATAGCCGTTTTTCAAAATATTGTCAAGTGTTTTTTTAAAAAATACCTTTTTTTTGAAAAAATTATACCACTTTTAATTTATTACGAATAGTCTTTTATTTTCAATAAAAAAGCATTGAAAATGATTAAAATTCAAGCTCTACCGCGAAAACATTATTTCCATCGAAATACTCTGTTGCACGATAGGCATAATCGACCGATATATTCAGCCGGTTAATTGCAGTCCGTACACCGATTCCTGCCGTTGCGCCATAAATATATTCCTGGTCGCCGCCGGATGCAGAAAACATATACCCTGCCCGAATAAAAAGTATGTTCTTAAAGGAATACTCCGAACCTAATTTGTATTCATCATTAGAATAATTATTGTTCTGAAATTCCATCGTAAAATTGAAATGCGCATCTGTCGATACGTCCAGTTTATAGCCGAGTCCGATTTCTATTGTCGACGGTAAATCAGCGGATGCGGCATCGATGAGAACAGTATACTGATCGCGCGTTGCATCATTGACCTGAGCCGTGTGCGACATTCCCGAGCCGCCGAATGTCAACGACGGACCGATATTGCGGATCACGACGCCCAAACCCAGAGCGTCAATCCCTCCCAATCCCATATATTGTGCACCCGCAGTGAAAGCAATTCCCGACGTTGAAACATTCGCCATCTTCTCATAAATAATTGTTGAAGAAATTCCGGCAGTGATCCGGTCGGAAATATGCCGTGCAAATGTTCCGCCGACGTTTAAAAAAGTCGGCGATATAAATTGTCCCGTCCCATCCGGCTGATCTTCCGTTGTCACCGGAATGTCGCCGAAGGAAAGAGATTTGACCGACAAGCCCAGCCGTCCGATATCTCCGAGAGAAGTCGAGAACGCGAGATAATCGACACCGATGTCGGCAAGATATGCCATGTGAGAAATCAAGAGATCGGTATTGGAATTCGAACGCACCATCCCGGCCGGATTCCAATAGAGCGCTTCGATGCCGTCGACAATTGCCAGCGAAGAACAACCCATGCCGATCGCACGGGCGCCGACAGGGATCAGAAGCTCCGGTGCGGACGTCGTTCCCGTAAGGTCTCCCCGACCGGCCAATGCCATGGTGGAAGACACCATCCAAATCAAAACACAACTGAGAAAAATATATTCAATCCGACGAAGTATTTTGTCGTTCGATTGCCGCCCTCCATCATTGATATGCCGGTGTTGATGCGTCATTTATTTTCCGGGGGTTTGATTTTCCGGGACAATCATTAACTTTAATATTTTCGTTCCTAAATCAGCGCCGGATTTATCCTGCAGGACAATATGAGCGAGATATATCCCGCTCGCTGCCTGAAGTCCTGTTTCACTATTCAGATCCCATGTTGCAAATTGTGTATCATCATCTTTCCGAATGACGCGGACGATATCACCAGCAAGATTAAAAATCCGGATAGTAGCAACTTTGGGCAAATGGTTAAAGGTCACAAATTTTTGTGATGAGGAAATTTCCGCACGGTTATATCCGTAATAGGGGTTCGGAAAAACATTGATGTGATCCATTTCCAGTTTTGCAGCGTTCAGATTGGAAGTCGTGAAAGCGGTAGGCGTAAATACTTTCTCGTCGCCGTTTTTCACCTCTTTCCACCGGACGAATCGAATTGTCGTCCCCTTCGGAGCGGCAATGCCGTCGTTATCCAAATCGGCAACATACACTTCGACGACAGAGGAAAGCGAACCATACCGAAAACTATTCTCATACACGATTGCTTTGTATATTGCCGCATCGGCGCGGGTTGGAACGTCGTCGTAATATCGCTCGCCATACCACGTATTGTTATACAGAAGACTATCGATCATAACGGTAATCGGATAAAACACTTTCAATGTTTTGCCGTTATATGCACGATCCAGAAGAACGGTCGGCCGCCAGATACTGTCCAGCCCGGTGTGTGTAATCGACGTGTATACTTGTGAATTGACGGAATCCCTGCCCACCACGCCGACAACCCATGCGGTGTACGGCACACGCACCCATCGGGAATGCGGAACATTTGATCCACGGAATAACGCCCAGCTGGAATCACCGTTAAATCGCAACTCAACATTAATATCATCGTAACTTGCGCCTTGAATCGTATCGATATCCGAGGAACCTGCCGCCAGTACCATATAATTTTGTTCCGGATTCGGAACATTAAAAACAAAATCCGAAGTTGGTTTATCGTGATAGAGAGTTTGGTACACACCCCGGATACCGAAAACAGGCGTCTGTACTTGTATGGTAAATCCGCGTCCGATCACGCGTGTCGGCGGCGAATCCGTGAATGCTCCCTGGATGAGAGTATCATGTTCCGTTGAATCGATAAGATCCCATTGCGGTTTTTGATCAACTTCTTTTAACGGATCGCTGCTGCGGAGAAAAAGAACGTCATAATAATGTCCATCCGGTCTTGCGGGATCAAAATATGTTACCGTAACGGAAGCATCGTTATAACCGATAATATTCCGAACATTGGAAACGGTTTCATTGATTTGATACGGATAGATAGTACCCGGATTGGGACTGTGAGGAACACATTCATGAATGATGGCCGGAGATTCAATGCGCTGAGTCGAAATACCCTGGTCGGGATTATACGCAACGGCCGTTACGGCAAAATAATATTTTTGCCCGTTCACCAATGAATGATTCCGGAGTTTATCCTCGGTAATATAGACATACCGGGGTTGTGACGGATCGACAATTTGATAGACAAGCGCCTGTTGCACCGAATCCGTCGGCAGTGGAAATTGATATATCTTATATGATTCAAAACGATATCCCCGGGAGGAATATCCTTCCGAATTCCTCGTTTGTACGGTATCGGATTCCCAATCGAGAATGAGTTTGTCGTCCAATTCTACGACACGCACATCCGGAGGCGGCACTGTTAATGGAAAATTAAAATTTAATCTCCAGGAATCCTGAGCGGCGTCGGCAACCGTTTTCAGAACTGTAATTCCTTCACGATTGTCCGTTCCCGTCGCAGCGAGAAGTCCAACGACAACTTCCTGTGTATCTCCAAAAGCCATTCTGAACGGTCCGGACGCCATCACAAATCGCCGGTCCTGAGGAGGTTCCTGCAATCCATCGATCCATCCCTCGTATTGCTGCGGATCGCCGGTCAAAGCGAAAGGAGTACATTGCTGGGTCACAAAATTAATCATGCACTGGGGTGGAGAAATGGGATACGGATTGTAGCCGCGAAGAATATTATACCAGGCTCCGGCACCGACGCGAAGCTGATAATCTGTGGGCCTGTTGGTCGGTGTAAAATAGGTGAATGTATTTACCGGAAGATTTTCATATCCGTTCACGGATGAAAGGTTCCAATTTGCGGTCGCTCCTGCCCGGATGACGCGGGGACCTTGAAGAAAATCATATCCCACCACGGGCGGAACCATACTGAACTGGTCATAGATGGCATCATGCGGCGTGGAATTGTATGCATATTCCACCTGGCGGTCGGTCATATACCCGACTTCATCATCACTATAATCACCGACATCAGGATCCGCCCATTTTCCGATATACATCGAATCGATGTACGAGTTGGAAGGAGTCGTCGCAGTTCCTTTGTAAATCAACCGATGTCTCTGAAAAATGATATTTTGAAGTTTGGAACTATTGTACGCCCAGCACGTTACCTGATCTTCGAGACCGATGGGCGGCGAGCCGTAGAGGGATGTTGTGGCTCCCGCGTTCAGATCGTTGGTGACAAACCAGATCACCTCGTCTGCCGATCCCAGGCCCGGCTCATCGCTTGTCGAATCGATGATACCGTTGGGATTCGGTTGATAGCCGGGAATTCCGTTCCGTTCATAATAGGGAGCGCCTTTTTCCCATGGCCATTCCATCCAATCCGTTTGATACATCGTGCGAAGCCGTTGTATATCGGCAGAAGTGATATCGGCTTCCGGGATACCGAAAATCTGTGAGGCGTCGCTCGTTAAATCGGCGGTTGCCCAATCCCGCCGGACGCGATAAATCCGGACATCAGCGTTGTCGGGATTTTCAACGATTCCCGGGCTGACAATACGTCCGGCAACCGTTCCCTGATTATAGGTTTGTCCGCCGATCCGTACCATAGGATTCGCCCCGTCGCGCACTTGCCCGCCCCAGACGAAACCTCCGGCATGAATAACCGTTCCTGTTCCTTTCGGAAACGAGACTCCGGCGGTGAGGTCATTCGGATTGCGTTCGGTCAGGCCGTTATCCGACGCCCACATCGAAATATTGTTCATGTTGAGGAGAGTGGAATGAGGCACGCCGGTTACTGTTGACGGACGGGGAGATTGACCCGGAACATCTTTTCGTTTGTCGGCTGAACGACTGACCAAAAAAATGCAGAGAAGCAAGCAACATATTCCCGTTCCGATCCAAATCGGTCTTCGAAAAGAAACAAGGGTACGTAACAAGAATCGGGTCAACGACGATACATGCATTCTGAAAAAATACCAAACAAAATAAATAATGTCAAGAAAAACATCTCATAAGGAATTACGGTGGAATTGACGGGAACCAAAGGAGCGTTACGGGAGGCGAAACCTTCCGCAACTCATGTCACGCGGAGAAATGAAGGATGGACATCGATCAACCATTACAACCGTCATGATACATTGGAATGGCCGTCCTTTGCCATTCCGAGGACAAATTCATATACCTTTATTCACGCAACCCGTTGTGATCGTACCAAGAACGTTCCGTCGAAAATAGTCGGAAGAGCTACAACACTGATACCGTTATTTCATCATCAAAATTTTACGCGTCACAACGAACTGATCGGATGACCCCGTTTCGCCCTGAAGTTTTTCGGCAACCATGCGAACATAAAACACGCCGCTTGGCACCTGGTTTCCTCGTTGATCATTTCCGTTCCACTCAAAATTGTACAGCCCGGGGAAAAATGTCCCGTTCGCAACCGTCGAAATCTCCTGACCAAGCACATTATAAATCATCACACGAACCTGTGCCGCCCTATCGACCGAGAATGAAATATGGGTCGTGGGATTAAACGGATTCGGATAATTTTGATAGAGCACAAAGCCGTTCGGAATCCCGGGTTTCACCGGCTTGACATCGGTCGGCAACGGGTACGCGGAATAGACGATAACATATAACGTATCGATCGATGAATTCGCAAGCGAGTATGTCGAATCGATATCCATGCGAACGCGTAAGGTGCCACCCGATATATGATCGACCAGGATCATGCTGTCAGAAACGGTTTTGACAAGACTTGCCGACCATGAAAATTTCATCGGGTACGTTCCGATACCCGCTTGGAACGTCACGGCAAATGTATCCTGTTGAGCGTACGAAACAAACGGCACGTAATCGACGCGCAATCCCTGTCCGATGAACGGCGATACAAACCGGACATCAAACCATCCAAGTTCCGCCGGCGGCAGTTCATATTCGCCGAGCGAAGGATCGATGCCGTTGGTAGCGGAAGGATTCACTCCAAAATATATGACGTCCGACGCCGGACCGGATTCTGCAACCTGCAACGGAATAAGCCAATTGGCAAAGCCGGTGCGTTCGGTAATGAATGAACTCGTAGCAGACCATGGACTGGAGCCGACGGCATTCTTTGCAAGAACACGCCAGTAATATTTCGTCAAACCATTCAGCGGATTCGGCAGGGGCCACGATGTCGTGGTAATCACCGAATCACTATAAAAGAGATTGGTAAAATTGGAATCTCGTGCAACCTCCAGGAAATATTGTGTCGCACGGGATGCAACACTCCACGAAAATATCTGACCGATAGGCACGTTCGTTGCGCCATTTGCCGGGCTCACCAGGATCGGTGCATCGGGTGGTGCGAGCGTATTGAAACTCCGACGCGCACTGAATGCACTCGTGCCGGCGGAATTTTTCGCATTGACACGCCAGTAATACGTTTTCGAATTTATCAGCGAACTTACCAAACGGAAAACCAATCCGGTATCCGGCTGAACGATAGTGGAATCGTTGAGTGTGAGAATAGTAAAGCCGGTATCGAAAGCAACTTGCAGGCGATACGTTGCCGCACGCGCGCTCGTATCCCACCGGAAGGTTATTGTCAACGGCTGGTCGTTTACGCCATCAGCGGGTGAAACAAGAACCGGAACGTCGGGAGGTGTAAACGATGTCGTTTTAAAATGCGACCCGGCAGAGAATGGACCGTTGCCGACGCCGTTAAACGAACGCACTCTCCAATAATAATCGGTATTTCCTAACAATGAAATATTGAGTTGAACCGACAATTGAGACGTCGTCGCTTGAAAAGCCGTATCGGAAAAATCGTTGAATCGCGAAACCTGTACAAAGTATGCACCGAGGCAAAGATCCCCGGCCGTCCACACCAATGTCGGGCGGAAACTGACGCTATCCTGATTATTGAACGGCGTGACGAGCACGGGAGTAGCCGGAACAGCAGTCAGTGTTTTGAATTTTCGGTATGCACTGAACCCGACCGAACCGTTGTCATTTCGTGCGCGCACTTTATAATAATAGATTGAACAGTTGTGAAGTCCGCTCACTGCAAACGTGGTGTCGGTAATTAAAGAATCGTTCACAACGAGATTCGTAAAGCCGGTGTCGGTTGCAATTTGCAGGTGATAAAATTTTTCATACGGCACGGAATGCCACAGGAATGTATCGTTCGGTTGCACAGTCGTATCGTTCGATGCAGGGAAAATCAATGCCGGTATTGCGGCAGGCAGTAAAATTGTCTGGAATTCCTGCCATGCGGTATAATTGCTGGAGTCGAACGCGTTGTACGAATTCACTCTCCAAAAATAAACGCTGTCCTGCCCCAACGGACCTATCGCAAGTGAGGTTTGTGCCGTGAATGTCTTGATGAAAAACGACGGAGTACTGCTCGTATCCCGCGCAACCTGGATGCGGAAATCATCCGAACACACATCGGATGAGCTCCAGGAAAATGTCGGTGTAACGGCAACGCCGGTTGCTCCGTTTGCCGGTGCAATCGGTGCCGGTGTTACCGGAGTCGCAAGGAGTGTCCGGAATGATCGAATAGCGCTGTAATTTCCGGTCCCGACTGTATTTGTCGCCTGCACGCGCCAATAATATGTAGTACAATTTTGCAACGGTCCAAAGATCAATGTCGTATCGTTAAACGTCGTATCCTTTACGATTGACGTAAGGTTTGCGTTTGTGCCGACCTGCACATGATATGAAAGAACCGAAGTCTGTGAGACGGCTGAATTCCAACGAAATGTCGGCGTTAAGGAAATATTTTGCTGGTTCGCAGTCGGAAGCAAAAGAACCGGCGGATCCGGTGTCTGAGACTTTGTTGTAAAACTGAATGCCGGATTCTGATAATAGCTTAGACCGTATTTACTGGAAACATACACGCGCCAGTAATACGTCGTCTGACCGCTCAGTTGCGGCGTGTAAAAAGATGTCGCTGTTGTTTGTTGATCAACAATGGTCGAATTGAAATTGGGATCGGTAGAAATTTGAATATGATAAAAATCAGCAGGAGACGCCGGATTCCATTGTAACGTTTCACGAAGAGAATCGCCCGTCTCACCGTTCGCCGGTGACAGGAGTGTGATGGTTGCAGGTGCGCCCGGACCTATTTTCGGATGATACAAATACAGTTTAAAGTTTGCCAACAGATCGCCGGCAAGAGTCGGGTAATCGACAAATTTTCCGTTAGTCGCCGCAAGATTCACATCGTATTTGATCAGGACATTATTGAAATTATCAAACTTGGAACCAATAATGACGAGGCTATCACAATATTCACTTATGACCGAAGGAACCGTATAAATCATGGGATCGGGTATATTTGCATCAAACGGTGTTGCTACAACAGTAAACGTATCGACTTGAGAAGAGCTAACATACTTTTGGATATTGTAATAATTCGGTGCTGTACAGGAAGATGGAGATACACTTCCGATGCGCAAATCCTCTGACGGGCTCGGTGGAGGAGGTTCAATTTCCACCATATTCGGAGTGTATACCAACCCATAATAATCGAACAAAGCCCAGTGATCGGTAAATCCGTACATCGTGTCAACATCGACACAGTTTGTCGCATTTGGATGAACGCCAAAATACGCGACAACAGAATGTGATGTCGTATTGCTATCGGTGAGCGTAATCGGCATTCGCCACATCGTTTGAGAAACCAATAACGAAGGAAGTCCCGCCGACAACATCAGCAGAACCATCACTGGTAGTATGTACGATTTTATTTTTGGCATACGAGGTATGAGAAACAAATGCGGAAGCTCAATTCTGTACGAACTTCCGCATTGTTCATTCAAAGAAACATTTTGTTATGCAGCAATATCTGCAATCACGTTGATTACTTCATCAACACGGTTTTCTGCAACGAAGAAAAAACTCCACCCTTGCCGTCCGTCGGGCGGGCAGTCATACGGATAAAATACACACCGCTTCCGGCTGATAAACCTTTCGAAGTCAAACCGTTCCACACGGCAGAATACGTACCCGGCATAAGATTTTGCGATATGAGCGTCGCAACTTTTTGTCCGAGCAGATTATAGACTGCGATCTCCGTCACGGATTGCTTCTGAATATCGAACCGTACAGTCGTTGTCGGGTTGAACGGGTTCGGATAATTTTGCTGCAACCTGAATGACGATGGAATCTGATGACTGATCTCCCGAACCGAAGTAGTAATCGGCAGCGGCCCAGTTAAACTATCGACCAGATGCACTCCATATGCATACACCTGAAGCTTAAACGGTAAAAATGTCTGCAACGTTTCAAATATATAGAGAGAGTCTTGAGC
>Ga0265322_10000799_pt1 | contig 11314 bp, 8 predicted proteins | sample 41222metaG_FD_193584 | JGI IMG/M metagenome (GOLD analysis project Ga0265322, IMG submission 193584) | Rhizosphere microbial communities from Carex aquatilis grown in University of Washington, Seatle, WA, United States - 4-12-22 metaG | ecosystem: Host-associated > Plants > Roots > Rhizosphere >...
GCACCGCGGTGACCACTGCGGCGCGGCCCCGCCAGATCTACGATTTCTCTGGCTTTCCCGCCGAGCTGTACGGCGTGCATTACGAGCCGATCGGAGCGCCTGACGCGGCGGCACGCCTTATTGCGGAAGACTCCCGCGTTCAATCGGATGACGGCCAATGGGGTCTTGACCACGCCTCCTGGGCGGTATTGTGCCACATGTATCCGAAGGCAGATGTTCCGGTCTGGGAAATGAGCCTGGACGCGAGCCTTACCGCCGCGGAACATGCCCGCCTGGCACGTGTTCTGGCACCCCTACGGGAGCGCGGTGTGCTCATCATCGGCAGCGGGAACGTCGTGCACAATCTGCGCGTCATTGATTTCAACGACGACGCGCGGCCCTTCCCGTGGGCCGAGGAGGCGGACCGCTGGATCCGCGACCGCATCCTCGCGCACGATCTGCCTGGCCTTTCAGCCTACGAATCGGCGGGACCCGCGATCGCCAAGGCCGTTCCAACCAACGATCACTACCTGCCCATGCTGTATGCCCTGGCGCTGCGGGAAGAAGGCGAGACGCTGGCGTTCACGCACGAAGGCATCCAGAACGGCTCCATTTCCATGCGCTGCTTCCGTGTCGGCTGACGAGCCCGCACACACGGCGGCTTTACCGGCCTCCGGCTTTGCGCTACACTGCGGCGACTCGGGGACCGTGAGCTCAGGAGGAACAACCGCATGGGCATCAAGATAGCAGTCGTCGGCGCGGGAAGCGTCGGTTTCACGCGCGCCATGATCCGCGACATCCTGAGCGTGCCGGAGCTCTCCGACGCCCAGATCGCTCTCACCGATATCAGCCGCCGGAACCTCGAAATGGTCACCAAGCTCATCAAGCGTGACATCGAGGGCGCGCGTTTGCCCGCGAAAGTGACGGCCACGTCGGATCGGCGCAAGGCGTTCAAGGACGCCAACTACGTCTTCAGCTTCGTCCGTGTCGGGGGGCTGGAAGCATTCGCCACCGACATCGATGTGCCCCTCACCTACGGCGTGGATCAGTGCGTCGGCGACACCCTCGGCCCGGGGGGAATCATGTACGGACAGCGCACCATGCCGGTCGTTGTAGAGTTTTGCCGCGACATCGCCGAGCTCGCCGCACCCGGGTGTCTGTTCCTGAACTATTCGAACCCCATGGCCATGAACACGTGGGCCTGCAACGTCTACGGGGAAGGGGTGAAGGTCGTTGGCCTGTGTCACGGGGTCTTCGGCGGTCACGAGCTCATTGCCAAAGTCCTGGGCCTGCCCCGAGAAGAGGTGGACATCGTCTGCGCCGGCATCAACCACCAGACTTGGTACATATCAGTCAAACACAATGGCGAGGATCTCACCGCAAAACTTCTGCCCGCCATGGAAAAGAACGCGGATGTAATGCGCGAAGAGAAGGTGCGCGTGGACATGTTGCGCCGGTTCGGCTATTTCAGCACGGAGAGCAACGGGCATTTGAGCGAGTACGTGCCCTGGTACCGCAAGAGGGTGGATGAGATCAAGGACTGGATCGACACGAGCACGTGGATCAATGGCGAGACCGGCGGGTATCTGCGCGCGTGCACCGAGGGCCGCAACTGGTTCGAGCACGACTTTCCCAACTGGATGAAGCAACCGCCTCTGGCCTTCGGGCAGGAGCATCGGGGCCACGAGCACGGTTCGTACATCCTTGAATCCCTCGAGACGGGACGAACCTATCGGGGGCATTTCAATGTCGTCAATCGCGGCGTCATCCCCAATCTCCCCTCCGACGCCATCATCGAAGTCCCCGGCTACGTGGACCACAACGGAATGAACATCCCCGTCGTGGGGGATCTGCCGCTGGGCTGCGCGGCGGTCTGCAACGCGAGCATCAGCGTCCAGCGGCTGTCCGTCGAGGCCGCGGCCCGCGGTGATGACCAGCTCCTTCGCCAGGCATTCATGATGGATCCCCTCACGGGAGCGGTTCTCAATCCGCCGGAAATCTGGCAGATGGTGGACGATATGCTCGTAGCCGGTGAGGCGTGGCTTCCGCAGTACAAGAAGGCCATCGCCGAGGCGAAAAAGCGCCGCAAGTCGGCCAAACGCCTTCCCACGAAGGTCTTTGCCGGCGCCGCGCGGCTTCATACGAAAAGCGTGGCCGAGATGGCAAAAGACCGGGTCACCGCGACGCGACTCGCATCGGCATCGGAAAAGGCGGGCAAAGACAAGAAGGCCTGAGCGGGGAGCGGCACAAATCGTTTGACCGTTCATTGCGGGCTGTGTACTTTGATACCACGCGCGTATCGCGCCACCAACAACCCAGAAGGAGAAATCATGGCTGTTCTCGTAGGCAAGCCGGCACCCGATTTTACTGCGACCGCGGTGCTCGGAAATAACGAAATCAAGGACATAACCCTCTCGTCATTCACCAAGGGAAAGTACACCGTCATCTTTTTCTATCCCTTCGATTTCACGTTCGTCTGTCCCACGGAGCTCATCGCTTTCGACCATCGTCTTTCGGAGTTCAAAAAACGCAACGTGGAGGTGATCGGGATCTCAATAGACTCCGAGCACACCCACCTCGCCTGGAAGAACACGCCCGTGGAAAAGGGCGGCATCGGGCACGTCCAGTACCCGCTCGTTGCGGACGTGCGGCACCTCATTGCGCGCGCGTATGACGTGGAGTCCGCCGGTGGCGGGGCGTATCGGGGATCCTTTCTCATCGACAGGGGCGGGGTGGTGCGCCACCAGGTCGTGAATGATCTGCCCCTGGGCCGCAACATCGACGAGATGCTCCGCATGGTGGATGCCCTCCAGTTCAACGAGGAGCACGGTGAGGTGTGCCCCGCCGGCTGGACAAAGGGGAAGGCCGGCATGAAGGACGACGCATCCGGCGTTGCCACCTACCTCGCCGCTCACGCCAAGGAATTGTAGGAATCGAGCCGCCCACCGCGCGCGAGGCGCGAAATAGAAAGGGCCGTCCGATGCGGCGGCCCCTTTTGCATTGACCAAACCATCGGCTCATGCTTTCATGTGCGTTCGGGGAGGGCCCGCATGCCTGCAAAGCGCGCTCCGTTATACTTGATTGCATCAGGCCGCGGCTCGGGCCGGGCGCGGGGAGACGATCCCGTGCTGCGGGAGATTGTCGGCGTGGTGAACGTGCCACGGCCGACCATCGCTTACGTGGGGGCGGCCTCGGGGGACAACGCCGCGTTTCGTGTGATGATCGGACATATGCTTCAGAAAGCCGGCGCCGGTAAGGTGGTGCTCGCCCCGCTGTGCGGCCGCAAGGCCGATCCCGAGCGCGCTACCGAGGTCCTGAAATCCGCCCATATCGTGTTCATCTCCGGCGGCGATGTCGAGGAAGGCATGAAGGTGCTCAACGAAACGGGCATGATTGCCGTTCTTCGCGCCCTGGCGCGCGCGGGCAAGCCATTTTTCGGTATCTCAGCGGGAAGCATTATGCTCGCCTCCCAGTGGGTGCGCTGGACGGACCCTGATGACGATGCAAGCGCGGAGCTTTTTCCCTGTCTCGGTTTTGCCAAGGTGCTGTGCGACACGCACGGTGAAGGCGAGGGATGGGGCGAGCTCAAGGCAATGCTCGCGCTTTGCCCCGTGGGGAGCATCGGCTATGGCATCGCTTCGGGAAGCACCCTCAAGATGGACGGAGATGGCAATGTCGCCGCGCTGGGAGGCGCTGTGGATGTCTTTCGCCGCCGCAAGTCCGGCGTCGTACCGGCCGAGAGCCTGAAGCCCTGAGCCACGCCCCGGAGGGAGAGAGCTTCGCGCGACCTTACCCGATCCAGCGATCCATCCAGTCGAAAGCATCGCCCTGCATGTGACGGTCGAATTTGTGGGGTCCCGGGTAGAAGACCCCCTTGTAGGCCTCGGGCGCGCCGAGGCGGGCAAATATCCGTGTAAGCTTTTCGTTCGCCGCTTCCTGCCCGGCGAGGGTCCAGAGCTGATCGTCGCGATCGTACTGGACCATGAGCGGCAGAGGCCCATGGAGAGAGGCGACATCGGGAAGGTCCATGTGCTGCGCGAGGTGGGGGACGTGGAACATCCAGGTGTGCAAGCGCACAACATCCGCGAGCATTTCGCCCACGGTGGACATGAATCCTATGCATACCGCGCAGCGGACGCGCGGGTCCAGACCGGCCAGATAGATCGTACGGAGACCGCCGCCCGATAGCCCTGCACAGCCCACGCGCGTCGGATCCACATCGGACCGCGTCATGAGATAGTCCACCGCGCGACGATCCTCCCATGCCATGACGCCCGGCCACGTCGTTCCCGCGAGGAAGAGCGACTTCGCGACAAGCGATTCGTAATCGGTCGAAAACCGATTGTAGGCCTCGATGAACTCCCGACTCCCCGATTGCGCGGCCAGCACTCTTGAAACATAAGGCTCCGGAAGCGTCTCGACGGCCATCTTGCGCGAGCCCCACAGGAAAACATCGGGGGCGAGAACGACATACCCGCGTCGGGCACACTCGTTCGCCCAGGACACACCGCCATACGTGCCCCGCTTGAACTCGCTCATGATCGGCGGCTCATCGCGCGACTCCACGATCTTTTCCTTGCCGTAGTACTTGAAGTCGCTGTGATCGTGAAGCGCCACGATGCCGGGCAGTTTTCCCATGGAACCGACCGGACGTACGACAAACGCCTCGGTGCGAGGCCCGAATGGCTGGGCCCAGCTGACGCGCTCCGTAATGAGCCCGTCTCGTTCCCAGCTCTCCAGCACGGCGACATCGAGTGCGCATGCCGGAGGCTCGTAGGAGAGAAGGCCGTGAATTGTTCCGCGTGCCTGCGCGCGCCAAGACTCCGCGTCGGTCCACCGTTCATCGGTGAAGGAAAGCGACCGCGTGGAGTGCGACTCCAGCCAGACCGCCATATCGTGGTACGTGCCCAAGATTTCATTCATCATCAGCCCTTCATCACTTCGTCGTGAAACGCCCGATAATTGTCCAAGGGAACGTCGTTACCCACCTCGGTGGAGCTGCCGATGAGGAGTCGTCCTTCGGCGCCCGTGCACTCGATGAGCCGACGCGTTTCAGCCCGAACCTCCGCGGTCGTTCCGAAGGGCAGGAGGTGTGAAACATCGACACCGCCCACGAGGATGAGCCGGGGATAACGGCGACGGATATCGTAGATATCCATGCCGGCAGCCTTTTCCAGGGGGTTCAGGCCGTCAATGCCGGCGGCGACGAGGTCGTCGAGAATTTCCATGACATAGCCGTCGGAGTGGAAGATCACCTTCAAGCCCTTGCGGTGGCAGGAATCGCAGATCGCCGCGATGTCTTCGAAGAAGAGCATTTCCTTCATCATGGCGGGGCTGAACATGAGCTTTCCATGATAGGCGACATCAGAGTAGATCATGGCAAGGCTGCTCGTCTCCCGATGGGCGGTGAGGTCGATCTGGCGCAGGTTATCGTTCGTGATGGCTTTCAACCAGCGCATCACGAGATCCCGCTCGTCCATCCAGAGGTAAGGAAACACGTCCAGACCGCAGCGATAGCCGAAAAGGAGATCGTTGATGGCCGCCGAAGGCGTGCAGTGGATGAAGAGACTTCCGTTCAGACCCGCGTTGAGCTCCCTTTCGCGCGTCATCTCCGTCATCTTCTCCCCGTCGGTGGGAAACGCGCGCGACGCGAGCTCCTCGATATGCGAGGGAAGCCACTGCTTCCATTCAGCGTCAGTGGCGTGCGCGTGCTTGGTGACCCAGCTCGTCCAGCGCGCCGTCGCGTACAAGTTGCCCGCCTTGTCGGTGAATGTCATCCCGTCGGGATAGGGAGGCGACAGATAGCGCGTGCCGTCCAGCGCGGCGCCGGCGGCCGCGATCATGACCGCGGCATCGCTTTTCCCGTCGAGCTTGCCCTTGCCGTAAAACTCGATGACCGCATCGTTTTGAAAGATGTCGAAAAGGGGAATGCGGGACGGCCTTTTCCCGTCACACGATTGTTCGATGAGAGACAGGGAATCCTTCATGAATGACTCCTAATATTGCTGCGGGCTCATCCACCCACGGACTTCGTGCACGATATTGGACGGCAATGGACTCTTCGAGCCCCGGGCGAGCAGCTCCAGGACCTGTTCGGCCGCGAGCCCCGCGCGGGCTGCGCGCTGCACCGATGCCCGGGTGATGCGGAAGAGCACCCCGACGTCGCGCCCGATCCTCTCGCAGAATCTGCCGAGCTCCGCCTCGGCGCCCGGCGAAGGGGCGAGAAAGACCACCTCGAAATTGGGCTGCACGACGAGCTCGGCATTGGGAGCCAGGGCAAGGTCCGGGTCCGGAATGCCGTCACGAGGGATCCCGAGAAGCGTTCGCCCCATATCGGTCATGCGGAAACAGGACTTTCCCTCGGTGGTGACCCCGGCCTCGGCGCCTCCGAGGGACAAGAGACAACGACCCAGGAAGATGCCGAGAAAGGATTTCCACAGCTCTTCCATTGCCTCTTCGGTAGCGACGCCCGAGGCGACCGCACCCGCCTCGTCGGCGGCCGGCCCGAACCCGCTCGCTGCGAGGGGGCTGCCGATGGCGGCTTGGTATTCGGCGAAATCGTCGAATCGCACGAAACCCGTAACCGGTACGAAGGAGAAGGCCTGCTCGATCCAGGGGAGGATGCTCTCGCGCGCGCCATCGGCTGTCGTCCATTCCTCTTCCAGCAGATCGAAAAGCCGTGGTTGCCTGCCTTGCACACCGGCCATCTGCGCCGCCACGACGCGTCGTCGGTCGGCCAGGGGCCGCTTGATCCATGCGCGGCATTCCGGGCTCGGCGCAAGAGGCGCCGAGCCGTTGGCCGCATCGGTGGAGAGCAGCAGGCCGGTGATGCGGCAGGCCTGGAGTGCCAGACCGACCCTTGATTCAAGGGAGAGGCCGATGGTCTCTTCCAGCCACTCCGGCAGCGTGAGAAGCATATCCCCCGTTTCTTCCACGAACCGCGAAAAGGGCTTGTCGTCTCCACGGCGGAGCGGAATGGGCTGCAGGAGCGCGGCCAGGAGGATGCTCGTCATGTCCTCTATGAGAAACGGGTGAAAGAATGTGCTTACGGCGCTCACCGGTTCAGGGGCGAGAACGACCGACAGCCGTCTCAGACGGCGCGCAGCCGCCGGCCATATGCCGACCAAAGGCTCGAGGTCGGTGCGGCGCAGGCCCAGAAAGAAGACGGCGCGTTGGCAGCCCTGGCGCAGACCGTCGCAGATGTCCGTCCTGCTCGTACCGGCAAAGTATTCCTCCACGTCCCGCAGGGCGATGCGATCGCGCTGTTCGGTGAAAAAGACGAGCATTGCACGCGCCGTGGCAAGCTCCCGTTCCTCCCCGGGGCGGGGAGGACGGGACAGGCCATTCTGCAACCACTCCACCGAGGAGACGAGCCCCGCGATGCGCGGCAGATCGTTCGGCAACAAAGCAAGGGTTTCGTGCAGATGGGAACGCTCCGGAGGGCTGTAGTGCTCGGCGAGATACGAGCAGAGCGTGGCGAGCCCCGGCGCTTCGAACAGGGGAAACCGCTCGAGGGATTTCATGACCTGATGGAACGGCACGTATGTCTCGCCCATGGTGAAGCGGCCCGTTGCGCCTTGCTCTTGAAGGAACCGCGCGTCGCACAACTCCTCGACGGCGGGATCCGCGTGGGCCGGCTCCAGCGAGAGGCCCGGAGCGATACCGTCCAGGAAGGCCTTCCGTGCAGGTATAGTGAGCTCGCCCCAGGAGGCGAGGGCGTCGAGAAACCCCTGCCAGTCGGTCGGGAAGAGCCTCATGCAGTGGCTTCTCCCGACGGCTCGGGCACGGCCTCGGCAAGGCGTATCGAGTACGCGTAGCCCTGCTCGCAGAGAAAGAGCTGGCGCTTGAGGGCGAAATCCTGCTCGACGGTGTCGCGCGAGACAAGCGAATAGAAGTAGGCCTGGTTTCCCTGTTCTTTGGGGCGCAGGATCCGACCAAGGCGCTGCGCCTCCTCCTGACGCGATCCGAAGGTGCCGGAAACCTGGATGGCGAGGCTCGCCTCAGGCAGGTCCACGGCGAAGTTGGCGACCTTCGACACGGCGAGGATCCGTATGGCGCCGGATTTGAAATCGGCATAGAGCTTATCGCGCACCCGTTGCGGTGTTGCACCCGTAATGACGGGCAGCCCCAAAGGCCGGGCCACCGCGTCCAGCTGATCGAGGTACATGCCGATGACCAGGGCCGGCTCGCCCGGATGCGCCGCGAGAATCGCTTTCACCTGATCGATCTTCGCCGGGTTTTCAGAGGCGAGGCGGAACTTGGCCCGCGCGTCGGCCACTGCATAGCTCATCCGCAACGATGCCGGCAGCGGCACCCGTATCTCCGTGCAGAGGGCTTTGGCGATCCATCCCTGCTTTTCCATTTCCTTCCAGGGAACGTCGAATTTCTTCGGTCCGATGAGGGCGAACACGTCGTCCTCTTTGCCGTCCTCGCGCACGAGGGTGGCGGTAAGGCCGAGGCGGCGGCGGGCCTGGAGCGATGCGGTGACCTGGAACACGGGGGCCGGAAGGAGATGCACCTCGTCGTAGATGATCAGACCCCAGTCCCTTTCGTTGAAAAGGGTAAGGTGCGGGTAACGCGCCGTCTCGTCGTCGGGGTCGATCTCCGTGGACACGGGAGCCCTGCCACGATGCGTGAGCATTTGGTAGGTGGCGACCGTCACGGGCTTCACCTCCTTCTTCTGGCCCGTGTACTCCCCGATGAGCTCGGCGGGGATGTCGGTCTTGTCAATCAGCTCCGCGATCCACTGCCGCACGGCGGTGACGCACGTGGTGAGGATGAGGGTAGATGTCTGCAAGAGATCCATGCAGAGCATTCCGACGATGGTCTTTCCGGCGCCGCAGGGGAGCACGACAACCCCGGACCCTCCACGCTCCGAGCCGGAGGCGTGGAAAGCCTCCGCCGCGGCACGCTGGTACGGCCGCGCCAAGAAATCGCGACCCCGCGCGAGGGTGGTGTGCCGAAGGGAAAAGGCGAACGACTCCCCGGAGGCGTACCCGGCACGATCGTCCACTGGGTATCCCACCCGTATGAGAGCGAGCTTGAGCTGGCCTCGCGACCCGGGGGAGACGCTGAATGCCGTCTCGGAGAGCCGATCCAAAAGCAGGAGGGACGAGTGCTTGTCCGCCGCGATCAGCTCCGCAAGCCCTTTGTCCCGGCACGTGAGAACGAGAAGGGCCCCCGCGCGCGTCAAGGTGAGACTCCCGAATCGGGCCGCGTAATCGGCGATTTCCGTGGCGATGTGCTCAGGAATCGGATAGCGCGCCAGGGAACGGAGGGCCCCGATGATTTCCTCCGCCGACTCGCCGGCAGCACAGGCGTTCCAGATGGACAAGGGCGTAAGCCGGTAGGTATGGACGTGCTCCGGTGATTTCACCAGCTCGGCGAATCGAACAAGCGCGTCGCGCGCCTCGGCGTACCGGGGGCTTGCGACCTCGGCGAGTATGGTCCTGTCTCCCTGGACGATGAGGGGGCCGCCGCCCCCCTGTGCCGAGAGGCTATCGTCGACGACCGTGTGGTTCATGTTTTCTGTCATGGCAAAAAGCGCATCTAGGATAGTGGTGAGGACAGGCAGGGTCAAGGAGGGTGCGCGCGGGGCAGGGACGCCTTTCAGCCCACCGTGAATGTCACCGCGGCAACCGACAGGGGTGGCAGCTGTGCTGCCGCCGTGCCACCGCTCACCTTCCAGCCGTCAAAGGGTCGCGCGGCGACGAGATCCGGCTTTTCCAGGCTGTTCGATGCACCGGCTCCAGGTCCTGTGAGAATTTCCGCGTCGCGCACCGCGGTGGTGGGGTGATCGGCCATTTCGATGCGGACCGGCGCCGCGGAGGCGGCGCTCCGATTTACCAGAAAAACGGAAAGACGATTGCCGTCGAGAATGGCCGCCGTGTCGATGAGGGGGACCGTTCCATTCGTCTTGCCGGTGAGGCGGGGCCCTTCCACGGAGGTGCGCAATGAAATCCCGGTCCGCCGCTTCGAATACATCTGGAAGGAATGGTACGTGGACTGTACGAGGAGGCGGTCACCGATGGTGAGAAGGGGTGCGATAACATTCACGCACTGGGCGAGGTTTGCGATCTTCACCACGTCTGCATGACGGAGAAAGCTGTTGAGGAATCCTGCCACCACGAGGGCATCCGCTAGATCATACACTTCTTCTATCAGGTGGGGCGCCTTCTTGCCCGCCCCGTCCATCTCCATGTTCTTGTACCAGACGTTCCATTCGTCAAAGCAGAGGTATGTCCGTTTTGCGCTCCGCCGCCGCGCCTGGACGGTCCGGCACACCGCGTCCATCTCTTCGATCTGGCGGTCGATTCCGGCCGTCACGGCGAGATAGTCGTCGAGGTCGCCGCTCTTGTTCCCCACATAGCGATGCAGGCTGATATAGTCGGCGTAGTCTCCGACATGTTCGAGCACTTGGCGGTCCCACTCGATATAGGTGGGCAGATCAATGACGCACGTTCCGCACACGACGAGCTCCAGACGGCGATCCGTATCCTTCATGATCTTTGCCGCCTGTTGGGCGCGCAGGGCGTATTCCACGGCCGGTACGTGGCCGATCTGCCACGGCCCGTCCATCTCATTGCCGAGACACCAGAGTCTCACATCGTGCGCTTTCGGGCTCCCAGCTTCTACACGCTTGTCGGCATACTGGGTCCCGGGGGGACAGTTGCAGTACTCCACCCAATTGCGCGCTTCCTCGGGGGTGCCAGTGCCGAGATTCACGGCGAGCATCGGGTCGCAGCCGATCGCGCGGCATAGATGCATGTACTCTTCGGTGCCGAACTCGTTCGTTTCGACACTTTGCCATGCCATGTCGCGAACCGTCGGCCTACCGGCCACCGGGCCGATGCCGTTCAGCCAGTGATAGCCGGAGACGAAGTTCCCTCCCGGATACCGCATGAGGGAGAATCCCAGCCCCTTGAGGGCCGCGACGACGTCGGTGCGCAGACCGTGACCGTCCGCATGCGCGCTGCCCGGCTGATATACGCCTTCGTAGACGGCCCGACCAATGTGCTCCAGAAACCCTCCGAAAACCCGGGGGTCCACCGTGCCGACGGGAAAACCAGAGTGTAGACGAATCGTTGTCGTGTCCATACTATCCCCTTTGTAACATCCGCCGCGGGAGAGGGCAAGAGAGGGTGTCATGATAACGATTCGTCCGGCCGAACAAAAGGATCTAACCCGCATTCTCGAGATCTACAATCGGGAAGTTCTCGTTTCCACCGCAACCTATGACACGCAACCGCGCACCATGGGCGAGCAGCGAAAGTGGTTCGCCGCGCATGGAACGACCCATCCCGTGCTGGTCGCGTGCTCTGAGGAGGGGACCGTT
>Ga0265322_10000801_pt1 | contig 11309 bp, 9 predicted proteins | sample 41222metaG_FD_193584 | JGI IMG/M metagenome (GOLD analysis project Ga0265322, IMG submission 193584) | Rhizosphere microbial communities from Carex aquatilis grown in University of Washington, Seatle, WA, United States - 4-12-22 metaG | ecosystem: Host-associated > Plants > Roots > Rhizosphere >...
TTCCTATACGAGCCCGCAAGGGGAGGAGGGTTACCCCGGCACGCTGGTCGTTGACGCCGAATATGCTCTGACGGAAAAGAACGAGCTTTCCATGGAATACTGGGCGACCTGTGATGCACCGACGCCCGTGAACATAACGAATCACTCGTATTGGAATCTCGCGGGAGCAGGCGCCGGTACGGTTCTTGCTCACGAGGTTTCCTTCAATTGCCCCTTTTATCTTCCTTCCAACGAGGACCTTGTTCCCACCGGTGAGGTTCTTGCGACGGCCGGCACGCCGTTTGACTTCTCCGTCCCCAAGGCGATCGGGAAGGACATGGACGCCGTTCCTGGTGGATACGATCATTGCCTGGTCATAGACAAGCCGTCGGGCGCGCTCGGGCTGGCATGTACCGCGCGCGATCCCGCCTCCGGCCGGACCATGAAGGTCTTCACGACGAAGCCCGGCGTCCAATTCTACACGGGAAACTTCCTCCACAGTGACAAACATCCCCGTCATTCCGGTTTTTGCGTGGAGACGCAGCATTTTCCTGACGCTCCGAATCGGGGCCATTTTCCTTCGAGCATTCTGCGGCCCGGGGAGACCTACCACCAGAGGACCGTGCACGAGCTTGTCCTGGAAAACCCCGATGCCTGATTGACCACACGGGCGCCCCCGGGATACACCGACTCGGGAGTCGCAGACCAGGATGCAGGCGGACGTGATCGTTATCGGAGGCGGAGCCACGGGATGCGGGATCGCATGGGATCTCAGCTTACGCGGCATCCGGGTCCTTCTCGTGGAGAAGGGGGGCCTCGGGGCGGGAACGAGCGGCCGGTATCACGGTCTCCTGCACTCAGGGGCTCGTTATGCCGTTTCCGACCCTGCCACCGCCGCCGAGTGCGCGCGGGAGAACGGCGTTGTGCGAAGGATTGCGGCCTCCGCCGTCATCGGAACCGGTGGTCTTTTCGTGTTGGCCGCTCATGACGATCCATCCTATGTCGAGCGATGGGTGCGGGCATGCAATGCCGCCGCCGTGCGAGTGCGCGAGATCCCCGTCGCCGAGGCCCTTTCCCGTGAGCCCGGGCTCGATCACGGGATTCGAAGGGCCTTCGAGGTTTCCGATGCCGTGTGCAACGCGTTTTCTCTCTGCTCACTCCTGGCACGCGCGGCGGAAGCACGCGGCGCGACGATTCTCACGCATCACGACACGACGGAGTTCCTGCGGGAAGGCGGCACGATCGCAGGGGCATGCGCGCGGGATTCCCGGACAGGCTCGATGGTCGAATTGCGCGCCCGCTTGACGATACTGGCCGCCGGGCCGTGGAATGCGCTGCTCGCGCGGCGCGCCGGGGCCTCACTCTCTCTCGCCCTTGCTCGCGGCTCGATGCTCGCCTATGAGGGTCTTCTCGTCCGCGGCGCGGTCAACAGGCTCCAGCCGCCGGGAGATGGGGACATCCTCCTTCCTCGGGGGAACGTGAGCATTGCAGGTACCACCATCGTTGCCACGGATGATCCTGATGACCGAACCGTGTCGGCGGAGGAGATCGAGCGAATTCAGGATCAAATCGCCGCCATCATTCCGGCAATTCGCGGCATGCCCGTAAAGCATTCCTGGTCGGGTGTTCGCCCGATTTTCGACGAAGGGACCGAATCGGAGGCGCGCACCGATCCTCACCAGTGGAGCAGGGATTTCACCGTCGTGGACCACGCCGTCACGGACGGGGTCGAAGGGCTCGTGACCATCGTGGGAGGCAAGCTCACGACGTTTCGCCTCATGGCGGAGCGCACCGTCGACGTTGCCTGCCGCGTTCTGGGAAAGAGCGCGCCCTGCACAACTTCCACGACGCCGGTCGGGTAGCCGCAGCCCCGGCCACCCGAACAGCCAACCGCCGGCAACTGGCCGCACGGCGCCACATCGTAGTACAGTCAGGTCATGATTGCTCCAACGACAATTCCCCCTGAACGGCGCGTATGGTGCAATCGCACCCTCAACATGCGCGCCATCAAGGCCGTGGGCTACGATATGGACTACACCCTCGTTCATTACCGCACGAGTGATTGGGAACAGGCAGCCTTCGAGCGGGCTCTCGGCCCTTTGGAAAGGCGGGGATGGCCGGTCGGTGGCCTGAAGTTCGACGCTTCGAGCGTCATTCAGGGCCTCGTATTCGATCTCGAGCTGGGCAATCTCGTGAAGGCCACCCGGTTCGGCTATATCATCAAAGCCCACCACGGGACCCATCCGTTGTCGTTCGACGAGCAGCGCGCTTCGTATTCCAGCACATTCGTGGATCTCTCCGATTCGCGCTGGGAGTTCATGAATACGCTGTTTTCGCTTTCCGAAGCGAATCTGTTCGCGCAGCTGGTTGACATGCTCGACGCGGGCGAGCTGCCGGAGCCCCTCGGTTATCGGGATCTCTACCGCGCACTTCGTCTTGCTCTCGACGAGGCGCACAATCTGAGCGAGCTCAAGGCGATGATCATGGCGGGCCCGGATCGATTCGTGGACCTGGACCCGGATCTGCCCCTGACGCTCCTGGATCAGAAAATGGCCGGGAAGCGCCTTCTCCTCATCACCAATTCCGATTGGACATATACGCGCTCCATGATGAGCTATTCCTTCGACAAATTCCTCCCTGCTCCCATGAAATGGTTGGAGCTCTTTGATCTGGTCATCCTCGATGCGCGCAAGCCGGGATTCTTTTCGGGGCGGCAGGCGTGCTATCGGGTGACAGACCGCGAGCAGGGTCTTCTCCTTCCCCATCGCGGTCTGATGGAGCCGGGGGGAATCTATGTCGGCGGGGACGCGCAACTGGTGGAGTCAAGCCTCGCCCTTTCCGGGGCGGAGATTCTCTACCTCGGCGATCACCTGTTCGGCGACGTGCACGTGAGCAAGGAAATGCTTCGCTGGCGGACCGGTCTGATCCTCCGCGAAATGGAGTCCGAGGTCGCCGACATGGTGAAGGCGCGCGAAGTGGACGCGCAGTTGCGGGACCTCATGGTACGAAAGACGGAGCTCGACGCGAGGCTCGCGCAACTGCGGCTGGCCCGCCAACGTCTGCAGCTCAGGTACGGCCCGGTCCAGAACGTAAACCCGGCCGAGCTGGAAACGGCGATCCGCAGCGTCAACGAGGAAAGCGATGTGCTGGACGCGGCCGTAGCACCGCTTGCCAAGGCATCAGGTGAGCTGGGAAATCCCAGTTGGGGACCGATCATGCGGGCCGGCAACGACAAGAGCCTTTTCGCCCGTCAGGTCGAACGGTACGCCGATGTCTACACCTCGCGCGTGTCGAACTTTCTTGCCCAGACCCCTTTCGCGTATCTGCGCGCCTCGCGCGGAACACTTCCCCACGACGACTGAGGCAGATGATGATGGTAACGATTCGCAAGGCGGATGCTGGAGACGCGGCGGCCGTCGCGTCTCTGAGCGGCGAGCTGGGTTATCCCGTTTCCGAGGTGGACATCGGGGCCCGTTTGCGGCGCATCAATGAGATGCCCGACCACACCGTGCTCGTGGCATGCGCCCCTGACGGCGTCATCCTCGGGTGGGCCGATGTCGGAGTCACCTTTCATCTGCAATCCGGCAGCTATGCCGAGATCGGCGGTCTTGTCGTGACGGCCTCCGCGCGCAGAGGAGGCATCGGAAAGGAGCTTGTCGCACGCGCGGAGGAGTGGGCCTTCGCGCGAGGCGTGAAGAGAATGGTCGTGCGTTGCAACGCCGTGCGTGAAGAGGCGCACCGCTTCTACCTCCGCGAAGGCTACCAGCAGACAAAGACTTCGGCCATCTTCGAAAAGAGATTCCGCAGCGGAGAATGACGGCAGCCGTTTCTCCGGCGCTCGTCATTTCGCTTTTACGTCCCGCTTCCCGCCACGAGTGCTGCTGAAGAGGACGAGCTTGCGGGCCCCGAAGTTCCAGAAAAAGACAAGCGAGGCGGCGACAATTTTCGAAATCAGGTAATAAATGCCCACCTTGTCGGTCAGGACCCACAGGAAAAGCTCATTGAGACACAGCCCGATGATTCCGACAGCAAGGAAGACCCCATACTCCAACACGCGCGAAGAGAATCGACGAAGAGAGAACACGAATCGAACGGACAGCGCGTAGCTCAGCGACGTTCCCAGAACGTATGAAAAAGCCGCGGAAACGAGATAGGAGAGTCGTATCACCTCGGTGATGAACGCCAGCCCGCCGAAGTCCAGCGCGAAGGAGAGCATGCTGGTGAGCACGGAAAGAAAAAGCTGGCCGCGTGTCGTGTGACGAAATCGATCGAGACGAGCGCGCGTTCGCCCGGATTTCAGCATCGATCAAGAGCTCCCTACCGTCGCGTCCGGGTGGAGAGGCTTGCTCATTCTGCGAAAGGCGAAGGCGTGACCTTCCAGCGTGAGCGGCCTGGTTGTTCGTAGGATCCGGTAGCCCAAACTCGCGTAGAGCTTTTCCGCGGCAGGATGGTCCGTCTCCACATCCAAAACGATCGCAACCGCGGAGCGTTCCCGCGCCCGTTCCTCTGCATCCAGCAACAACGCGTGCCCGACGCCGTGTCCGCGCATTCGGGGCAACACGGCGACATTGCTCACATACCATTCCTCGGCTCCTATGCCACCGATGGCCCGCTGTACACGCAGGAGTCTCGGCAGCGCGCGCACCAGGGAGATGCCCAAAAAGCGAAAAAGGGCATAGCCGGTCGCCGGATCCTCCCTCGCCTTCTCCGTGCCGGAGTAGCCCAGCAGCATGCCCACCGCGCGGCCTGCGAGATCTGCCATGCGAACATGCGTGCAGGAGAAAAGCGTACCGCTCCGCGCCGCCAGCGCGGCTAACGCGTCTCGCGCGTGTGGGCCGAATACGGCGGGCAAGAAATGCTCCGCCGAAAGGAGGATCATCTCGGCGATAGCAGAGGCGTCCGCAGGGGTTGCCGTGCGAATCCGTGCCGACCGCATGGCGCCCATCATAGCACGCGTTTTCAGTGGCGGGGAGGGCGCCGCGGATTGCGCCGGCCCCGTGATTCGCGCTATGCTTCCGGAGCGCGATACGCGGAGGCTTCAAAGTGGACGCCGCTCCCAGCTCCTACAGAATCGAAGAGAAGCCGTTCTATCTGCCCATCGCCGACGAGGTCGAGATTTTCGAGCGCGCCTGGGCCGAGCAGATACCGCTGCTCCTGAAAGGCCCCACTGGTTGCGGGAAGACGCGGTTCGTCGAATTTATGGCCTATTCGCTGGGGCAGAAGCTGCTCCGCGTGACGAAGACGGCCAATGAAATCACCGCTGATGCAAAGGATTACCGGGCGGGAGTGGGCTCGCTGTATACCGTGGCCTGTCACGAAGACCTCACCGTGCGGGACCTGACCGGCCGTTACATCATGAAGGGTGGGGAAGCGGTCTGGATCGACGGTCCGGCGACGATGGCCGTGAGAGAAGGAGCCATTCTCTACCTGGACGAGGTCGTGGAAGCGCGAAAGGACGTAACGGTGGTGATCCATCCTCTCACCGATTATCGCAGGATCCTGCCCCTGGAAACGTTGGGCATCCAGATCAAGGCGCCCAAGACCTTCATGGTGGTCGTCTCGTACAATCCCGGTTATCAAAGCATCCGCAAGAATCTCAAGCAGTCGACAAAGCAGCGCTTCGCCGCCCTGAGCTTCTCGTATCCCCCACCCGAAAAGGAGGCGGCCATCCTGGAACGAGAAGGCGGGGTTGATCATGCCATCGCGGAAAAGCTCGTGCTCCTGGCCAACGACGTGCGCAATATCACCAACATCGATCTGGAAGAAGGGGTGAGCACGCGCAGTCTCGTGCACGCGGCGAAGCTCATCAAGCGCGGCATCGCGGCCAAGCGCGCCTGCTCCATCGCCATCGCCCAGGCCATCACCGATGAAAGGGAAGAGATCGCGGCCATCGAAGTGATCATCGACAAGATCTTTCGCTCATGATCGACACCGGCGCGTACCAGGAAGCCCTGCGGCGCATCCAGACGGGCAAACCGACACTCGCACCGTTTTTCATCTCCGCCATGGAACGCGCCGCGAGCCTGCAGACGCTGGACGCAACAGGGGTTCAGTCCGTCGCGCACCTGGCCCTTGTTTCGGAGTATACGTACGTTGACTCCTCCGCGCTTCTCCCTCGTGCCATCGGCAGGAATGAGCTCTCGGTCGTCTGCGATCTGTTGTACGATCTTTCCGCGATCAGCCCTGACTACGCTCGCCTTCTTCTCTCCTGCTACCCCTCGTTGCCGTTTCCTTTGAAGCTCATTCAGGACGATTTTCTCCGCCTTGCCACACTCTGTCCGGCAAAGGGCAAGAAGGGTCAGGGCGTTCTTTCATTCTGCCTCACCGCCGGCAATGCCGAGACGGTGAGCTTCCTCACACACCAGGTGGTGCTTGTTGCGTCGTACTCGCCCGGTATCCTCGAAGAGCTCGTCGCCTCGCTGCCCGGCATCCAGAAGGCGTTGCCGCCGCTTGCTTTTGCCGCCTGGCTGTCACGCGGCACCGATCTGCTCACGAGCAACCGCGTCGATGAAGGAGCTCGATTCCTCAGGGTTCGGTCCCGCGAGAGCCGACGGGCGCTGGGAATCCCTTCAGCGGTCCTCGACGACATGAAAGGTGTCTTGAAGATCTATGCGGCGAGCCTCTCGGGCAAGGAGCTTTCCGTGGTGAGCCTCGAATCATCGAGCATCGGCGCCACGACCTCCTACAGCGACGGCAGGGTCATGTTTCTCCCGCCGCAAATTCGATTCTTCGAGCGACAGGATGAGAACGAGCAGGTCTACACCGTGCTCGCCGCACATCAGGCCGCCTCGGTGGGCATGGGAACGTATGGATTCGACCTGTCGGCCATAGACTTCATGGACGAGCTGCGTGACCGTTACGCGACATCGTTGCCTCGGATCATGGATAACGTGAAGAAGCAATACGGAAAGGCGGCCCGCGCCATTCGGGAGCGGCCGTCAGGGGATATCGAGGTCGTGTTTCCCGGCGGCAGGACGCTCGTGGTTCTGGAGACCGATCACGAGAAGTTCTACTACAGCTTTCCCGCCCCGGATTTCGCCCGGGAGCTCTTCTCGCTCGTGGAGAATGGACGCATCCAGCGCGCGCTCTGCCGCAAGTACCACGGGCTCGAAGAGGATTTTCTTCGCCTGGATACCTTCTTTTGGAATAGCCGGCCCGAGCGGCCGGCTATCGAGCCCGGCAGCGCGGGAAACTTTCACCTCGCCGTGGAATGCCTCATCCAGTTCTCGCTCCTGGGCGAATGGAAGTGCCAGATCGCCGAGGCGGGTCTCTTGCGGCGGATCGTCGAAATCACGGAGGAGTTCGGGCAGGGCGTGGCGGACGCGGGGAGCGTCCAGGACAGTGCGCGCGTCTGTTTCCACCTGTACAATCGGTTCCATGACGACTTTCCCGTGCTCTCGTGGTGCGACACGAATGACGTACGGGAGCTCTTTTCCGGTGTGAGAAAACAGGATCTGAGACCCGAGGTCGTCCGCGACGCGAGTCCCGATCTCGTGAAGATCGCCGCGGAGCGGCCCGTCATGGAGAGTGAGGAGGGGAGCGGAGCCAAAGACGTCGACATCACAGATCGCAACGTGACCGACGCCGGCGCCGAGCACATCCGTCGGACGGTGGCAAGCGGAGCGCTTCGCATCTATCGGTATCCGGAATTCGATGTGCTGTCGGGAAGCTATCGACCCCGCCATTGTACCCTCTACGAGCGCGCGCTGGAGAGGACGGATGGCGATCTCTATCGCCAGACCCTTGCCCGACAGCGGCGTGTTCATGAAAAAACGAAAAAGCGTTTTCTCGCCATGAAACCGGAGGGCGTTGAGATCACACGCTACTGGGCCAGCGGCGACGAGATGCACCTCGGGGACGCCGTCGATTATTGCACCGATGTGCTGCGCGGTGCCAGCCCGGACGAGAACATCTACTTCCGCAAGGTGACCAACACGCGCGACACCGTGGTGGCCGTCGTGGTGGACGCAAGCTCCTCCACCGACGAGCCGATCAACGGCCGCCGGATCATCGACATCGAGAAGGACGCCCTTGCGGTGCTCGCGGCCGCCTTGGAGAAGATCGGCGACGATTTCGGCGTCTTCTCGTTCTTCAGCCTCGGGCGCCACAAAGTGTTTTTCGAGACCGTGAAGGACTTCGCTGAGCCCTGGGATACCCGGGCCCAGAGCCGCATCGGCTCCATCCAGCCGCGGGCGAGCAACCGGGACGGGTGCGCCGTTCGACACGCCGCGGCGCGGCTCGCCGAACAGCCCCATGCGACGAAGCTGCTCCTGCTCCTGAGCGACGGAATACCCGCTGATGTCGGCTATGGTGGGGCTTCCAGCGCCGAAACGTCGGACTACGCCATCGAGGACACGCGCCGCGCGATTATCGAATGCCGCATCAAAGGGATCGTGCCGTACTGCATCACCATCGACAAATCGGCCCGTCATTACATCGCCCATCTTTACGGGGACTACCACTACACGGTGATCGACGACGTGACTGCCCTGCCGGACCGCCTGTCCCGACTCTATCTCCATCTGACACGGTGACGCCGTCTCGTCTAGAATCCCATCGCGCAGCCGTCGGCGCGCGGATCGCTTCCGGCGCAGAGAACCCCGTCGCGATTGCGGGTAATGATTTGTCCCCGGCCGAACAGTGATCGATCGTATCCGCCGATGCCCGGCAGCACGCGATGCCCGCGCGCCGACAAGCCCTCCACGACCGACGTCGGGGTTCCCTCCTCGATGTGAACGCCCGGATGCGCGCCGCTCGGATCCACGTAGAATCGAGGCCGATCCAGGGCGGTCTGCGGATCGAGGCGGTCATCGAGAAGCGCCGAGACGACCTGGACGTGGCCTTGCGGTTGCATGAACCCGCCCATGACGCCGAACGGCCCCATCAGGGTGCCGTCGGCGCGGGTGATCATCCCGGGAATGATCGTGTGGTAGGGACGCTTTCGGGGAGCAAGCGTATTCGGGAGGTCCGGAGCGAGTGAGAAGTTCAACCCTCTGTTCTGGAGGCTGAATCCCCACGATTCGCCCTTTGAGCGCCCCTGGCTCGCTGACGGAACGATTCCCGTTCCGAACCCCATGTAGTTCGAGTTGATAAAGGAGCAAGCGTTGCCGCGCCCATCCACCACGCAGAAATAGACAGTGTCCGAGCCGGGGCGGGCCGCGTCGGCGAGGGGCGAGCCCGGAAGCGTCTGGAGGGCGGCGTGCGATGGATCGATCGACGCGCGGCGCTTTTGTGCGTAGGCCCCGCTCAGCAAACGAGCCAACGGAGCCGGGGCGATCTCGGGATCCGCGACGCACGCCAACGCGTCAGCGAAGCCGAGCCGCACAGCCTCGATGATCGTATGCCATCGGTTCACCGAGGAAAAAGGCTCACGGCCCACGTTCATCCCGTCGAGGATTGCCAGCGCCAGAAGGGCGGCAAGGCCCTGGCCATTCGGCGGGCATTCCCAGATCGTCATGCCGCGATAGCCCACCCCGATGGGATCCTCCCATCGGGAGCGATGCGCGGCAAGGTCCTCGCGCGTCATGACTCCGCCCTGTTCCTGGATCGCGCGGGCGATATCGCTGCCGATTGTGCCGCGGTAGAATGCCTCCGCACCGCCATCGGCGACTTCACGCAAAGTGCGTGCCAGACCGGGATTGCGAAAGATCTCCCCGGGGCGAGGGCCTCTGCCGTCAAGGGTCAAGGCCCGGCCTCCGTCAGAAATGGCAAGCTGAGCCGCGGCGCCCCGGCTCCAATAGTACGAGGTGATGGGAGAAACGGGGAAGCCGTCCTCGGCAAGCCGGATGGCCGGAGCAAGGACCGTGGCCAACGGCATCGTTCCGTGACGCTCGACAAGATCGCACCACCCCGCGCACGCGCCGGGAACCGTGACCGTGTGTGCGTGATAGGGATTGCGAAAGGTGTCCCCCTCCGCAAGGCCCTGGCCAAGCACGAGCTCGCGTGTCAGGCCGGCCGGCGATCTGCCGCTTCCGTTCAGCGCGGTGATTTTTCCTGTGGCGGAATCGAAGTACAGCGAGAAGCAGTCTCCGCCGATGCCGGTGGAACACGGCTCGGTGACATTCAACGCCGCAGCCGTCGCCACGGCTGCATCAGCCGCATCACCTCCGGCCATGAGGATGGAAAGACCCGCTTGCGATGCCAGAGGCTGGCTGGAGGCAACGGCCCCGCGTCGCGCGAAAACGGGTGAGCGGCGGGATGTGAAGGAAGAGGAGGAAAGATCGCTCATGCGTAAAGCCCGTCGGCACCGTACCCCGCGATAGTGGAGAAGTCAACGCCCGGTGTTTCTTGATGAACCACCGCGAAGAAGCTATCTTTGTTTCATGCCCGAAAGCGCTCCCGGTCTTCTCGATGTATTCGGTCCCGTCATGATCGGCCCGTCCAGCTCCCATACCGCCGGTGTCGCTCGTATCGCCTATCTTTCCAGAAGGATTTTTGCCCATCCCCTCGCCGGGGCGCGGGTGAGCTTTTACGGTTCCCTGGCGCGCACGTACCGAGGCCACGGATCGGACGCGGCGGCCATTGCCGGCCTCCTGGGCATGATGCCCGACGACGAGCGCCTGGGCAGCGCACCCGCGCTGGCCGCCGCGGCAGGGCTCGCCGTGGAGATCGTGGCGGTCTTCGACGGACCGGCGCGTTACCATCCCAACACTGTCGTCATCGAGCAGTGGTCGGAGGATCATTCCTTGCGGGTTCGCGGCGCCTCTGTTGGGGGTGGAGAAATACTCCTGCAATCCGTTGCCGGTTACCAGACGAGTCTCGACGGATCACTCCATGCCCTGCTCGTTCTCCATCATGACGAGCCGGGCGTCATCGCTCACGTCGCCACGGTGCTGGCGGGCAAGGGAATCAACATCGCCTCCCTCTCCTCGCACCGCAAGGACAAGGGCGATGAGGCGCTCATCGTCGCCGAGATGGATGTCGCCGTGCCCGCGGAGGTATGTGACCTCGTGCGGTCCGTTCCCGCGGTGCGCGAGGTCGTTTCCATCCCCGCCGTCATGGCGTAAAAGAGGAACGCGATGATTTGGAAATTCTCGACATCAATTGAGCTGCGCGCGCGCATAGCGGAATCCGGCCTGACACCTGCGGAGTTCCTCGTCGCGCGCGAGGCCTTTTCATTGGGCAACGATGCTTCGCAGGTGCGTGCGGAGCTCGCGCGGCGGATCGTCGTGACTCGTCAGGCCATCGACAAGGGTATCGCTCATCCGCAGCGCTCCATTTCCGGTCTTACCGACGGAGCGGGGGCGCGCATGGCCGGCTGCGCGACCCTGCCCGTGCACGACGATCTCTTTTGTCGCGCGCTGACCTATGCTCTGGCGGTGAGTGAGGTC
>Ga0265322_10000805_pt1 | contig 11268 bp, 6 predicted proteins | sample 41222metaG_FD_193584 | JGI IMG/M metagenome (GOLD analysis project Ga0265322, IMG submission 193584) | Rhizosphere microbial communities from Carex aquatilis grown in University of Washington, Seatle, WA, United States - 4-12-22 metaG | ecosystem: Host-associated > Plants > Roots > Rhizosphere >...
TACCATGGCTTGTAGAAACGATGACAGGCGCAATCCGTCGCGCAATCGGCGGTGTCGTCGCCCCACGGCGTCGCGGCGACGCGGACGTCCGACGCCGGCACGTACCAGGAAAACAGCACCGTCACGGTGTGCGTTGCGCCCGGCGCGACGGTAAACGGCACCATCAGGCTGGCCCCGGGCGAGGGCGCGCCGTCCGCCGCGGCCGGCCGGCTGGCGGTGGACCCGGCCGCGACGTCCTTCCAGATCATCGTGAGCGCGTCGAACCAGCCGCCGCGGAACCAGCGGCCGTTGGCGCGGGCGTTCGCATCCGGTGAGAGGACCGAAAAGTATCCCTCCTCCTGCGGCTTGTCCTTCAGGGGCTGCTGGCCGAAAGTGAAGCCGTTCGGCAGCGTCTCGACCGATGACAGCTTGCCGTCACCCCGCGCCATGAAATTCCTCGCGTTGAAGGAATAGACGCAGTCGAGGGCGCCCGGGGCGGTGTTGGTGAACGCGAACTCGAGCGCGGCGACCGGCAGGCTGGAATGGTAGGAATCGCCCGGCACGAACGGGCTCCAGGCGCGCAGCCGCACGGTCACCGGCAGGCCGGGATCGTCGAGCGCGATCTCCGCAAACGGGAAGCGGCTGGTGAAGATGGCGCGGGCGAAGCGGGGCAGTCCGTAGGTGGTGCCGCCGCCGCCGCTGCCCGAGCCGGCGTATTCCGGGCCCTTCTGGCCAAACTTCTTCCAGCCCGGCACGGGCCCCTCGAGCACGCGCGCGGTGCCGGCCTGCTTGATCCAGAGCGCGGAGAAAACCTCGCGGGGCTCGTTGAACACCTCGGGCCGATGATGCAGGGAAAGATGCGACAGGCTGCCGGTGCCCTCGATGCAGAACATGCCGGCGCCGATGCCGCCCAGCGGAAACGCGATCCGGCTCAGGGTCGCGCCGGCGTAGGCGTCGCGGGGACTCCGGCCGGGAGCCGGCCGGAGGGCCGGTTGATCGGCGGCGGCAAAATCGCTGCCGGCCGCGGCGAGGCCGCGGGTCGTCCCCAGGACGGCGAGGGCGCCCGGAATGGCCGCTGACATTTTGATGAAGTCACGTCGGGGTATCTGGGACTTTTTCATGACGAGACGGCAATCGGCTGAAAGGCGGACCCATGATGGGAGGCGGAACGCCCGTTTGTCGATCTCCGGTCGCCCTACTCTTTTTCAGGTAGAAACCAGAGCCTGCACGCGACGAAGTCGGTGTTGCGTTAAAGATTCCGAAAGCTACAAATGGTGCTTTCGCCTGCGCCATGACCCCCGAGGAGAAAGCCCGCCAAGAGATCGATCGACAGCTCACCGATGCGGGCTGGGCGGTGCAGGACTACAAGGCGCTCAACCTCTCTGCCGGTCGCGGCATCGCCCTGCGGGAAGTCCCGCTCAAGACCGGCCCGTGCGATTACCTCCTGCTCGTCGATCGACGGCCTGTCGGTGTGATCGAAGCTAAGAAGGCTGGCACCACGCTTTCCGGTGTCGCCGACCAATCCGCCGACTACGCCAAGAACCTGCCTGATTTCCTCGCCCGTCTCCTGCCGGCGGGCGTCGCCACGCTTCCATTCCTTTACGAATCCACCGGCGTGGAAACCCAGTTCCGCGACGCCCGCGATCCCGAGCCCCGTTCGCGCCCAGTTTTTGCGTTCCACCGGCCAGAGACGCTTGCCGGCTGGATCGCCCAGCCCGACACGCTCCGAGCCCGCCTTCGCGCCATGCCCGCCGACCACCCGTTAGCCGGTGGCGGCATGCGCCGTTGTCAGGTTGACGCCATCACCAGCCTGGAGGAGTCCTTCGCCGCCAACCACCCCCGGGCCCTCATCCAGATGGCCACCGGCTCGGGCAAGACCTACGCTGCCTGCGCCTTCATTTACCGTCTCATCAAGCACGCCGGGGCGCACCGCGTCCTCTTTCTCGTGGACCGTGCCAACCTCGGCCGGCAAGCCACCGCTGAGTTCCAGCAATTCGCCACCCCCGACACCGGACGCAAGTTCACGGAGCTCTACAACGTCCAGCACCTCACCTCCAACCAGCTTGATTCCGTCTCCCGCGTCACCATCTGCACGATCCAGCGCCTCTACTCCATGCTGCGCGGCGAGGAGCTGCCCGAGGACCTGGATGAGGTCTCCGGTTTCGAGCTGGCCGCGGCCGACAACCGCCCTCGTGAGGTCGCCTACAACCCCGCCATCCCCATCGAGACCTTCGATTTCATCGTCACCGACGAGTGCCACCGCTCCATCTACAACCTCTGGCGGCAGGTGCTCGAGTACTTCGACGCTTTTCTCATCGGTCTCACCGCCACGCCGTCCAAGCAGACCATCGGCTTCTTCAACCAGAACCTCGTGACGGAATATAACCACGAGCGAGCTGTCGCCGACGGCGTCAACGTCGGTTACGAGGTCTATCGCATCCGCACACAGGTCACCGGGCAGGGCGGCAAGGTCGAGAAGGGCTTCTATGTCGACAAGCGCAGCCGCCAAACGCGCGCCCGCCGCTGGGAGCAGCTCGACGAGGATCTGACCTACGCCGGGCAGGATCTCGATCGCTCCGTCGTCGTTCCATCGCAGATCCGCACCGTCCTCCAAGCCTTTAAGGACGCCTTGTTCACCGAGCTTTTCCCCGGTCGCACCCTCGTTCCCAAGACCATCATTTTTTGCAAGGACGATTCCCACGCCGAGGATGTCGTCCACCTCGTGCGCGAGGTCTTCGGCAAGGGCAACGACTTCGCCAAGAAGATCACTTACAAAACGTACGATGCCGAGAGCCGGCGCTACGAGAAATCCGAGACTCTCATCCAGGAGTTCCGCACCTCGCCCCAGCTTCGCATCGCGGTCACTGTGGACATGATCGCCACCGGCACCGACATCCGGCCGCTGGAGTGCCTGCTCTTCCTCCGTGATGTCCGCAGCCGGGTCTATTTCGAGCAGATGAAGGGCCGCGGCACCCGCGTGCTCACACCCACCGACCTGCAGGCCGTCAGCGGAGCCGATGCCCGCGCCAAGACGCACTTCATCATCGTCGATGCCGTGGGCGTGTGCGAAAGCGACAAGACCGACTCCCACCCGCTTGAGCGTCAGCACGGCGTCTCGTTCCCGAGTCTCCTCCTTGGCGTGGCTCTCGGCAAACGTGACGAAGACACGCTCAGCACCCTCGCCGGCCGTCTCGCACGCCTGGACCGCGAAATCTCAGGCGACGCCGCCAAAACGCTCAAGGAACTGGCCGGCGGGAAAACGCTGTCGGAGCTTTCGGCTGGCTTGTTGCAGGCGCTTGATCCCGACGTCATTGCTGAAAAGGCCACCGGCAGACCCGGCTCCAGCCCCCCTGAAATCGAACCACCCCAGTACGAAGCTGCGCGCCAACAACTCGTTGCCACTGCCTGCGCGCCGTTCGACCTGCCCGCCCTGCGCGATGCCCTCGCCAAGGCCAAGCAGGACTCCGAGCAGACCATCGACACCGTCACTGTCGACCAGGTCATGGAGCAGGGCTTCGACGCCGCGGCCAAGGCCAAGGCGCAGACGCTGGTGACGTCCTTCCGCGACTTCATCCAAAAACATCACGCCGAGATCACGGCGTTACAGATTCTCTACCGCCGCCCCTACAAGCAGCGACTCACGGAAGAGATGCTCAAGGAACTCGAGGGTAAGCTACGCGAAAATCATGCTGCATGGACCGAGGATCGTCTGTGGGACGCTTTTGCGGCCACGGCGCCAGCCGTCGTCAAGGGCCGCTCCCAAGTTGGTCGCTTCGCCGATCTCGTCGCCCTTGTCCGCTTCGCCCTGCAACAGCAGCCGGTGCTCGAGCCTTTCGCCGCGTCCGTGATCGAACGCTTCAACGAATGGCTGATGGACAAGGCCAAGGCCGGTGTGATCTTCACGCCCGAGCAACTGGCCTGGCTCAACCTGATCCGCGACCACATCGCCACCAGCCTGAACATCGAGCCGGGCGATTTCGACTTTTCGCCTTTCAGCCAGCAGGGAGGCCTCGGCCGCGCCGCACAACTCTTCGGCGAGCAACTGCCCAAACTGCTAGATGAACTTAACGAAGTGCTCGCTGCATAAACCACCCTCGACGCCATGCCACTACAAGACGCACTCCGCTCGATCGTTTCCAGCCTAAGAGAAGGCCGTTTTCCCAATGAACAAGCTGTTTCGCAAGGCGTAGTTTTGCGGGTTCTCCATGAATTGGGATGGAACGCCTGGGATCCGCATCAAGTCTGGCCAGAGTATTCCATCGGGGGCGGACGGGTTGATTTCGCATTGTGCTTCCCGGCACAGAATCCGGTCGTCTTCTTCGAGGTTAAGCAACCGGGGCGCGGTGAAGGCGGCGACCAACAACTCTTTGAATATGCCTTCCACCGCGGCGTCCAACTCGCGGTTCTTTGCGACGGAAAGACGTGGAGTTTCTACCTTCCTGGCGAACAGGGCAGCTATGAGGAGCGGCGCGTCTACAAACTAGACGTCTTGGAGCGCGATTCAGTCGAGGCCGCAGAAAAGCTGGAGCGCTACCTCGACTATCACCGTGTTTCATCCGGAACGGCTCTTGACGATGCGCGGCGAGACTACCGTGACCGAAGTCGCCGTGTGCTCGCGCAGAAAACGATCGCCGATGCATGGCGAGACCTAGTCGAAGGCGAAGAGCCGTCGATCATGGATAGGCTGAGTACCGAGGTTGAAACGAAATGCGGTATAAAACCTGAACCTGACGACGTGATGACGTTTCTGCGTCAACTTCGCGCCGGTACAATACCCTGTCCTGTCTCGCCGCTTCCACTTATCGAGCCGCCAATACGGCCGCCGGGACCGCCCACCGATCCTCGCTGCGGCTTCGAACTCAACGGGCAATGGTCTGGCTGCCGCACAGCAAAGGACGTGATGATTGGCATTCTCCAGAGATTCACCGCAACGGATGCTTCTTTCCCCGAGCGGTGCTACCGCCATCCCGAAAACCAAGGTCGTGTTCGGACCTACATCGCGAAAAACACCGCAGAGCTTTATCCTAATCGTCCTGATCTTGAGGCGATGTCCTTTGAATTCACCCCAGGCTGGTTTGTCGCCACCAACATCTCAAACCAGGTCAAAGATCGGATAATTCGCATGGCCTGCGACGTCGCGGGTATCACGCTTAATGTCCATCTTCGCTACTCGCTCTGACTGATGCTCGACGACGCTCACGACTCGAATCCTGAAAAGCGCACCGCCTCGGCTGGCGAGGTGGCACGCAGAGCAAAACCCGCCGAAGCCTCGCGCGTAGGGTCGGTCCTCAGCGCGCCGTGGCCGATCGTGCCCCTCGGGGAGATTTGTGACGTCGACGGAGGAAGTCCCGCTCCACAAGGTGAACATTACTTTTCAAGCGGAACGGTCCCATTCGTCCGTATGCGAGATCTTGGACGCTTTAAATGCACCACTTGTCTCGATTCGACGGACGACAAAGTCACAGAAGCCGCCGTCAAGGAGAAGCGGCTTAAAATCTTTGAACCTGGCTGCATCCTTTTCCCTCGAAGTGGCTCAGTCGCTCTCAACCATCGTGGAATTCTAGGAATACGTGCCGGAGTCGTAAGCCATATCGGTGTACTCCGTAATTTTCGTGCGATCGTCACAAGGGACTGGCTTTTCTGGTTCCTGGTTACCTACGACATGGGACAAATCGCGAAGCAGACGACGAATCTGGACCTAGTCAACTTCTCTGATGTCCGCCGGATACTGGTGCCTATTGCTCCGCTTCCCATTCAGCGCCGGATCGTGGCGGAGATCGAAAAGCTGTTCACGCGGCTGGAGGCGGGGGTGGCGGCGTTGAAGCGCGTGCAGGTTAGCCTCAAGCGCTACCGCGCCGCCGTCCTCAAAGCCGCCTGCGAAGGGAAGTTAGTGCCGACAGAAGCCGAGTTGGCCAAGAAGGCAGAGGGAAAAAGGAAGAAGGAAGAGAGAAGCAGGGAGAGCGGTCCCCCTTCCGTCTTGCCTCTTCCATCTTCCTTCGAGTCAGCCGCGCAGCTCCTGACTCGCATTCTTGCCGAGCGCTGCGCCAAGTGGACCGGTCGAGGCAGTTACAAAGAGCCCGTCGCACCGGACACGGCTAACTTGCCTCATCTCCCCGAAGGCTGGATGTGGACGACATTGGACACTCTCGCGGAGGTCAAAGGCGGCATCACGAAAGACCAGAAACGCAAGCATACATCACCCGCTCGATCCGTTCCTTATCTTCGCGTTGCGAACGTGCAGCGTGGCTACATAGACCTCACCGAGGTGAAGGAGATCGAGGCGACCGAAGATGAGATTCAAGAACTAGCGTTGAAGCCAGGGGACGTTTTATTCAACGAGGGCGGAGACAGGGACAAACTGGGGCGGGGGTGGGTATGGAATGGCGAGATTCCCGAGTGTATCCATCAAAACCACGTATTTCGCGCGCGCTTGTTCGATCCTAGCCTACACCCGAAATTTGTCTCGTGGTATGCCAATACCTTTGGGCAGAAGTTCTTTTTCGAGGAGGGCAAGCACACTACCAACCTAGCCTCGATTGGTATGTCGAAGCTGAAGGGTTTACCGGTCCCGATTCCTCCTCCCGCCGAACAGCAACGGATCGTGGCGGAAGTGGAGCGGCGGTTGTCGGTGATCGAGGAACTGGGAGCGGTGGTGTCGGCCAATCTCCAGCGCGCTACCCGCCTCCGCCAAGCCGTGCTCCAGCAGGCTTTCACCGGCCATCGAATCCCGTAAACATTCAATTAACTACCGCTGGCGCCGCCGATCTTAAACCAAGAAGAAAAGGAGCTATATATGTCTAGATGGAATTCTACCTTTGAAGCACAGCAGGCCAATCAGCTGGTTCAACAATGTCTTACTTCACTTGAATCAGTGAAGCTCGATGGTCTTTCTGCGCAGGATTTAACTGAGTACTCGAGACTCTTAAAAGTGCTTAAGGTGCTCGCGTCACGATTCTCTAAGTTGGATCCTGAATTGTTCAACTTGAACACATGGGGAAATCTCCCGAACTGGCTAACTAGCGTTAATGTCCATATTAATAACTTTGTTCAGAACCATAACATAGGTCACCTACACCATGCCAACAACTTTGCGGACAATGTCCTTGATCTCTTTCGGCCTCTTGATACGGGAGCCACGGTCAAGGAACTTAAGTCGCTCGCTGACGCCAACACAGTCTTTCAAAAGAAAATTATCGAGGAACTTCAAAGCGTTAGAGCACGCGCGGAGGAGGCCAAAAAGCAGCTGGATTCACTATCTGCTGCTATTTCACAGGCCAAAGCGCGTCTCGATGAAAATAACCAAGTAATTCAACAGCAAAAGACTCGGCTGGATCAATCCATTGCTGAATTCCAGAAACAATTCTCCTCCGCGCAGGATTCTCGAGCCAAGGATTTCGCAGCTGAGCTAAAGAAACACTCCGATGAGTTCTTTAAACAGGCAAAACTGTTCGAGATTCAGTCCAACGGCGCAACCTCGCAGCGAAAGCAGGAATATGATGCATTTTTCGAAGACATTCACAAACAAAGTGACGCGCACCTAGACTTTCTCAAGACGCGTGAAGATGAGGTTAACAAGATATTCGGCACAATCGGATCAACCGCTTTTGCCGGGAATTTTAAGACTACAGCAGATAACGAAGCTAACGCAGCGAACCTTTGGCGCTGGATTGCGTTGGGCTTGATGGCAGCGATGATTGCCGTAGGAGGTTATGCGTTTTACTACAGCATTGGTCATGAAACCGATTGGAGGGTTTTTGCTTTTCGGCTCGGTACAGTGATTGTTTTAGCTGTGCCGGCGGTTTACGCAGCAAACGAGTCGTCCAAGCATCGCGAACGCGAGAAACTGAATCGGAAAGTTCATTTGGAGTTGGCGTCGATTGACGCATATCTCGTGCTGCTGCCCGAAGACAAGCGGAACACAATCAAAGGTAATCTGGCGGAAAAGTTCTTCGGCGTTCCTGTGTTGAAGGAGAAGGGAGACGAAGTCACGCAAAGGGATCTCTTTGGTGTGCTCTCTAACGTCCTCAACAATCTCACGAAAGGGAAATAGGGTGAACCTGACTCGAGTTCTGTCGGAAGTGGAGCGACAGTTGTCGTTTGTTGAGGATCTGGAAGCGGTGGTGTCAGCCAACCTCCAGCGCGCCACCCGCCTCCGGCAGTCGATACTCGGGAAGGCGTTCGCAGGCGCGTAGACCGTCCTCTTTATGAACTGGAATACACTATTGTCGCCCGCCCGACTTGGTGGACAGTCGATCACTCCAAATGACGGTATCCGCTCAGTATTCGATGCAGATTTTGACCGCATCGCCTTCTCGGGAGGATTCCGGCGCCTGGCGCGCAAGACGCAGGTCCACCCCTTTGCTGACGATCATGTGCATAATAGACTAACCCACAGCCTAGAGGTAGCGAGAGTCGGGCGTTCTTTGGGTGCAGGTCTAGGGCGCGCGATAATGGCGGCCCAAGAACAACAAAATGCGATCTCAACTGAAAATGCCTATGACATGGCTTCGATTGTATCCGCTGCTTGTCTAGCCCATGACGTGGGAAATCCACCCTTTGGGCATGCGGGAGAGGATGCCATGATGGAATGGGTCATATCCGTGGGCACCAAGTTCGTAAAAAAGCTTCCTTCATTAACTCCGGAACAGAAGCGCGATCTAGAGCTCTTCGATGGAAACGCCCAAGGCTTTCGGATGATCACTCAAACAGAAAACTACCTGTTTGATGGTGGCTTAAGGCTTACCTACGCAACACTCGCAACCTTTCTTAAATATCCTTGGACGAGTACGCATGTCACCGCCGGAAAGTGCAAGTTCGGCGCATTCTTGAGCGAGGAAAGGATTATCAAAGAAGTCGCTGAGAGAGTCGGGTTGCTCGCTCGCGGAGGATCATCTTGGTGTCGGCACCCGTTGGCTTTCCTGGTCGAAGCCGCTGACGACATCTGTTACTCGATTCTCGACCTCGAAGACGCCGTTGAGATGAATGTCCTCTCATACGGTGACGCAAAGAGGATTCTTTTGGATGCTTTGGACCCAGCCACACGCTCCAATGTCGAAAAAGAACTTGGACCCGACAGCTGGTATCGAGTGAATTTCGCGCGAATTCGTGGGCCGGTGTTTTCTACACTGATTGACGGTGCTATCAAGTCGTTCATGACGCACTACGATTCGATCATGAGAGGGGATTTCAATGGTGAGTTATTGCTTTCGCTGGACGTGAATGACCGACGCCAGGATATCGTTAAACGAGGGAAGACAAAAGCTGGCGAGGCGATCTATCCGACCCGGCGAAAGGTCGAGCTAGAGCTGGGAAGCTATGCGATTTTCGACAGTCTATTGGACGCTCATTTTCGAGCAGCTGTTGAATGCATTGATGCGATGCGAGATCCCTCCAAAAAAATTAGCCCGAAGTCCGCTCTCGTTTTGAAACTGTTGGGTAACCACCTACCTACGAGTAAGAATCCTCCTTCACCCGATAAGAATTGGACTCACTATACCTGTATGCGTCGGATGGTTGATTACATAAGCGGGATGACCGACAACTACGCGCACAATCTCTCAGGCAAGCTACGGGGTAACTTCAAATTAGAGAATGGGGCATTATGAAGGAGTTTTGTGTCCTAATGTTCAACAAACCTCGGCCAACCGTGTACGCATAGATTATGACCGCCCCAGCTCTTGTCCAAAAGCTCTGGAATTACTGCAACATCCTGCGGGATGATGGTCTGTCCTACGGCGATTACGTCGAGCAGTTGACGTTCCTCCTGTTCCTCAAGATGGCGGATGAGCAGTCGAAGCCACCATTCAAAAAGGTTTCGCCCATCCCCAAGGGATTCGGCTGGGACGTGCTGGTAACGTTAGACGGCGACGATCTCGAAATCCACTACCGCCACACGCTGGAAATGCTCGGTAAACAGCCGGGCATGCTGGGCCTCATCTTCCGCAAGGCGCAAAACAAGATCCAGGACCCCGCCAAGCTGCGGCGGCTGATCGTGGACCTGATCGACAAGGAGGAGTGGTCCTCCCTCTCCGCCGACGTCAAGGGCGACGCATACGAGGGCTTGCTCCAAAAAAACGCCGAGGACGTAAAAGGTGGCGCTGGCCAGTATTTTACTCCGCGATCTCTCATCGCCGCCATAGTCGAGGTCATGGCGCCGCAACCAAACAGGACGATCTGTGACCCCGCCTGCGGCACCGGTGGCTTCCTGCTAGCCGCGCATGATTATCTGGCCAAGCACCACCAGCTCGACCGTGCACAGAAAAAACAGCTCAAGAGCGGCACGCTCTTCGGCGTCGAACTGGTCGATAGCGTCGCCCGCCTCTGCTGCATGAATCTCGTTCTCCACGGCATCGGCGGAGATGGCACAGATGAGGTCCCAATTCTCGTGAAAGATGCCCTCGCGGCCAAGCACGGCGAGTACGAGATGGTGCTCACCAATCCACCGTTTGGCAAAAAGAGCAGCGTCACCATCGTCAATGAGGCCGGTGATCAGCAGAAGGAATCGCTCATCATCAATCGCGACGATTTCTGGGCGAGCACGAGCAACAAGCAGCTCAACTTCCTCCAGCACGTCTTCACCATCCTTAAGCAGCACGGCCGCGCCGCCATCGTCGTGCCGGACAACGTGCTCTTCGAGGGCGGTGCCGGCGAGACCGTCCGCCGCCAGCTCCTCCAGCAGGCCGACGTTCACACACTCTTGCGCCTGCCCACCGGCATCTTCTACGCCCAGGGCGTGAAGGCCAACGTGCTGTTCTTCGACCGCAAGCCGGCCGCCGAGAAGCCCTGGACGACCAAGCTCTGGATCTACGACCTTCGCACTAACCAGCACTTCACGCTGAAAGAGAATCCACTCCAGCGTGCCGATCTCAATGATTTCGTCGCCTGCTATTTCGGGAACGTTGAAGGTAGGGCGCGACCGCCGGGCGCGCCGGGATCGAAAGCGGACGGCCCAGCGGTCCGTCCCTACCGCGATCGTTTCAACCGCGTCGAGACCGAGCGCTTCAAGAGCTTCACCTACGAGGATCTCCTCAAGCGCGACAAGGTGAACCTCGACATCTTCTGGCTGAAGGACGACGCCCTCGAAGACTCGGCTAATCTTCCCTCCCCCAATGTCATCGCCACCGAAATCGTCGACGACCTTGAAGCCGCCCTCGAGCAGTTCCGCGAGATCGAGAACGACCTGAAGGAGTGAATCTGCATTCGACCCGACATAAACCAAATCCACCCATGCCCGACATCCCGACCAAAGCTGCCTTCGCCACGTGCGCTTATTCGCACACGACGCCGGCC
>Ga0265322_10000806_pt1 | contig 11250 bp, 23 predicted proteins | sample 41222metaG_FD_193584 | JGI IMG/M metagenome (GOLD analysis project Ga0265322, IMG submission 193584) | Rhizosphere microbial communities from Carex aquatilis grown in University of Washington, Seatle, WA, United States - 4-12-22 metaG | ecosystem: Host-associated > Plants > Roots > Rhizosphere...
GAGTTGTATAATTTATTAGAACACCTGTTCCATTAATTCCAACATAATAATTATTATTGTAGATATTTGTTGTGTTTCCTGTTCCAGTAGAAGTTACTTGGGTAGATGTTAGTTTGCAATTTCCATAGACAGAGCAGTCACCATAATTATTTTGGGATAAAACAAATGGAAGAATAGCCATTATGAAAATTAAAGAAACAATTACTTTCCCCCATTTTTTATTAACCATATCATTCCCAATCCTAATGGACTTTTGAATACAATACTGCAAATCCAATGAACATGCCGAACATGACTATTACTAATGTTATTGCCATTTGATGCTGCTGCATAAACCCGCTAATAGTAAACCTGTCTTTTGCTGCTCTTTCAAAGTAAGTTCCCCAGACAGTTCTTTTCTTCAAGTCTGTCGTTATGTTTGCAACAACATGCTTCTCTCCACCATTCTCCACAATCTCATAACTCTTTGGAATAATAGGAATGAACTCTGTTGGAGATAGCATCATAACTTCAAGATACTTTGGACCCTGAAGATACTCTCTTACATCAAAAGGACGCATACCAATTGCCTTTAACTTCTTTCTTTTAATGTCAACAATTCCTGCTTTTGAATCATATCTTCCTTTTGCTTTTTCATAAAGTATCAATCCATTTGCCCTTGGTATCTTTATATTGACATCAAGATTATAATTCTTTTTTGTGTAGAAATATCTTATTATAAGAAATCCAGCAACCAATGCAACAATAACTATTGCTCCATAAACCACATACATTCCAATCTTTCCAGCAGATGAACCTAATGTTCCTAAATCAACTCCTGCTATTCCTGTTGTTTGTGGCATTTTATATTTTGTTCCTCCTTTTATTTACAACTACCGCCAAAACTGCCAAAACTTTTGTTTTTCTTGTTTTGGCTCTTGTGGATTTACTTCTGCACCAAGAGTTAAACTCTTGAATATCTTGCTTCTTTCAACACCCTCTTGACTTCTCAATAGAGTGAAGAATACTGCTTTAATCATGATCAAGCCAATCTTTGTCATCTGTTCTTCTGACAAGTTCATCGTGTCTGCATTTGTCATTAGATAATCCTTAACCCACTCTATTGTTGAAAGCATTACTCCGTTTATCTGCTGCTTTGAAAGGTTTGTCATCCTAACATTTTCAGACAAGTCTGGTGTTATGAATTGCAAGAAATCAAGTCTGACACATTCTGGGATTCCGTCCGATATTTTAATCCAGCTTCTCGTGTTCTCGTCATAAACAAAACCCTGTAAAATATAATTCAAGTCTGTCAAGTTTCCACTTGGAGAAGTTTGAGTTATGAAGTTCTTGACTTTTTCTTCTTGCTGAATCATTGACGCTAATAAATTTGGCGTGGAATTTTTATTCTGCTGATTATTATCTATTTCATAGTTAGTTCCAACTTCGTTTGGGTTTACCTGCTGTCCATTTTCATCTACATATATTGGTGCCATGTTAATATTTTATTTTTCCAACCATTTGTTTAATTTCTTTCTGCTTTCTTTGGAAATGGTTATTAGGATTGAATATCTGGGAGATGTTTCTATCTGCAACTTTCTGCTTTGTTCCAAATTGTCTTCTGGTTATTTTTATCATGTTAGTAATTCTCTTCTGGCTTCATTGAAATGCTTTGAATGCCCTTTGTTATTCTTTGTCCGATGCTTTCCTTATCTAATTTCACTCCATCGCTCGTCAGATAAGCAATGAAATGGCTCTTGCACTTTGGACATTTCTTTTTTATTATGTCTTCTTCCTTGTCCACAAATTCGCTGAAGACATTCCCACAGTTCTTGCATTTTAAGTTTGCCATTATCTTGGTAATTTATTCATTCTCGGCTTGTCATTTAATTTAACTTGAACAGTATAACCATTGCATGATGGACACCAGTAATGCCCATTAACAACGCATAATGAACTTCCACAATCAAAGCATCTTGCACTAATTGAATTGCTTTTTACTACTTGAACTTTCTTTTTGTTCTTATTTACGTTAGACAAATCAGATTGGATTGACATTTTATGATTATTATTTCTTCCTTTTTACCCTTATTGTTTTTGTTCCAGAGGGTAAATCTGCTAAATAATTTCTATTTCCTTGTTCAATTGCTTTTTTCTCTGCAAATTTTTTAGCATCACTAATTCTTTTAAATTGTTTAGTGTTCCCTTTTCTATTAAAGTCTGAACCAAAATGGACATTATGTTTACCATTATATGTTTCATATCCATGAACTAAAAAAACACTTTTTCTTCTTACTCTTACTTTATTCATCTTATTTCATTACCTCCTTTCATCATTTTAACTTATTAATTATTGGCTTGTCATTTAATTGTGATTGAACAGTATAACCCTTGCAAGATGGACAATAATAATGCCCATTAACTACACACAAGGAACTTCCGCAATCAAAACATCTTGCACGAATTGAATTATGTTTTTTCTTTCTTGTTACATAAACAACTTGATGAAGTTTTTTAAGTTTTGGATAATGGGTTTTTTCCTGCTCTCTTATTTCCCTTAATGTTTTTCTTTGCTGCGGAGTTTCTGCTTCATCTATTAATCTCTGGTATTCTCTTGGAGCTTTCTTTTCGTCCTTCTTCATTTTAGATAATTCTTCCTTGAATGACATTTTAATATTTGATTATTTTTTCTTTACAGGAACAAATGCAACTTCAACAACCTTGTTTCTATTATAGCCAAGGCGTTGCTGCATCTTGTGTCCTTTGTGATTAACCATTCCATGATAAGCCCATCTCGTAGGCTTCATGCTTCTTACACGATAAACTTCAACAGCAGGACTTCCTTTGCTTGGTTTAACCTTTACAAATTTGTTCATCTCTTCTTCCTCCCAGAAGATTTAGTTTTGAATGGTTTTATGATTGGTCTTAATGTAACTCCACTCATAGATGACTTCAATATCTTTGAAGATGTTTTCAAGTTCAATGCACCAGCAGCGAATGATGGTGTGTATTTCTTTGGCTGGAAAGATGGAACAAATTCACGACGACTACCTTCTCCACCCATGTTTGGTTTAAGAAATGTTGGTGGATAAATTGATGGAGAATATGGAGATGGTGATGGACTTGGTGAAGGGCTTTTACTTGGTGATGGAGAAAGAGATATTGATGGAGATATACTTGGACTTAAACTTCTACTTGGACTTGGGGAAAGTGAAGGAGATAAACTTAAACTTGGAGAGTAAGGACTACCATAAGAAGTTGATGGAGATATAGAAGGACTTAATGAATATGAAACACTCGGAGATAGACTTAAACTTTTACTTATTGATGATGGACTAACAGATGGAGAAATAATAGAACTCTTGCTTGAAGAAGAAGATGGTGAGAATACCTTTATTGTAGAACCTAATCCAATTGATTGGGATGTTCCTTTTGAAGATATAACATTAGAAGAGAATGCTATTTCTTTTGAAGATGTTAAATCTGTTCCTGGAAATGCTTTTCCTAAAGAAGATTTGAAAGGAGCTAAATCTATTGCTTTCTTTCCTGCTTGTTTGTTTAATGATTCAAGAATATTAGCCCAATCTGCAATGTCTTTTGTTCTATGTTCTGGAGGACCAATAACTGTTTTCCCCGTCAATTCAGATTGACTAAATTGCAAAACACTTGCACCTTTATTTGTTGCTTCTTGTCCAACAGTTGATGCTGGTATTTTTTGTCCTTCTATTGTTAATTTTGTTGGGGGTCTTGATTTAAATCCAAGAGGAGTTTCAGAAGCCATTCCTTGTGCAGGAGTATCTATCCCATGAATATCAAAGATATGAACATTTGTTCCAGAAGGAGTTTTCATTTCAATAAGACTTGTATCTTTAGCAAGGCTAAAAGTATTTGGTTGTGCAGCATTTAATTTAGCAAACAAGTCTTCTGCTTTGGGCATTCCTTTTCCAGAAAACTGAATATCAAAATCTTCAAAAGGTCTATTTAATGCTCCTTGAGAAACAGAAGAAGAAGAACCATAAGAAACCAGAATGGCTCTATTTTTATTTAATATAGCATTAAAAAATCCTTTCACTCCTGTTGAACTTTCTCCCTCTGATTTAAAAAAATCAATAGCAACCCTTTTTGCTGCAGGATTAAAGTTCTGAAAGTTTTCTGATTTGGTTAAATCCAACATATTACTTCCTTTATAATTAACTCTTCTTAATTGTGCAGTATGACTATATCCTTGAGTAACTACATCCCCCATCGCTGGATTTTCAAATGGAATTGTGCTAACATATTTGTTTGCAAATGACGCACCAATCTTAGAACCATAAATATCTTCTGGGAATGTATTACCAAATGGATTTGTCTTAGATGAAAATCCAAGACTAACTTTTCCAGTAACATCTTGAGTAATCAATGGTTTACTCCCAGCATATATAGTTCTAACATTTCCTATTTCTCCAGATGGTTTTGTAACTTCAAAATTTTTGTATTGAACACCATATCCTGCTGTTTCCAAATATGTTCCAGCACCAACAACTTCTCCAGCAACTCCAGCCCAAAATAATGGTTTGTTTTGAGCATTAACATATTCATTAACTTTTCCAACACCATAAGCCCCAATCAGTCCAGCACCACCAATATATCCCGCAACCTTTCCAGTAGTTCCAAGATAACCTAACCCCCTTCCAATTGCTCCTGGAATACCAGTAAGCTCTGCTCCAAAAAAGGTTAAATCAGTTTCTGTTACTTTAGTTATAAATTTATTAGCTACAACCCAATCTTTTTGAAATGGAGTTTTAGCTGTTTCATATTGATAATCAAAAGTGGTTTTGCTTGGAGTTAACAATGGAGATTTAAAAGATATTCCTGCTTGTCCAGAAGGAAGAGTAACATCTGATGTAGTGATTCCCATTGCTGCAAGATTTGTTCTTCCTTGCTGAAAGTTATAATAATTCTCTTCGTTGGTTGCACCTATTATATTGCTCTTCATATTAAAAATTGCTATTTGATTAGAAGCCCACTGAGAATTTGCTCCTGCTGCTTTCTCTCCTCTTATTGCTGCTTGTGCTTCACTAAAAGGTAATACATTAACTCTACTATTTGTTCTTTCTATATTATACTTTTCAGGCAATGCAACTAATGCACCAAGTGGAGATGCAACAAAAAGAGTTTTAACATCTTCTCCTATCTTTCCAAAGATACTTGTTGGAGCATAATCATTTTCTTTTGATGGAGTAGTGTAAGGACTAAATGCGGTTGTTTGGGTTGGTGGTTGATAACCTGTTGTTCCACTTGAATATGTTGGAACATATCCAGAATACAAGGGAACATTTGGAGCATTTGCAGAAGCAGTTGTCAGTTGTGATGATAATGTGTTTGTCGTCGGTGCAACACTCTGCAATCCTCCAGAAGTTAACTGAACTCCACTTCCTAAATTTAATGTGGGTTGATTTGATTGAACGGTATAACCACTTCCACCTACATTTGAATAACCTCCACCAGAATAACCAACAGCAGTTGTTTGTCCTGTTGGACTTACTTGATAACCCCCACCACCAGCATTACCATAAGACATTCCACCAGAACTTATTCCACCTGTGATTTGCTGAATTGTTGGGGGTGGTGCTAATGCTGCAGGAAGACTTGAACCAGCCATTATTTCATCACCCCTTTAATCATGTTAAGTTAATCTCCCTGTTGCAAGACATTGATTGAACTGGTCGCAGAGAATAACTTTGTGAATTGGATTATTATTTATTGCTTTGTTGATTGAATAAAGTTGTTGAACATTTGAAATTCCAGTAACTGCGTGAATATTTTTTAATGGCTGAATTGCAATATTAAATGCAATCAAGAAGATAGCGACGATAGTTAATACAATAAAAATAGTTCTCCATGGATTTTTTTGTTTTGTTGTCATATTAATTCTGCTCCATGATAAAAATAATCATTAACTTTTAAATGAAAACATTTATATAAATGTTTTGGTTTAACATTTTACAATGCCAGAACAAGAATTTGATAATAGTGGATTTGGCAATAACAATTTCTATTCGCAAAAGAACCAAGAATTTTCTCATGAAAGTTTAGTCATGATTGCAATGAGAAAGGTTTTAGAATTTTCTTGTGGAGAATTAATTGCTGGATATTATAACACTGAAACAGACATAAAAGGAAAAGTAAAGATAGTTTACAAGCAAGATACACGAAAGGCATTTATTGAATCTGTTCGTTCATTAAGGATGGTTATGATTTGTGATTTTGATGACAAGGCACAAAAGAAATTAATAGAAACAGAAGATAAAACAAAAAGAGATATAAAAAATAACTTAATGGATAAGTTGCAAGAGAGAAAAGAATTTTGGATTGCTCAACAAAATTCGTGGTGGAATAGATTAAATCAAGCAAAGAAAGAGGATTACTTCAAGGAAGGAAGTCATGTTATTGATGGATACTTTAATGTTAATCTTCCATTTTATAGTCAATACTTTCTTGAAGAGTTGGAAATATATAGATTGATTTATGAAGAACTTACTTTATTAACTAAGAGGATTAAATTCTACAAGAGTTCAAGATATAACATAGACATAGATAAATTAATAGAAGAAGACAAGGAAATATTTGAGGTGCATTAAATGAATAACATGATAATGTATCGTGAAGGAGAAGACCCAATTATAACTTGGATTAAAAAGAGAGTAGTCTTCAATCTAAATTTTCTTTCTATAACAACTGGTCCAACAGGAAATGGAAAGAGTTGGCTTGACTTGTCTATTGCAGAAGCTATTGATCCAGAGTTCAATACAGAGAAACAAGTTGCATTTACATTCACAGAGTTTATGAAAGCATTGAATGGATTTAATGGTGACGACGAGGAACTTGCTAAAAAGAAATATAAAGTCATAATCTTTGACGAAATACAAGTTAGTATAAGCAAGAGAGAATGGCAGTCAAAGATAAACAAACTTTTTAATTATATAACTTCTACATTCAGACACCAGAACATAATTGTATTTCTTAATTCTCCATTCTCCGACTTTGTTGATTCTAATACTATGAAACTTCTCCATAGCAGAATTGAAACCAAGGGTTGGAACAAAAAAGATGGAAAGAGTGCTGCAAGGTTCAAGTTACTTGATTATAATGAAAGAATACCCAAAATGTATGAAGGTTCTGTGTATATGATTAGAGGAAAAGAGGTTATTAAGTTAGATGGAATGTGGACTATGAACAAACCATCAGATAAAGTAATAGAAGTTTATGAAAGAAGAAAAAAAGAATTCACTCAAAGATTAAACAGACAAATAACAGAAGAAATTGCAAAGATGGAAGGTAATTTGAATGAAACAGAACCTAAGATATTCATGAAAGATTTGCATCAAGATATTTATGTTTTATACCATACTTATTCAAAAAAACATAAAGATATTGCAGAAAAGTTAGGAAAAGCGAGAGCTACTATCACTTCAGATATGCAAACAATGAGTAAAATGTATCCTGGATGGAAAAAAGACGCAAATTTGTTAGGAAAAGTAGGAAATGCAGATTTAGTAGATAAAAAAGAAGCAAAAACAATTTAATTCGCAAAGGGGATGAAATGTTAGAAAAAATAGTAATTGATGACAAAACAATGAATACCCTCGCTGTTATTTGTGCTACTTGTGCAGTAATAACATTTATTGCATTAGGATTTGCTGCATTTAATTTGTTCTTGAAGCTACCTTGGTATGCAACTATAATAATTCTGTGCGTGATGATTGCTGGTGTTCAAGTTAGCATCTGGACAGAAAAATCACGACGAGAATTTAGAAGAAACTACAAGAAGAAATAGATATAATGCATCATAACCTTTGGTGTTTTTGTGTCAGTAGCTTCCAAACAATTCTCACTACTGCATAAATTAAAACAAGCACCAAGCCATTTAAAGCATTCTTTGTCCAGATAGAAAAAGCAACTGCTAAGATTAAAATAATCACAAAGCTTTTTGCAAATCCAAGCCCCATTTTATTTTATGTTACTGAGAGTTTATACACATAGGAAAGAAGTTCAGCATCAGAATATTTTTCTGTTGTTGTCCATTGCTCTTTGTCTTCGGTGTCTGCATCTTTCTTGCAGACTTTCCAACCGACAATCTGGTAGATTGGCTGAACATCTCCTTTTTTTGCTTTAGCCATTATTAAATCCTGGAAGCATTGGAAATGTCGTTGTTGGATTTAACAACGATGCACCTTCCTGCCTTAATTTATTTACACCATCTTGTCCAAAATAAGAATAACAATAAGTAGCAAAATAATATCCGCTATCATTCACAACTGGAAAGTCATGATAGAATCTTATGCAGTCATTTATTTCTGATGCTGTTATTCTTCTTGAATTAATTGAGAAGCCAATGTCAACCAAAAGAATTATTATTGCAATGACAACCAAAATCTTTTCAATCTTGTCTCTCTTGGAAAATTCCATGTTCTGCCGCATCTTCCAGTAGGCAACGCAGAAAATTAATATTCCTGCACAAAGAGTAGGCCAGAGTATTGCTAAGACAGATGTCATTGTTTTCTCCATTTTTTAAATCCATAAGCAACTTGATAAACAACATTGTAAAGAATTGCTCCTATTCCAATGAAAATCATGAAATCCCCAAAACTGAAAAAACTTTTTCCAATTTTTATTATGTCAGAAGAATAAAAGAAGTTTACTTGATTCTTGTCCTGAAAAGCAAAATGTGTTATGTTGTCAGAAGGTTGAAGAATTCCAGCAGTATAAACAGGCATCTTTCCCCCATTTACAACTTCAACATTAAGATTGGACATTCCACCTGCCATTATCAGCAATACAAAACATAAAATAAAAAAAGATTTTGACATGTCTTTGATTCTTGTTTCAAGTTTTGCTATTTGTGTTTTTGTTTTCATTTTAAACGGACGTTTGTTTATCTTGTTCTTGGAGCGTATAAACCCTCCCATGTTTTTTGATTGCTTTTTTTGGTCTACCTAATTTTATTCCTTTTGCTCTTGCTCTGTCTAACCCATTCATTGTTCTTTCTCTTATCATCTCTCTTTCAAATTCTGCAAATGCTCCCAAAATTTGAAACATTAACATTCCAGATGCACTTGAAGTATCTATTGGCTGAGTAAGAACAATAAAATGTTTTCCCCTATTTTTCAATTCTTCAATATTCATTACAAGTTCTTGAAGGCTTCTTGCCCACCTGTCAAGTTTGTAAACAAGAACCCCATCAAATTTTCCTTTTCTTAATAAATCCAATACTTCTTCTTTAATAGGACGAGTTTTTCTTGTAGATTCTTTTTCAAGAAATAATTCATACTCCCAACCCTTCATTTTAGCAAACTCTATTAATTTCATACTTTGGTTTTCTAAGTTAAGGTCTTCTCTGCTTACTCTGCAATAAATGGCAATTTTCATTTTATTCCTAACAAACTTTTAATTCCAACCCATATCTGATTCCATAATCCAAGTTTATAAATTACAAAACCAACTATTATTATTGCTACAATTAAAACTAAACTTCCAAATCCACCTCTTTTATTCATTCTCCTTTCCTCTCCCTTAATTTATATTCAATATATTTCTCACATTCTTGAAAATTAATCACGCAATAGTTTTCTATTTCTTCGTCATCGGCGTCTAAGCATAGGGTTTTTAGGAAGGGGCAAAGTTCTAATTGGGAATCTAAGTTTGTCATTTTAAAACCTCTTTGTCGTGTTGTGGCGTGGGAGATAATTCTAAATTAAAATAAATCTCTTGATAATAAAGTGCTTTTTGATGATAGTTTAATGCTTTAAGATAACAATACTCTTTTAGTTCCTCTGGCGTCATTAAAAACTTTTCTGACAAAATCTGTAATCTTCCCATTATTTTTTCTCTCCTATTTTATCTGATTGTGGCGTGGGAGATAATTCTTCTTTAATCATTTCTTCAATTAAACAAAGTAAGGCATCATCTCTTTCATTATCTCTTATTTCTTGAACTAATCCCGCAAAAGAACTTTTATCATAATTTCCTCTCTTAAAATCATTCATAACCTTTTCTAAATCAATTCTTATTGTCTTCTGACTTCCTTCACGAACTTCTTTTATCCAATCTAAAATCTTATTCATTTCTAACTCTTTGTGCTTTTCCTTTTGATTTTCTCTTTTCATATTATCTCCTTCTTTTTCTCTTCAAATTCTAATTTTGTAACCTCAACATTGCAGATGTAATATTTACCATAATCTCTTTCTTCTAATTTAAGATTTCTACAATATAATCCATTTGCTAATTTATAGCAGTCAGAGCAGTTAAAGCAGTAAGAGCAGTCAGAGCAGTTAGAGCAGTCAGAGCAGTTAGAGCAGTTAAAGCAGTAAGAACAGTTAGAGCAGTCAGAGCAGTTAAAGCAGTCTTCGTTTCTTCTCTTATCTTTCTTAATTTCTTTAATATCTAAATCATCACTCCATTTATAATTATACAATTCTTCTTTAGACATTTTTAAGATTTTGTCTTTAAGTTCTTGATTTTGTTTTTTGTTTGTCATTTTGTGTTTTGTTTTTGTATTAGTATTTTATTAGTATGAATGCCCTACAAAAATTAATAGGGCGAGTAAAGTTTATACTAAAGGAATGACTTGATACCTTGTTCCGTCTATTCCTTCTCCAGATTTCTTAACCTTAAACTTTTTCAAGTTAGGGTTGTCTTCCAAAACTATCTTCAGCTGTTGGAAAACTGAAACTGGAATCCTATAATTGATGTTGTCAATGCAGACCACTTTCTGCTTCACAGTTTTATTCTGTTTTGTTACTTTGTCTGTTATTTCAAATTGGTCGTCAAAGACTTCTAATTCTGTTGAAACCTCAGGCAAATCAGCAATATTCTTAGTTGCATTTGACTTATAGTCTTTAGCAATTTCGCCAAGTTTGTTATTCATTTTTGTATTACCTCCTGTTTGGAATTTACTTTATGGAATATCGCCGAGATGAAAAAAGAGGGTGAGAGTTTAGAGAATACCTCACGGTTGATGCACCTTTTGGATAAAGGATTTCCCTCGGCGCTGCAATGATTAACAGAGCAGTATGAATGTGAATTATTTTTTTCCATTTTATTTATTATGAAAAGTTTTCTGTTTATGACATGGCTTGGAAAACTTTAAAGCAAGTCTATTATTTGTAATCATCTTAATCTCTCCAGCTCATCTAATGCGAGATTCACAACATCATCATAAAGTCCAAGTTCCATTTCAGCCTTGTCAATCTTTAATCTCTTGACTGTTGTTTTCCGAACACGAATATT
>Ga0265322_10000808_pt1 | contig 11242 bp, 12 predicted proteins | sample 41222metaG_FD_193584 | JGI IMG/M metagenome (GOLD analysis project Ga0265322, IMG submission 193584) | Rhizosphere microbial communities from Carex aquatilis grown in University of Washington, Seatle, WA, United States - 4-12-22 metaG | ecosystem: Host-associated > Plants > Roots > Rhizosphere...
GATGGAGATGACTGCGAACTTCCTCGAGGTAGACGGAAACCTCGGGCTTCATGGACCTACCCTATGTTTGGGCGGGTTTCATGACGAGCGCCATCGCGCTCGCAAAGCTCTGCCACATGTCGAGCTTGTGCTGCAGAAGCTCGCACCCGTGGTCCGTCATGGCGTAGTAGCGCCTTTCCTGACCGTTGGGAAGCTTCTGCCATTCCCCTTTAATGAGACCGTCATTCTCCAACTTGCGGAGCGCCGGATACACCGTGCCTTCCTTGAATCGGAAATACCCCTGGCTCCTTTCCTCGATCTCCTTTATCAAACGATAGCCATAGGTCTGTCCATGCTCGTTGATGAGGAAAAGGAGGAGGGAGTCGGTATTCCCGCGCAACAAATCTGAATCATAGCCCCGAGGAGTCTCCGACATACTAGCTCCCTTCAATAACGCGCAGAATCAAAGGTACTGGCCGCGCGGTGCCGCTGTCAAGGCGCCATTGCCTCATCAAGAATCTATGCGAACTGCTTCGCTGATTCCAAACCTCCGTCGCCCAGCAATCCGTCTCCTACACCGTTGCTTTCGTCGCCCCTGTCGTGATGCCCCCGTCGACAAGCATGACCTGACCGCTGATGTACGCCGAGGCCTCTGACGCAAGGAACACGATCGCACCGTCCAGATCATCCGGCTTCCCCGGCCGCTTCAAGGGAATGCGGTCGATGATGTATTCCAGCCATTCTTTGTTCTCGTAGAGCTGCGCGTTCTGGTCTGTCTTGAACCAGCCCGGGGCAAGACAGTTGACGGTGATCCCGTAGGAACCAAGCTCGTCGGCCAATCCCTTGGTCATCTGAAGAACACCGCCTCGGCTTGCACAATACGGCACGATTCCGGCGTAGCCGAAGACGCTTGTCACCGAGCCGATGTTGATGATCCGGCCATAACGACGTTCCATCATCGAACGGGCGAAACCCTGTGTCACGAAAAACCCGGAGCGTAGGTTTGTTTCAATGATGGTATTCCATTCCTCCCAGGTGAAATCAAGAAAGGGTTTCCTGATGTTCATGCCCGCGTTGTTCACGAGGATGTCTATGGAATGATGCTCGTCGAGCACTGAACGGACGAACGCGAAAATGCTTTCCTGGATCCGGACGTCCAGACTGTAAGCGCTAATCGTGCCGCCGGTTGCCCGAATTTCTTTCACGATCGATTCGCAATTCTCTTTCTTGCGCCCCGTGACGACAAGCTCCGCACCTGCTTTTGAAAGTGCGCGGGCCATGTACATCCCCAGCCCACGGCTGGCGCCGGTAACCACTGCGCGTCGCCCCTTGAGGTTGAATCCTTCCATAATTATCTTCTTCCTTTCCCTCGTTCACGCTTCAGGCTGGAGGATCACCTTCAGAAGCTGCTCCTTGCCTTCCGAAAGCCGCCGGAACCAGTTGCCGCCTTCCGAAAGAGGCGCAACGGCACTGATCAAGCCGTCGAGCCTGAGCCGACCGACCGCAATCATTTGGAGAATCGCTTCATATTCACCGCAGGACGCGCAGGAACCGAGGAGATCGATCTCGCGTGTCACGACGCTCTGAAGGGCAAGAGAGATCTCGGGGCTGATATTGCCGACCAGAACGAGCTTGCCTCCCTTGCGAATACTGTCGATGGCGGACTTGATCGTCGCGGTGATCCCTACCGCCTCGAAACCGACATTCACGCCTTCTTTCCCGCCGCGAATCACGGCGGATGCTTCATGTTTCGAGGAATCGACAAGAACATCGCCGCCGCATTCCCCGGCGACGGCGAGCCGCGCCGGGTTCAGATCGACGGCGTAGAGGGTACCACAACCCGACAACCGCGCCGCCTTGATGATGAGAAGGCCGATGATTCCGCATCCGTAGACCGCGACGCTCTCTCCCAGCGACAGACGGGCCCGCCGTACGGCATGAAAGGCAACGGAGATCGGTTCGATAAGAGCCGCATTCTCGAAACTGACCGCATCCGGGAGACGGTAGACGATGTGCTCAGGTACGACGACGAATTGCGCCATGGCCCCATCACAGTGATATTCCGCGCATGAAACGCCCAGGACGCGTCGATGGGAGCAGAGATTGATGCGACCCGAACGACAGTACTCGCAGGCGTTGCAATAGACCGTCGAATCGAAAGTGACGCGTTCTCCCACTGCAAACGAGCCTACCCCGCTACCGACCGCAGCGATAATGCCCGATGCTTCATGCCCCATGATGACCGGCGGAATCCTTCGTCCCGTCTTCCCCGTCATGCCATGGACATCGCTCCCGCAGATTCCTACCGCTTTGACACGGACAAGAACTTCGTTGTCGGCAAGCGGAGAAGGGTCAGGCACCTCAACGTATTCAAAATGACCCACCTTGGTCATGACAAGAGCTTTCATGCGTTTTTCTCTCCTTCATCATCACGCGGCGGCATATTCTGCCGCGCCTCCTTGCCCAACCGCGTTCGCGAGGCCCGGACTTGGGCGCGACACGTCCCAATCCGCCGGTTCCGCTATCCTCATCCGAATCGTTTCCCGAAGTCAAAAAGATCCGCGTGCGCGGGAGTGACACGGGGCCGGACGGTGTCATGATGCGGCTCTCGTCCAAACATGCCCTCCTCCTCCGCCGCGGTCACTCCGAAAAGAACCCCTTCGGTTCAACATATTATGATATCTGTATTACTTGCGTCAACAGTGGCGGGGGCGGACCGACAATGGTCGTTGACAGAATAATCATATCATGATACCATGTTATGTTGTAAAGGGAAGCCTGAGATGGGTACACACAGCCTCCCCCACGTGGAGGTTCTTTTCATTCGGTCCGTGCGAGCGTTGCGCGATTCCCTATCGCTTCAAACGCAATTTCCCGGTCCAACCATCCCCATTCGCGAGTGGGAATTGTGATGAAAAGAAGGGCCTTATGGAATCTCATGCGGATTCACTTCGGACAAGAGCACCGGAGGAATCCGCAGTTTCTTTTGCACGACTACGCTGAAGGAGGAATCGGAATGAACGCGGCAAGAAAAGGGTTTCGCATCTTTGCGGTCGGCTCCATGATGGTGCTCGCCTTAGTCCTGTTTATGGCGGGCTGCTCGAAGAGCGCTGGGGGCGGTACCTCGACGAACATCAAGGCGGATGTTTCCCTCATGGATTTTTTCGTCCAGGGTGAAGCACGAGGGCCTGCAATGGCGGACACGCTCAAGGCTTTCAAGGAAAAGTATCCCAATATCAATGTCACGGAAGACGCGATGTCTGGCGAACAATACGAGCCGAAGATCAAGACTTTGGCCGCATCCGGGGAATTGCCGGACGTGTTCTTAATGAGGGGAACCTGGGCAAGCAATTTCTCGAAGTCAGGATCAGTGAACGCCCTCGATGACATCCTCTCCGCCGATCCCACATTCAGGGACGGCTTCGTCAAGGCAGCGCTTTCGAATTGCTCATACAACGGCAAGGTCTACTCGCTGCCCCTGACGATCGACTACAACACTCTTGTATTCTACAACAAGACGATCTTCGACAAATACAACTTGACATTCCCCAAGACCTGGGATGATCTGGTCAACGTCATCAAGGTGTTACAATCGAAGAAAGTCATTCCTATCGCGCTCGGCGACAAGGATCAGTGGGTCGTCCCGGCGTCCTACAACGGTCTTCTGATCAACAAGTTCGGCGGCGCGGATTATGTGGATTCGCTCCTCAACAAAGACGCGAAGTTTTCAGATCAGCCCTACGTAGACAGCCTGAAATTCCTTGTCCAACTGGCGGATATGAAGGCGTTCAACTCGGACTTCATCAGCATCGATTTTTTCCAGGAGATCGCTCTCTATGGCCAAGGCAAGGCCGCAATGCTCGTAACAGGGAACTTCGCCGCCGGCACTCTTCTCCAGAGCGGAACGAAAGCGGTGCTCGACGCGACAGAGGTAGGCCTGTGGCCGACCATGCCCAACGAGAAGGGCAATGCAACCACGAGCGGCGGCGCCGGCTGGGGAGTCAGCATCAATGCGAAGCTGAAGGGCGCCAAGAGAGACGCCGCAATCAACCTCATGAAGGCCATGTCGGGCAATGATTGGGGTAAGAGGTTGATCGAAATGGCCGGCATGAATCCCGCCCGAACCAATGTCGACTACGATCAGAGCAAGGCAAGTGTCCTGTTCAACAAGATCACTGCAGCGGTTAAGGGCGCGATCGTCACGCCTGTGCTCGACCAGGTCATCGCCCCCGCAATCAACGACGAAGTCGTCAAGACGACCCAGGCGGTCCTCGCAAAGGGCATGACCGCCGAAGAGGCGGGAAAAGATATCCAGGCTGCGAAGGACAAGGTACTGAGCGGAAAATAGGACACTCGTGGGAATCATGTGATTCGTTCGCATAAGACGGGGCGCCTTATTTGGAAGGCGCCCCATTTCTCTGTTCGAAGGAATAACGTACCGTAGGGAGGAAACGAATCTGGACACGGAGGCGGACAGTGGGAGTTGTTGACGCAAAAAGAGTGAAGACGATTCTTCTGTTTTTGCTGCCAGGTTTGTGCGTCTATACGGCCCTCACGATTCTCCCCATTGTCCAGGCGACCTTTTACAGTTTGTTCAATTGGGATGGAGCCGGCAAGAAGACGTTCTTTGGTTTAGCCAACTATCGCGAGATCATTTTCAGCAAGGATTTCTGGAATGCGCTCAAGAACAATGGCATTTATCTTGTATTCTGCTGCATTGGTCAGGTCGGCATTGCTTTCGTGCTCAGCATCCTTCTCATGGGAAAAGAGCTTCGGCTGAAAGGGCTTTTTCGGACTGTCCTGTTCATTCCCTGCATCCTTGCGCCGGTCGTCATAGGATTTGTCTGGCTGCTCATCTACAACGTACGATTCGGAATGCTCAACTACGTCCTGAATGCACTCGGTCTGGGGATCTTAGCGCGCGACTGGCTCGGAGACACCAAGATTGTCATCTTTTCACTCGTTGTCATCAATATCTGGCAATGGATCGGCTACTACGTCGTTGTCTTCCTAGCGGGTTACCAGGGAATTCCACTCGAGGTTTTGGAAGCCGCGGACATCGATGGAGCGGTCGGCATCAAAAAGACGCGCTACGTCATTATCCCCCTCATGATGGACACAGTCAGGGTTTGTCTTATGTTGTGCATTGCCGGTACGATGAAGGTGTTCGATCAGATATTCATCATGACAAAGGGAGGCCCGGGACGAGCGTCGGAAGTCCTCACAATGTACATGTACAATAACACTTTCACGGCGTTCCGCTATGGATTCGGCAGCGCGATTTCCATCGTGATCCTGCTCGTGAGCTTTGTGTTGATCATGGGCTCACGAAGGCTGCTGAACGAAAAGGGATCGTATTGAATGAGGAAGCCATGGGGTTCGATCGGTCGGGTGCTCATCTATATCGTCTTCGCGACGTTTACCGTGACCAACATCTTTCCCATCGTTTGGGTGGTCATTTCATCGTTCAAAACGAACAGCGAATTCGCCGAGAGTCTGCTCTCTTTTCCGCGGCACTTCGATTTCACCAACTATCTGCTGGCCTGGAAGACCTCCAAAATCGGCGTCTATTTCCTCAATAGCGTGTACGTCTCGGTCGTTTCGATGTCCATCGTCGTCGCGCTCTCCATAATGGTGGCCTACATACTGGCACGATACCAATTCGCTCCACGGAACATGATCTACGTGTTTTTCATTTTCGGCATGCTCATTCCCATCCACACAACCCTCGTGCCGCTCTTCATCATGTTCAAGACGATCCATGCGCTGGACAAATGGTTTACCCTGATCCTGCCCTACACCGGTTTTGGCCTCCCCTTCGCGGTGTTCATTCTGGAAAGTTTCATTCGAACTATTCCGAGGGAATTGGACGAAGCGGCGATCATTGACGGATGCGGAAGCGGATCTCTCCTGCTGCAGATCATCACACCGCTCTGCAAGCCCGCCCTCGCGACGGTATGCATCATGACCTTCTTGACGAATTGGAACGACTTTGTGTTTCCTCTGATATTCATCAATAAGGACCGGCTCAAGACCATACAGCTGGGTCTTGCAAACTTCATCGGGCCTCGCTCGGCGGACTATACACAGCTCATGGCGGGACTGGTGATTTCGATCATACCGATTCTCGTACTCTATTTCACATTTCAAAACAGCCTTGTAAAAGGGATGACCGCCGGAGCGGTAAAGGGATGATCTTTGTAAGCACATCGCGCTGGCAAGCACGTATCTGAAGGAGAGAGCATGGAATACAGGAGACTGGGATCTGCGGGACTCAAGGTGAGCTTGTTCTCGCTCGGCTCATGGGTCACCTATGGGCGACAATTGGATGTTGACAAGGCGGCGGCCTGCATGAAAGCCGGCCTTGACCACGGAGTGAATTTTTTCGACAACGCAGAATCCTACGAGGCGGGTCGGTCGGAAGAAGTCATGGGAGCTGCGATTCGGAAGCTGGGCTTGCGGCGCGCGAGTTACATCGTGTCGACAAAGTTCTTCTGGGGAATGCACGACGGCGTAAACGAGAAGAATACCTTGAATCGCAAGAAGCTCCGCGAAGGCATCGATGGAGCCCTGAAGAGGTTTGGCCTGGACTATATCGATCTCGTCTACTGTCATCGCCCGGACCCGCAGACGCCCGTGGAAGAAACGGCCTGGTCAATGCACATGATGGTGGAATCCGGCAAGGCCTTGTACTGGGGGACCTCGGAGTGGAGTGCGGAGGAGATCATGGAGGCGCGCGGAGTCGCGGACAAACACCACTTGCACGCTCCGCAGATGGAACAGCCTCAATACAATCTGTTCGTGCGACGCCGTGTGGAGAAAGAGTACGCGCGGCTTTATGAAAAGCTGGGTCTCGGGCTTACGATCTGGAGCCCGCTCGCGGCCGGTCTTCTCACGGGGAAGTACAACACGGGCGTCCCCAAGGAATCTCGATTTGCTCTTCCCGGCCAGGAATGGCAGCAGTCGGATCCGCTTCAACGCGGCGTCCCCGGCGGCACCGCAGGCACGGCATCATTCCCCGCGCTCGTCGAGTCGGTGAAGAGGCTGCAGACCATCGCCGCGGATCTTGGAGCGACCCCCGCGCAGCTGGCACTCGCCTGGTGCGCGCACAATCCCAATGTCAGCTCCGTCATCATGGGGGCGAGCCGTCCTGAACAGATACCGGAGAATATGAAGGCGCTCGCGCTCCTGCCCCGACTCACACCGGAGGTCATCGAGCGTATCGAGAAGGCCGTCGCGGAGGTCACGGACGTCCGCTATCGGTAGGAACTGGAAGTCAAGATAAGGAAGAGACCGTATTAGGGGTGCGGTTCGCGGAAGACCGCGGACGGAGAAGATACATCTCGGGGGTGCTTCGTCGAAACAGACAGGCACCCCGATCGTCATGCGGCCTTACTTCAGAACTGGCGTTTTTCCTTTCGCACCGGTTTTCGCTGCTGCGCGCGTGCGGAAGCGGTCCAAATGCCAGCTCATGCATTCCGCGGCCTGGTCGGAATTCCTGGCTTTCAGGGCTTTGATGATCTGCCGATGCTCCATCACGATATCTTTCATGTCGGGGCTCACCGTGGTCTGTTTCCGCGCCTCGCGCAGAAGCTCCGTGAGGGGAGCAAGCATGATTTCGAAGACGACATTCCTCGTTGCCCGCACAAGCACGCTATGAAACTCCATGTCCTGCGCGACACAGAGATCCAAATCCTTCGAATTGGCGGCAATGATCTCCACCGTCTGCTCGAGAGTCTTTATCTCGGCGGCGGTTATTCTTTCTGCGGCAGCCCGCGCGATGTAAGTCTCCAATACGAGCCGCGCTTCGGCCAGATCCACGAGCGCGTTGCTCGATCGTCGGAGCGATAGGGAGATGACGGCCGCGGCGGCTGACGCGGACGGCTCGGCAACCTTCGCCCGGCGACCACGTGAAATTTCAATGAGTCCTTGCGCCTCGGCGACCCGCAGTGCCTCACGAAGGCTGAACCTGCTCACACCGAGCTGGAGCGCGAGCTCCTTCTCCGAGGGAAACTCGGTTCCCGTTTTCAGGTTCCCTTGGACGACGTGTGCCTTGAGGGCGGCGATGATTTTTTCGGTCTTTTTTGTATCCTTGATCGGCTCGAGCTTGTCCATCTCTTGATATCATAATAAGCGAAGTCTCGACTGTCCATCATTTCCGAAACGCGATCGTCCATCCTTGATGAATGGCTTGAATCCTTCTATTGTTTGAGGCATCCCATGAGCTACTCAGAAATCGAAGGTAAATACTTCCTTTCCTACGAGCACATCCATCAGAGCGTTCGCGCGCTGGCCAACCGCATCACGGCCGAGGGATTCATGCCCGACCTCATCGTGGCAATAGGCAGCGGAGGATTCATACCCGCCCGCATCCTCAAGACATTCATCAAAAAGCCGATCCTCACCGTCGGTATCTCCTACTACGGACCCGACAACAAGCCTGCCTCCAGCCCCCACACGATCCAGTGGATCGACGAGGTCGAGAAAAAGCTTTCCGGCAAGAAAATTCTCCTGGTCGACGAAGTGGACGACTCGCGCGTCACCCTGGAATATTGCCTGCGGGAGCTCCTGAAGCAGGGGCCGGCTGAAATTGCGGTTGCCGTTCTCCACAACAAGAAAAAGGAGAAGAGGGGACGGATCCCGGCCGAAATCCATCGGTATTTCGCCGGTGAAGAGCTGGACGATAAATGGATCTGCTATCCCTGGGATGCTCTGGACATCGCTTCTCATGAAAAGATCGCCCGCTCGGGCATCATGAGCCACTGAGGTGGGCATGGGTGCATTCGCGGCTTATGACGCGCGATCACTTGTCGAGGTAGCGATGGGACGGTCCGCGGCCGACGTGGTTATTCGAGACGGCGTATGGGTCTGCGTCCAATCCGGCGAGCTCATTCCCCATACCGACGTGGCAATCAGCGGAGAACGCGTCGCATTTGTGGGACCCGACGCGCATCACTGCATCGGGCCGGCAACAATGGTGATTGAGGCGAAGGGAAGATACATCGTGCCGGGCCTGCTTGACGGGCACATGCATGTGGAATCCGGCATGCTCACCGTGACGGAGTTCGTCCGCGCCGTCATGCCTCACGGCACGACCGGCATCTTCGTGGATCCCCACGAAATCGCCAATGTCCTGGGGCTGCGCGGCGTGCGGCTCATGGTGGATGAGGCGGCGCGACAGCCGCTGCATGTCTTTGTCCAAGTCCCCAGCTGTGTGCCTTCGGCGCCCGGCCTGGAGACCCCCGGCGCGGTAATCGGACAGGCCGATGTCGCCGAAGCCCTCACGTGGCCCGGTATCATCGGCTTGGGGGAGATGATGAACTTCCCCGGCGTGATCGCCGGCAACGACAAGCTCCACGCGGAAATGGCCGCCACGCGCCGGGCCGAAAAGACAGTTGGCGGCCACTATGCCTCGCCTGATTTGGGGCTTCCCTTCCACGGTTACGTGGCCGGCGGGCCGGAGGACGACCACGAGGGTACGCGCAGCGAAGACGCCATTGCGCGCCTGCGTCAGGGACAGCGCGTCATGATGCGTTACGGCTCGGCATGGCACGACGTTGCGGCCCAGCTTCCTGCGTTGCTTCATGGCGGCGTGGATTCACGTCATTTCATCCTGTGCACCGACGACTCTCACTCACAGACATTGGTGGATGAGGGTCATATGGATCGCGTGCTGCGCCACGCCATTGCGGAAGGCCTCGCGCCTCTGACGGCCCTGCAAATGGCCACCATCAACACGGCCGAATATTTCGGTGTGAGCCGGCATATCGGACAGATCGCCCCCGGGCGTTACGCGGATGTGCTCCTGGTGCCCGACCTGAAAAGCTTCACCGCGGACACCGTGATCGCAAAAGGAAAGCTTGTCGCAGAGAATGGCCTCGTGCGGGCCACCATGCCTGCCTCCGTATATCCCGAATGGGCGCTGCATACGGTACACTTTCCGCGTCCGCTCCGCGCCGAGGATTTCCGTCTCACCGCCCCCCGCGCGGCTTCCACAGTCACGGCGCACGTCATCGGCATAATCGAGAACCAGGCCCCGACGCGCCATCTCACGATGCCGATTGTCCCGCTCTCGAACGGGGAAGTTCGCGCCGACACGAATCGCGATATCGCAAAGCTCGCTCTCCTGGATCGTCATCGGGCATCGGGGGAAGTGCGTATCGGGCTCGTGCAGGGTTTTCATTTCAGCGGCGCATGCGCCGTCGCCACCACGGTGGCGCATGACTGTCACCAGATGATCGTGGTGGGCACCGATGATGAACAGATGGCCATTGCCGCCAATGAATGCGCGGGATGTAACGGTGGACAAGTCGTCGTGAAAGACGGACGTGTGATCGGCTCCGTTCCACTGCCCATTGCAGGCCTCATGTCGGACCGCCCCGCGACGGAAGTGGCCATTCAAGCCGCCTCTGTTTTGGCCGGATTTCGCGCCTGCGGTTGCAAGCTCAACAACCCCAATATGCAGCTGAGCCTGCTGGGTCTGGTGGTCATTCCTGAGCTGCGCCTATCCGATCTGGGGCTCATTGACGTGGTTGCCTTCGCCCCGATTCCCGTTCTGGATTGACCGATCCCCCCGCGTCCGCCAGCCCCCTAATGTCCTTTGATGCCGTGGGGCCGATAGGGGGCCTCCAGGGCAGTTATCTGCGCGGCGCTGAGAGTGATGGTAAGCGCATCAACGGCCTGCTCGAGATGGCTCATCTTGCTGGCACCGACAATGGGCGCCGTAATGAATGGCTTGGAGAGCATCCACGCCAGGGCGGTCTGGGCCATGGTTTTGCCTATCTCCGCCGCCACGATCTTCAGGCGGTCCACCACCGCGAAATCGTCGGGCTGATAATACATGGAATGCGCGAACTCGTCGGACTTGCTTCGCGTCGTTTCCCCCACTTTCACGGTTGACCGATTGCCGGCCAGGAATCCGCGTGCGAGCGGGCTCCACGGTATGACCCCGATGCCCTGGTCGAGACAGAGGGGGATCATCTCCCTTTCCTCTTCCCGATAAACGAGATTGTAATGGTTTTGCATCGTGGCGAAGCGGGCCCAGCCGTGCTGAGTCGAGAGGTCCAGTGCCTTCATGAACTGCCATGCGTACATGCTTGAAGCGCCGATGTAGCGGGCCTTTCCGGAGCGGACCACCTCGTTGAGAGCCGCCAGGGTCTCTTCAATGGGCGTCTCAGAATCCCATCTATGGATCTGGTAGAGGTCCACGTAGTCCATTCCCAGCCGTTTCAAGGAACCGTCAATGGCGTCCATGATGTGTTTC
>Ga0265322_10000809_pt1 | contig 11231 bp, 12 predicted proteins | sample 41222metaG_FD_193584 | JGI IMG/M metagenome (GOLD analysis project Ga0265322, IMG submission 193584) | Rhizosphere microbial communities from Carex aquatilis grown in University of Washington, Seatle, WA, United States - 4-12-22 metaG | ecosystem: Host-associated > Plants > Roots > Rhizosphere...
TGAGCGCCTTCTTGGTGTATCTTCTCTTTCAAGCCCACCGACCGGGCGACTACTCAGGATCGGATAACCAGGAAGTGAGTCGAGTTCCTTCACCTGATTCGTTAATTGATGCAGTTGAAATGGCAAATGTGGGTGGACCGGCGACGGCAACTGTGGTTGAACAAATTTATCTCGTTTCAAGTGGAGGGAAGCCCGAACCAAGAACTGAACTCTTTGTAGCCGTTCATCAAGATTCCTTGTGGCTGCATTGGTTGAATGATAGAGTTTTGCTCGTCCATTATAGAGATGCCGAGATTCTGTTTTTCAATAACAAAGTATCTGTAAAAGATAAAACTGGACGAGAAAAGCCAATCGAAGTTCGCCTTGAAACACAATAATACATTAACCGGATTCGAGCTATTTGGTGTGAGGGGTAGGAGAATGTAATAATGGAGATTAAGGAGAATCCGAGCAAAGAGACCATTCAGCCAGGCGCGCTCTACATCGTCAGCACACCGATCGGCAATCTGGAAGATATTTCATACCGGGCGGTTCACGTTCTTTCGAATGTCGATCTCATTGCCGCGGAAGACACGCGGACAACAAAAATATTGTTGAATCATTACACCATTCAGAAACAGCTTGTCAGTTATTTCAGTTACAACGAAACGCGCCGTATTCCGGAATTAATCACACGATTGAAAAGCGGAGATTCGATCGCCGTCGTTTCCGATGCGGGAACGCCGGGGATTTCCGATCCGGCATTTCGTATCATCCGTGCCGCGCTCGATGAAAGAGTTCCTGTCATCGCGGTTCCGGGGGCGAGCGCATTTCTTCCGGCGCTTGTCATGAGTGGTTTCCCGACCGACCGGTTCGCGTTCGAAGGTTTCCTTCCGATCAAAAAAGGACGAACGACAATTCTCAATCAATTGAAAATGGAAGAACGAACGATCATTTTGTACGAATCACCCCACCGTCTTTTGAAGACGCTGAACAACCTGCTCGAAACATTCGGCGACAGAAAAATTTCGGTCTCCCGTGAGATCACAAAAAAATTCGAAGAGACATTCCGATCAACCATTTCCGGCGCCATCGAACATTTTTCCGCGCAACAGATTCGCGGAGAATTCGTCCTCGTTATCGAAGGCAATCAACAAAAAGATTGACAGATTGTCCGACATCGTCAGCATTCCTGCGTAATATCTGACAAAACGACGAACTCGGCTTGCTTCCGTCATTTTGTAATCCTCCAAAAAATCAAAATTTCAAAAGAAAATGTAAACATTGATTGGCACGTCGTTTGAATGTGTTAACGCAGTACAAAGCTTTGCTGTAAACCTATCAATGTCCGAAAGTTCAAAATCTTGTTTATCGCTTTAAAAATGCGTATATTGAAAAACTCTCGTGGCGGGTAACTCTATACTCGATAGGTTTTCCCATTTCAGCGAAAATTCATTAAACTTCAGTAAATCAACAACTTAGAGGAGATGTATCTATGAAAATTAAGCCCTTAGCTGATCGTATTGTCATTAAACCTTCCGCGGCGGAAGAAAAGACCAAAGGCGGAATTATTCTGCCCGACACCGCCAAAGAAAAACCGGTCGTCGGTGAAGTCGTTGCTGCCGGACCGGGCCGCAAAGCCGATGATGGCAAGCTCGTGCCGATGGAAGTAAAGGTCGGCGATAAAGTTTTGTACGGAAAATATTCCGGAACGGAAGTCACGCTCGACGGTAAAGAGTACCTGATTATGCGTGAATCCGATTTATTTGCCGTCGTCTGATTTCAGTAAGACGGCTTTGCAGTTTACCAAAAAGTTTGACCAAAGTTTGAATAGAACATTTCATCATTAATGATAGGAGACGAAACAGTATGGGTGCAAAAATAATTACATTCAATACCGATGCACGTGCAGGTTTGAAGCGCGGCGTCGATAAGCTTGCCGATGCAGTGAAGGCAACGCTCGGTCCAAAAGGACGCAATGTTGTAATCGATAAGAAATTCGGCGCGCCGACAATTACGAAAGACGGCGTCACCGTTGCGAAAGAAATTGAACTCGAAGATCCCATCGAGAATATGGGCGCGCAAATGGTGCGTGAAGTTGCCAGCAAGACATCCGATGTTGCCGGCGACGGAACCACGACAGCGACCGTTCTCGCTCAGGCGATTGTTCGTGAAGGCATGAAGAACGTCACCGCCGGTGCCAATCCGATGGATTTGAAACGCGGTATCGATCTTGCCGTGACGAAGATCGTCGAAGAGCTGAAGAATTTAAGCAAGAAAGTCGGCGACGACAAGCAGAAGATCGCTCAGGTCGGCTCGATCTCGGCAAACAACGATCATACGATCGGCGAATTGATTGCCAACGCGATGGAGAAAGTCGGCAAAGACGGCGTCATCACCGTTGAAGAAGCAAAAGGAACGGAAACGACAGTCGATTGGGTCGAAGGTATGCAATTCGACCGCGGCTATCTTTCACCCTATTTCGTGACCGATGCCGATACGATGGAAACGGTTCTTGAAGATCCGTATATCCTCATTCACGACAAGAAGATCAGCGTCATGAAAGATCTTCTTCCGATTCTGGAAAAAACTGCCCAGGCAGGGCGTTCGATTCTCATCATTGCCGAAGATCTCGAAGGCGAAGCACTTGCGACATTGGTCGTGAATAAACTCCGCGGAACACTTCGTGTTGCGGCAGTAAAAGCTCCCGGCTTCGGCGACCGCCGCAAGGCAATGCTCGAAGATATCGCCGTTCTTACCGGCGGTGAAGTGATTGCGGAAGAAAAAGGTTTCAAGCTGGAAAATATCCAGGTTGCATTGCTCGGAACCGCAAAACGTGTGACCATCGATAAAGATAATACCACGATCGTTGAAGGCGCCGGAAAGAAAGACCGCATCAAAGCACGCATCAATGAAATCAAAGCACAGGTTGAAAAGACCACATCCGATTACGACAAGGAAAAATTGCAGGAACGTCTTGCGAAATTATCCGGCGGAGTTGCCGTGTTGAAAGTCGGCGCCGCAACGGAAGTCGAGATGAAAGAAAAGAAAGCCCGTGTGGAAGATGCGCTTCATGCGACACGCGCGGCAGTCGAAGAGGGAATCGTTGCAGGCGGCGGCGTCGCATATTTGCGCGTGCAGAGCAAGCTCAATTCCATTAAAACGGAAAACGAAGACCAGAAGATCGGCGTCGAGATCATCCGCAAAGCGATTGAAGAACCCTTGCGCACGATCGTTAACAATGCCGGTTTGGAAGGTTCGGTTGTGTTGAACCGCGTGAAAGAAGGAAAAGACGATTTCGGCTTTAACGCACAGTCGGAAAAGTACGAAAATCTTATCGCGGCAGGCGTTATCGATCCGACGAAAGTGACGCGTATCGCTCTCGAAAACGCGGCAAGCGTTGCCGGTCTGCTCCTGACGACCGAAGCGACGATTGTCGAAAAACCCGAGAAGGATAAACCGATGCCCCAGATGCCTCATGGCGGCGGCGGTATGGGTGATATGTACTAATCGTTCGTTCGTCGAAACGCAGTACGACGAAGTAATTTACAAAGCCCCCGGTATGAACAATGCCGGGGGTTTTTTGTTTCTCGTTCCGCCGCTCCTGCGGCGGAATGCATTACTCGGACGCTCCAGCGTCGATAACCTCTGCATACGTTTTCTTTCTTTGACTATCATTACCACGTTTCATATTTTGTCTCATCATGATGTGGGAGGGCACAAAACATGGCACGAAGCCGCTACAAGATTATTGAACGTAGTCAACCTCACTTTCTTACATGCACAATTCTTGACTGGATTCCTTTGTTTATGAATCCGGAAATTGTCGAAATCATTCTTGGTTCTCTTCGCTTTCTTCAACAGGAGGCAAGACTAACACTGTACGCCTATGTCATCATGGAGAACCACCTTCACCTTGTAGCGGCGGGCGACGATTTGGGAAAGGAGATTGGTGACTTCAAATCGTACACTGCACGAGAGATTATCGAGTACCTGAAGGCACGGCATTTTGTGCACCTTCTAGAAAAATTGAGACTGGGAAAGCTCAGGCATAGAACTGATCGTACATATCAGGTATGGCAGGAAGGTGTTCATCCTGAACTTATACAAGGACAAGAGATGATGCGTCAGAAGATCGAATACATTCACGCTAATCCGGTCAGCCGTGGTTACGTGGATGATCCAACACATTGGCGATACAGTAGTGCAAGAAATTATAATGGAGAGCCGGGGCTTCTTGAGGTGGCGAAAGAATGGTAAAAAGCTGTGCTCATATCCGCTGGAGCGGACAATAAGGTGCGCTCCCCCGCAGGAGCGGGGGAGCGAGTTAAATCCGGTAAAATTGGTACAAAAGCGTGAAGTCTCCCGTTCCGCCGCTCCGGCGGCGGAATGCATTGCCTAAACGTTCTTGCGCCGATAACCTCTGCATAAATTACCTAAGATTTCACTTGACAACAAATAAATTTTTACTTATATTCGCACAAATGTTGTTGTGAGAGTTTTCGGGAGAAGACGCTTATCGATGTTGCTCCACGATTCATCGTTTCATCTCAACGTTCCACTAATTCATATTCTGTACCATTTCACAATTATTTTTGGGAGGCAGTATGGACGCATTATTTTCAAAAACCCTTAAAACAAACGACCGCACATATTTTTTCGACGTAAAAGAAGCCAAGAATAAATCGAAGTACCTCACGATTGCAGAAACCAAAGCTGCGAAGGACGGCGAGAAGAAATTTACGCGGTCAAGCGTCATGGTGTTTGATAATCAGATTGAGAAGTTCCAGGAAGCGTTGCAGGAAGCATTAGGCGAATTCAAGAAAAATTAATATCCGCTTCCGACAATACGCCGGCTGTTACGCGCGACTAACAAGCTGGCTGCCTGCGGGGAACGGTCGGTCAATATCGATCGACTGATGTAAAAATAGATCTGACTATCATGCTTGAAAAATATTTTCTTTCAAGGATAATTCAGTAGCGCCTGTAACGTACAACATCTTCGATAGAATACAATGATCGATCGTTTCCCTTCAGGTAAAACCTGTTTTCTCGTCATTCACGGCATCGGCGAGCAGAATCCGTTCGAAACACTTGATAGCTTTGCGCGCGGGTTTGTAGATTATTTCCAATCCCAAAAAATGCCGGTTACATTGACGCATGAGATCAGGCCGTGCAACGATGCCGGTGGCAAACAATGGACGGACAACTTCGTCCGCATCGGGAATGCCTATGCCGGAGATTTCATCGATGTTCACGAATATTACTGGGCATATCTTACCGAAGAACAAATTACAACGGGAGAAATATTCCGGTGGGTGCAGCAAGCTCTGTCGGGTGCGATGAAATATTACGAGCAGGATGAGGACCTCCGGAAGAAATACGAAGGAGGTGCAAAGCCGTACTGGTGGCGGTTACTTTCCATCATGAGATGGATGCGGTACTGGTATTGGGCAATCCGGCTGATGTCGTTTCTTCTGCCGGAATGGAAATTGTTCAAGCCGCTGAAAAATGTTGTAGAATGATTTGCGACGAATATTATTGTCGGATACATCGGGGACGTTGCGATCTACACGACGACAGATGAAAAGTCGCGTTATTATAAAATCCGGCAGGAAATCCTGAACGAATGCCTTGCGATGTTGGAATCACTTCTTGCCGGGCGGCAGTACGACCGTATTATCATCGCGGGTCATTCTCTCGGAAGCGTTATTGCCTATGATGTCTTGAACCGTCTCAATATCGAGGCAAATCTTGAGAGAGCTGAGTCTCATCTGACCGGAGCGTTGAAAGGGTTGGTTACGTTCGGATCGCCGCTCGATAAAACAGCGTTCTTTTTTCGGGAACATACCGCTAAAGATCAGTATATCCGCCGGCAGATTATTGAACATCTGTTCTCGTTCAAAGCGAAACCGCTCGATTTGCAGAAAAATGATGTAAGAGTGGAAAACACGATTGCACCGAAACTCAATAGCATTCAGTGGATAAATTTTTATGATGATCTGGATCCGGTGAGCGGCCACCTGGATTTTTACCGTGTCGATGAAAATATCAAAATGAGTCTCGGGAAACCGTGGGGGCTGGCGCATATCGCATATTGGTCGGATAGTCAAATGTATGCGCGTATCGTTGAATATTTTCTTGCCAAGCCACCGGGTTGAAATTTGTTCGTTGCCATTATCGAATTTGAATGAGTAAAAGAGAGGTACACTAAAGTTAAAATACATTTCACGATTCATAAATCTTACCAGGGGAGAGTGCGTTATGAAGAATAAAACCGTCAAACGTCTCGGTTGGGTACCGGACGTGCCGGACCACCGCGATCACATCTATGCGGCGCCGGTCGAGTGGCTTACCAAGCTTCCGGCGAACATCGATCTCACGAAAAAATGTCCGCCGGTCTATGATCAGGGACAATTAGGAAGTTGTACCGCTAATGCGATTGCCGCTGCTGTTGAATTCGATCAGATGAAACAGAAGGTGAAAAATGTATTCGTACCGTCGCGGCTCTTCATTTATTATAATGAGCGGGTGATGGAACGGACTGTCGATTCGGACAGCGGCGCGCAAATCCGCGACGGCATTAAAAGTGTCGGTAGGCAGGGTGATTGTCCGGAACCGCTCTGGCCATATGACATTGCAGAGTTTGCCGTTCAACCGCCGGCATCATGTTATCGAAATGCCGTTCAGCATAAAGCGGTGTTGTACCAGCGTGTGAACCGCAATATGAACCAGATGAAAGGTTGTCTGGCGTCCGGCTATCCGTTTGTCTTCGGTTTTTCGGTGTATGAAAGTTTTATGAGCAGTGCCGTTGCGAAAACCGGGCACGCGCCGATGCCTGCACCGAATGAAGAGCTTGAAGGCGGACATGCCGTTCTTGCCGTCGGTTATGATGATGCCAACCAGTGGTTTATCGTACGGAATTCGTGGGGCACGGGCTGGGGTATGAAAGGATATTTTACTTTGCCGTATGCGTATCTTCTCGATGGAAATCTCTCGGACGATTTCTGGACGATACGCGTGGTAAAATAAGGTGGTAAAATAAATTTCTGATGAAGTGCCCATTTTTTCCGTGTGAAGGAATGGGCACTTGTATTTTAAGATGTGGTGTCATTCCCGAATCCTGTCCCGCAATGTTTTATTGCGGGAGGTTTTGTCGGGAATCCAGAAGGGAGAAAGCCCGCGTACTGGATGCCCGCTTAAAACATGCGGGCATGACAAGAAAAAGAAATGTGTAATAGTGACAGGGAGGATTTGTGTATCGGTCAAAGACATATCATGTTTATATCCTTGCAAGTTGTCGAAATGGTACGTTGTATATTGGATTTCCAGGGAATCTTGCGAAACGAATCTATGAACATAAAGAAAAAACTATCGAGGGTTTTACAAAAAGATATGACATATACATGTTGGTGTATTATGAAGATCACATGGATCCATTGGCAGGTATGCAGCGAGAGAAACAATTGAAGAAGTGGAACCGAAAGTGGAAGCTTCGTTTGATAGAAAAGCACAATCCTGAGTGGAAAGATTTGTTTAATGATGGAGAAATTCTTCCATTGCCGATTGAGTAGTCAATGTTTTGGATGTCCATTTACAACAGACAGGCGTGACAAGACGGGTTGGAGGTTTGCCATCTTACCCTACGTGTCATTCCCGAATGATCTTGTCGGGAATCCAGAAGGAAGAAAGTCCGCGCACTGGATTCCCACTTAAGGCGTGTGGGAATGACAGAGAGAGTCTTGATTCTGGATGCTCGATTAAAACACGCGGGCATGACAAGGAAAAAGGGTGGGGATTTGTCATCCCGCCCTACATGTCATTCCCGAATCCTGTCCCGCAATGTTTTATTGCGGGAGATTCTGTCGGGAATCTCGAAGGGAGAAAGTCAGCGTCTTCGATCCCATTTTTTCAACTTTTTATTATGATTCTTTTTCCGTAGATTTCTATGCCGAGTTTTGCAGGAAAACGATTAAATCCGATCCGATGTAATCAACGTTATGTACCCTTGAGCTGGAGTCCACTTGAGGCGTGGGTCCCGGCTACATCACAAAGAGGATTAAGAAATGAAGATCGATGAAGATTTGTTATCTGTTGCATTGAATTCTGCCGACGCGATAGAATATGTCAAAGGGTCGGTCGTCAGCAGGCAAATAATCAAGAGTGAGGCGGGTACGATCACGTTGTTTGCATTCGATAAAGATCAATCGCTGAGTGAACATACCGCTTCGTTCAACGCCTTTGTACAGGTTGTCGATGGTCGGGCGGAATTTGTTGTCGGCACGAAGCAGGTGTTTGCTGCAAAAAATGAATTCATTATACTACCGGCGAACGTTCCGCATGCCGTTCATGCCGTTGACCGCTTCAAAATGATTTTAACCATGATCAAAGGTTGATAGATGGAGTCCACTTGAGAAGTGGACTCCATCTACATAATTGAGAGATTACTATGACCAACACACCTCCAAAAGAACCGCAATGTGTAGCGTGTAACCGCACGGGAAAACAGGTACCGTTGATTACGCTGGAATATCAGGACCGGAAATTCTGGATATGCCCGCAGCATCTCCCGATGCTTATTCACGATCCGAAAACGCTCATCGGCAAATTGCCCGGCGCCGAAGGGATGCAACCGGCAGATCATCACGATTGAGGAAAATCCATGTCAAAAGAAGAAAAGCCGATCGTCATCCGATGCCCGAACTGCAAGCAGATCCGTGAACCGGACTTCAACGAAACCACACGGCGATACGTCTGTTCCATCTGCGCCGCGCCGGTAGATGCACAAGTGCTCATCGAGAAAAAGAAGCGGAGATAGTTTTTGTATGATGAAGTCCACGTAGGAAGTGGACTCCGTCGACCATTTAATCACCATCAACCAAAGCTTTCGTTTTGCCGCATGTCGGCGGGGAAATTTTCAAAATTGACTTTCATCGGATTATTTGCTAACTATTTTATACGATCTATCTTCTTGATCCCAACAAATTCATTTTGAATTGCCTCGTGGGTAAGAGGAAAATCCCCGTTTCCTGAATAACTTTTTTTACCTTCAACCATATAAGGAGTGCCATATGATTAGATACAAACAAATTTGTTCTTTTCTATTTGCGCTTGTCGTACTGGGGTTCTTACCCGCAAGAGCGCACGTCGTTCAACAGAGAAGTAAACTCGTCGGTACACATGTGATGAGCGAAGAATATCCCAAAGTCCCTGATTTTCTTCCAAAAGGTTTTCCCGGATTCGATGTCAATGGAACCCACCCCAACCCTGTTTCTGCCACATCGATAGATTCAGTCAAAAAGAGAGTGCTTGCCGGACAGACCAAAATTCATTCAAAGAAAACAATTCTTTCCAATGGCCAAGTTGTCGTTGAAATCTACCAAACCTGGGCCGACAGCGTATGGGTGAATTCCACGAAGGACAGTTCCACTTCCGACTCGCATGGGGAAGTCATTGATGATGTGACTGAGAATTGGAATGATAATGCGTGGGTAAATTCTACTCAGGTCATGAGTACCTATGATGTGAACGAGAACGTAACCAACCTATTGCACCGGACATGGAGTGGCAGTGCGTGGGTAAATGTAACCCAGGATAGTTACTCGTATGACGGGAATGGTTACCGTACCAATTTGTTACACCAGATATGGAATGTCGGTGCGTGGGTGAATTCTTACCAGGAAAATTACACCTATGATGCAAACGGCCATGGTACCGGTATTGTATACCAGACATGGAATGGCAGTGCGTGGGTGAATGCTTTTCAATTCAGCTTTACCTACGACGGGAACGGGCGGGAGACCAGCGAAGCATACCAGACATGGAGTGTCAGTGCGTGGGTATATACTTTTCAATACAATTTCACCCGCGATACGAATGGAGATATTATCACCGAAACGTACCAGACATGGAATGGCAGTGCGTGGGTGAATGTTGACCTCTACAGTTACACGTATGATACGAATAGACATCAAACCAGTTCGTTAACACAGACATGGAAGGACAGTGTGTGGGTGAACAGTTCCCAGATCATTCAAACGTTCGATCTACAAGGTCATAGAACCAACCAGATGCGACAGACCTGGAATGGATCTGCGTGGGTGAGTACGTTTCAACATAGTTATACCTATGATGGGAATGGCAAGGAGACCGGCGATTTGTACCAAACGTGGAATGTCAGTTTGTGGGTGAATAATTATCAATTTAGTTACACGTACGATGGGAATGGTAATGAGACGAGCGAATCCTACCAGACATGGAATGTCAGTGCGTGGGTAAATGTTTACCAATACAGTTATACATATGATGTGAGTGGCAACGAGACCAGCGAATTGTATCAATCCGGAAGCGGCAGTACCTGGGTGAATTCTTCCCTGACCAATTTTACGTTCGACGTGAATGGAAATGAAACTTCTGAATTATACCAAACATGGAACGATAGCGTGTGGGTGAATGTTTACCGGGACATTTATTCTTATTCCGCCGTGACGGGAGTGAAAGAATCTCCAAAATTGCCGAATCAATATATCTTGTCTCAAAACTTCCCCGATCCTTTCAATCCGACAACACACATCAGTTATACGCTTGCAAAGGCAAGCAATGTTACTGTGACAGTCTATGATATTCTCGGTCAACAAATAGCCACGCTTGTGAACGGAAAGAACGAACCGGGAGAACATTCTGTCAGTTGGAATGCTTTGAATGTCCCGAGCGGTGTTTATTTTTATAGGATTGTCGCAGGAGATTTTGTCCAGACAAAGAAGATGGTTTTGATGAAGTAATAATAATATTGCAGGTATCTAAACAAAAACCCCGACCGGAAATGGTTGGGGTTTTTTGTGGTTGTGAGGTTGAAAAAAATTTTGGTGCCCGGTATTTTCAGGGTTATTCCTTTCTCTCCGATAAAGTCCCGATTTATAAGAAGCGGGATCGAAATCGGAATACCTGCCGGTGACTACTTCCAATTCAAGTCGTATAAAAGCGTTAGACGTCCAGTTTATTGGATCTCCGTGGGGAGCAGACCGCAACCATTTGTATTTAGCTGATGTCATTAATGAAAATACCATTTTTCGAGTAATCAGTATTGAAAAATGTCCATCCGTGAGAGTGGAAATCAGCGTAGAAAGTTGCAAGCGACAAGGTATTGGCATGGTACATTTCTTGCTTCATTTTCTGATAAGACTATTTTCCACTTATTGATTTCAAAGAATGGGAGTATAATCATATCCACATTCGAATTTGAGTTCTCATCG
>Ga0265322_10000810_pt1 | contig 11223 bp, 9 predicted proteins | sample 41222metaG_FD_193584 | JGI IMG/M metagenome (GOLD analysis project Ga0265322, IMG submission 193584) | Rhizosphere microbial communities from Carex aquatilis grown in University of Washington, Seatle, WA, United States - 4-12-22 metaG | ecosystem: Host-associated > Plants > Roots > Rhizosphere >...
ATATTTTTTGGTAGCCCTAAATAAATAATCATTAACATCTGTTGGTGGTTCTTTTTTCAGGTACTGTATAATTGCATCTATGGATTCGTATGTACTGAACGTGTAGTAATGATTTTTAGTCTTTACCCTTTGAATGTACCATGTTGCAACTATTATCCGTTTAGCACTGTGAAGAGATGCCAGTGTTTCGCCTATTTCCCCTACATCAAGCGACCCTTTTACATAGGTTTCGATGCTTTTTAAAAAGTCAGTATATCGTAAATTTATGATTTCACTGGTTCCCATGCCACTGCTTACCATCAAAAGTATGATTGCCCTGTATTTCAGATTTACATGTTGTAGTGCATAGTTTATATTATCTTTATTGGGTAGTGAGTCAATGGTTTCATCAGTATGTGGTGTGGATATTATCATCCTTGGCATCTGTATTTCATATTCATTGTAGAATGTTCTTACAATAGAAAATGATACTGAAATATTATTAGCACTGAAATCTTTGTCTTCCATGTACTTCTTAAATTCAAGGAAATAATTTTTAATCTTCCTTGAACGCATCCGTAACCCTTCATCCTCTTCATCCTCTGCTTGTTTAACTAAATCGGTTAACGATAGCCCTGTTGCTTTGGAGTAATGTTGTAAAGTTACCATATACCGTTCAACGGTTCTATGTGATAATTCCCTGTTGGATAAAAATTCTTGAAATCGAAGGTCATCTATAATGTCCATGAAATAAATTTATACAACCTTCTCTATATAATACATGTGTACCACACTAATAAGGTTCCTCACTAATAACGTGTGACCCAACGAAATAAAGTTCTTTCATAATAATAGTCGTTACCCAGAAAATCTTTGAAAAAAATAGTAAACAGTCACGATAAATAATGTGTGTTCATATAATACACTAATGAAATATCATGACTGTTTGTAAATTATGTTTGAATAAAAAATAAAAAGAGTTGTTGGTGGTTTAACCATAGTATAGTTTGCCACCGGTTGTTTTACCGTTGTAGGTGTTTCCTGAAATAGTATTGGTACCGCCTGTGCTTGCGATGTCGCAGTTACTGTTTCCGTTGAGGATGTTGTTTATAATTTTATTAGCCGTGCCTTTTATGTCAATACCGTTGACATTGTTTGTTACTATATTGTTACTAATTATACTGTCATCGAGGGTCATCCAAATCCCATTCCAACTGTCCGTTACTGTGTTGCCTTGTACAAGGAATCCAACTGATACTTTGCCGTCACCAAAGTCTTGAAGTGCAATAGCGTCACGTTGTCTTGATACAACATTGTTTACTATTACAAAGTTTGTACTACCGTCCACGGTGTATATGGCCACTCCACCCACAGCCGGGTCTGATATTACATCGTTACCGCCTACGATTGTGTTTCCACTTATTATGTTGTTGGTACTTGCTACATCGAATAATATACCGTACTGTGCACCTGATAGGTTATTGTTTATTATATTACTGTTACTGGTTACGCCCTCAAATGCTATGTTGTTACCGTATGTGGGGTTAGTTCCAATTAGTGTGTTGTCTTTGACTGTTATGTTATTGTTAGTGCCTGTATCTGATATTCCATTATAGACTGAGGTTATTATACAGTTTAGTATCTGTACATTGCTTACACTTTTTAATGTTATTGGATAGTCACCTGTTACTGTAAGTCCATTTAAGACACTGTTGGATGCTGTTACGCCAATTTCACCTGTTTTAACAACACCTGATGCCATGATTGTAACTGCTTTGTTCAGAGTAAATCCACTGTATGTGCCTGCGTTAACCTGTATCACATCACCTGTCTTGGCATTGTTTATTGCTGTCTGGATACTTGTGCCACTTACAATAGTGTTAGGTGTGCCTACAACTGGTGGTGGAGTTGTTGTATTATTAACCGCCGGTGGTGGTGTTGTATTATTCACAACAGGTGGTGTTGTGGTGTTCTTTACTACTGGTGGAGCAGTGGTGTTGTTAACTGGTGTATTATGATGTTTCACAACCTTATGATGTTTAACAGGTGTCTGGTGGTGATATTGGCACGCTGATGCCACACCAAAAACCATCACCCCAATTATTAAAATATTTAGTATAGTAAATAGTTTCTTACTGCCTAAAATATATATCATCGCTCCTTTTTATGTTTTACCGTCATCTGGTGCTGTTAACCAAGCCTCATTATAGACTGGTATGGCCGTTGGACACCATACCTTACCTATCGGATATTTACTGAACACTGACAGGTTCGCTGCCATATCAAATTTAACCCATTCATCGCCAAGTTCAAGTCCTTTTAATTCAGCATAGACATGTCCTTCACCGGACTTTGGACATATAACATGTGCGTATCTTGCTTGGTATCCCATTTCAAGGGCGAGATGTACGAGTAATTGTGTTCCATCGGTACAGTTTTTTCTGGCTAAGGTCACCTCTTCCTGTGCCAAGGTCGCCACATCACCATAGTAATGACCGTATCCCTTACCTGTATTCAGGTAATAAAATTTGGTTATATTACTAAACCCACCTATATGGGATTCAACGGCCAATTGGATAGGGCCTTTCTTAGGGGCTGGTTTAATATTATGGATATAAACTATCTCTGGTTCCCGTCCATACTTGGCCTCAAATCCTTTTACACGACTTGCCATGTCATCAAATTGGGCAATGGTTATAAAGTCAGCCCCTCCCTTTACAATATAAACAATTGCAGGGTCTTTGCCTTTATTCTTGCGAAAGTTCATGACACGTTGTTTCATGTTTTCAAATGTTGCGTATGTAATTATATCCTTCATTTTCTTACTCCTATGGACTACCTAATAATTGGATAATGACAGCAAGTACACCCACTAACATGATTAGAATACCTAATATTATCACATATAGTTCAAACTCCATTTATTAGACCTCCTTATTTAAATTTAGAAACAATGTTACCTATTTGGGTTATTTTATATTGAGTAGAGATACCACGCTTCTGTATAATCTTTTTAATTGCTCTAATAGCCAGCAACTCTGGTGAGGGTTGGGGAGGCACCGGTACAGGTTCCGGTGGCACAGGAGCAGGTGGTTCAGGTGTAGGTGGTGTAGGTGTAGGGTCAACTGGTGTTGGTATAGGTTGTCCTGTTATTGCTGCGAGGTCAGCGGCTAACTGTGCGTTATTAAATCCTTCTGGTGTTAATCCTGCATTGTTTAACATTTCAGTGGATAGTAAAGCCCATGATTCATCAACATACTTGGTGAAAAAATCATACGACATTTTCTGAATGGCTCCCCATGTCACAACATAGAAGTATTCACCATCGTAACCTACAACGCAGACGTAGTGCCCGCCTTCAATCGTTCCGCCACTTTCAACTTCCCATGGTTGTCCGTTGTCAAATTGTGTCATGGCATAGTCAGGGAATTCAAAACCGATACCTATGGCGTTGAATATATAGGTTGCTTCCATTATTTCGTTGAGGTTGGATTGGTCTAATGCTACATAAGCCCCGATTTTATGGTACTTCTTGTTAACATCGTAGAATCCTGTTTTCTGCCTGTAACCTAATACACTCCTAACATCACAACCCGGGTCACCACTACCACATATTGTATGATACTGAGTTATGGCTTGGTTTTCATCAAACTCTACCTCTATACTTCCTTCTTTTGTCCAGAGCATGGTTTCGTGCATGCCTCCTGCGATAACACAATCACCGTAGGCGTTGTTTCCAAGCATCGACCAATCATTAACTAATGTGTAATGACCAAACTGCTTAGGTGGCGTTGGTAGTACAGTTACATAATCTCTGAACTTTAAATCCCTTTTATCTGGTTTATATTCTTTCTTTCCAAGTTTTATCATTTAAACACTCCACTTTAATTATATCTCAAATATAAATTCTTTAACGCTGTTTTCATGTTTTCATCCCTGTACACGTCCCAATAAACATTACAGGTTTCCTTAGAATACATGCCAAGGATTCCTTTAAATCCATAGACAATTACTTCCATCTCAGTTGTATAACTCATTTCTCTACCTCTAACTCTTTTAAATCCATTTTATCCCCTGTTATAAAATGCTTTGCTTTAAAACGGTAAATCCTTGAAAACTTACGACCAACAACCGGTAAATTTAATACATCCTCTTTACATGTCGCGGGTCTAACAGTAGCACCCAAATAAGTAATTTCAGGGTTACTCATTATATTCCATTGACCATCTAACCATTCATAGGATAGATTAACGTTTCTGATAAGAGATGCACGTTCTAAAATAGCAATAACCTGTTCAGGACTATGAAATTTCATGTGCATATTCTCAACAGAAATAATTACACGAATTCTATCCCAAAACCAGCCAATAAGTAATTCCAATTCATCAGGGTCTTTTGGTATTAAGAAAGGGTCACCAAGTCTGTATCTTTCAGTGTCCACATTAAATCACCTCACAATTGATTTCCAAACTCATTTGCACTTAAAATAAACAAGGCCAAATAAAAGAATGTCCACCAACTACCTGCAAGGGCCGTGGCAATAAATGCAATTCCAAATACTATTGTAAACATCAAAAATAGAAAGTAATAAAATAGCCTCTGACTCATTGTAACAATCCTCCAATGATTAGATTAAAAAAGAAGGGCGATTAAGCCCTTAAAGATTACATGCTATAACAGTACCATAACTCTGAGTATTGTTAAACATGTATGTATGAAAATATGTTCGATAGGGTACATTGACCCATCTACCATCCCAATGGTATTGGACAGACCTATGACGACTACTGTACTTAGTACGATACTGAATAATTCGTACCTTCATGCCGTTGGTCTTCATGTGGTTATATAAGTAGGCACTCATTGCCCAACAGTCACCGCATTTGTATTTCTCTATTTCCCTCGCTGTGTGGTATCTGTGACTATACTTGAAATGTGATGCTTTTTTCATCACACTTGTAACACCCACAGGGTGTGCACTTGCCGTGTTTGCACTAATAAATAAACCTAATCCGAATAGCAATAGGCTAAATACCACAAATAGTTTCTTTGAACTATAAATTCGACCATCCTCCTTGGTAAAAAATTCTTTAAGTCAATTCAAATTACAATTAAAAAAGTGGCTCCGCTTGGATTTGAACCAAAATCACAGCGTTCCAAACGCCATAGCATAGCCAGATTAGCCCACGGAGCCTAAAAAAGTTAAAAAAATTTAGAGAGGTATATAATAATCCGTTATAAAGGCCGTCCAAGCCACATAAACAGTACCATTTACAGTTGTATTATCTCTACGCATCATATAGATTGTAAAAGTGGTACTACTCCTATCACTAATGATTGCATAGTAATTTGGGTCACCGTAAACAGTAGTATTAATCACGGCATTCAACGGGTTCCAACCAGTCGTAACACTAACAATAATAGTACCACTTGAAGGCGAACCAGAAACAGCACCTGATAAAATTCCACTATCTATGTGCAAATAAGAAGGCATACCATTAGAACTGACTAAATTATCTACATTAGCAGCAAACATATCCATAATGGTTATTTTAATAAAATCCACAGCAACCCATTGAGATGTCGTAACAGAGTAATGACTTTTAATTATAAACCTGCATTCTGTGTTGGGGAGGAAATATGCTTTACCTGCACTTGCACCAAATTCATCTGATATGTCGTCATGCCAGTCAATATTAGCGGATTGGACTAATGTTTCTAATCCGGATTCATCCTTTCTCCAATACTCAAAAACTAAACCAGTTCCACTATTAATAGAATTATACCACCTTACATCAATATGATGAGGCCCTATGAATTCATTGGCACTGAAATAACCAGTGTCCATGATAACTTGATTAGGGCCAAATACCTGTGCCAAAGTTCCAAAACTTGCATCACTATTCTCAACCGTCTGTGCGTCTTTACCTATTTTATCAGTGGCTTGTATAATTTTAAAGGGGTTGGTGGTTATTCCTGTTACGTTTGTTTGTTCTACCATATTTAATCACCCTGTTTTAAATTTAATACTGTTAATACTGATATTTAGGTTTGAATCTGTCTGCACATCAACCCCTACACGCAACGCTATATATTTATCAAGTCCATCATATCCTAACTGGAATGAGTTAGTTGAATAAGCCATTATGTTTGAAGTTGTCGTTGTAGTGTTATCATAATTTGTTATGGTGAAATAACCCGGGAAATACAGTACAGGTCTGAATGTTAATATCTGTAATGTAGGGTCGCTGTTATCAGGGGTTATGGGTGTTGACATATCAACTTCGCCACTTAAAGCCCCTATGGTTGGTTCTGTTCCTTGGAAATTCGCAGCCAATATGGACGGCCTCATTATGAATCCATCCCATTCTCCTGTTGTATTGTAGTTGGCTCCAACACCTTTGGTTTGGGAACCACCTATTGGTGCAGGGCTTGATATTCCTATACGCAATGTTCCATTAATCCATACATTAAAACCAACAGCACCGCCACCACCTAATTGTCTGACAGTGAAATGAGATAATGAACCCTGTGGTATTTTCATACCTGCTAACCATGTCATAGTTCCATAATAACTTGTAACACCTGCTTTATATTGTCTTATCCTTAATATTTGGTTTGTACCGTCAAAATAGGTTTCAAGAACAGTGTAATTGGATGCATCTATGTATTCAAAGAACCATAACCATAGATATGGAGTGTAAGTACCTGACCCTTGATTGTACATCTTGAAATAGAAACTACATTCATAATCGTCATAATAACAAGGAAACATTATACGTGCACTAACTGCACTACTGTTTGGCCCTGTATGGTATAGGCTGTATGTGCCATTAATGGTGTTTGGAGAGGTTAACAGTCCTGCCGACCCCATACCTAATGTCCATGTAGAGTAAGGCCATCTTGAACCTGTTAAACCACCATCTTCAAAGTCTTCATACCAATATAAAGTAGGTATTGGATTGTAATTTACCATTGTTTAAGCCCCCACAATCCATATAGGATTAGTCCACGCATTTGCACCATCAGTGCCTCTTGTCGCTTTAACTCGTACATACGCATCGTTTATATTAGGTGTGTAAGTTGCACTCATTACTCCAACATTTATCTGTGGTCTTACTCCTGCGTTTGTTATAAACTCTATTGTCGCTCCTTGGTTTACCGTTGCGGTTATACTTGTACCATCATTAGTTGCAGTTAATACAAAGTCGTTTCCACCACGGGTTAAATAATAGTTCCCCAGTTTGAGGTTCTCTAATATTTCGTCCTGTGTTAAATTATCAGCATAGACATGGTAGGCAGTGTTGCCTTGTGTCATTGAAGAATAACATAATACATCGTCCACATTAAATGTGACTGCTTGTGCTCCATTTGTACAAACTAATATGGATGGTGTTGTGTTTCCCGGTACAAAACTCACGGATACATGTTGCCAGTTGCCTGTTCCGGTAAATGTTTGGATTACATTACCATTTACAGCGTCCCATTTATTAAGTTCCATAGATGCTCCCAATGGAGCATTCACCCAAAAATGTGCAGTGTAAGCCCAAAAAGCATTTACTGTTGGGGCTACAAATACACCTTCTGATGCTGCACCTCCACCTGTTACACATTTCAAACTTCTACTACCAGTATGATATGATGTTGTATCCGATGTTATTGTTGCACTGCCTCCACCCGATGTCCATGCTGTGAATCCGGTTGTGTCACCTGTTGTTTCTGTTCCATTCATTGCATTGGCTGGTAAGACAGCCCCTGCATCACCATAACTGTAATTGTGTGTATCATCTTCTATTCCTAATAGGAATTTACGAGTAGAACACAACATTGTATCAATCGTATCTTCATAACTTGTACCATTTACCGAGTTATATATGGCAACAGCATGGTATCCACTTACATTCATTACACTATCCCCAATGGTTTCAAGCCATGTAGGATGGTTTAATTGCACGAAAGCACCGTCTGCTAATCCACGATTACAACCTATTTGTACATTTTCGTTAGCATTATCAATACGTGCTGTTTTCTGTGCTGCACTTTCTGCCGCTAATGCTGCCGGGCTGTTAGGTGTTCCCGGTATTGGAGTTACGGCACCGCATACACAGAGATGTATTCTATTATATTGTGGCACGCTCTCTGTCCATTCCTCACAAGGAATCCATAATAAATCAGTATTACCGGGATTAGGTGTGATTGTGTTATGGTCAGAGGGTGCTAACCAATCATATCCAAGATTATCATAAGTTGTTGCAACATCTGCCACGGGTTTAGGTGTGCCTGTTGGATATACACCACTTACTACACCGTCACTGTTTCCTGTGTGTAAATGCAGTTGTCCCATATAATTATTATTACGTTTTGTATATGGTGATATTAATTTATAGGGGACTTGTGGACTTTTCCCGTAGGTAATTATTGGCCAATAATTACCGTTTTGAGCAAGTACAGGCAATTCAATAAAGAAGAAAGCCCCTGCACCATTGACTTTATGAACTATTGTACTTGGTACTGGTATGTACCGGCCACTCTGTACTGAATAGTCAATATACCACCATCTAACATCTCCAAAGTCAACGTTCATATCTGCGTCATAAGGTACATATATTGGCCCTATGGCAAAGTTTATATTGTTTCCATCAGGACTGCCTGTTACCATTAATGATTGCATTTTAGTTTGCACTGGTTCAGGTAACATTGTACTGTATGTAATACTCTTATATTCACCATAAACCTTGGGTAATTGTAAACTAATTTCATTAGCGGGTGCCAAGGCCGTTGTTAAGGACATGTTCGCCCCACATGCACTGTGTAATAAATCAAAGATAATCTTCTCAGTAGTAGGGGTTGTTGTATAATTATATCGTAATTGTGACCCCACTTCTACGACATCACCCAAAGGAGTAATACCATATAATGTAAAGGTCGTACCCATGCCACTGTTAAGATTTTTACCCCAACGAGTCCAATCTATTTCAACGGCATTCCATAAAGGATTAGGGTCTTCTGTTGGGTGATAGGTGACATACGCTTCTGCCTCTACGGGTTGGTCAGTATTTGAAGGGGAAAACACTAATCCATCAGCATCACTGCTTATAAAATTTGACATAGGCATATCTTCCTGTAATAGTGATACGCCCAAGTATGTGACTGTTTTACTTACCATTTGTTTCCTCCTTAATATTGACTGAATGCACCGGGACTGTTAGTTGCAAGGTCGCCCAATCCTGTTTCACGGTATGTGTTATTAATTGTACGATTATTATTTAATCCTAATGCACGGTTTAAACCTTTTATTTTTGCTCTGAATTTTAGTGACGGTTGGTTAAGGTCTATTGCACACTTGTAAACATTACTTTGGAAGTCTAATGTTTGGGTTATTGATTTTATATGATTTAACCCTGTGATTTTACTTCCTGTCATATTTGCCATAATATAATGTGCAGGGTCTATGGTTGTACTTCCATTGATTGACACGGTGTAGGCTTGTTTGTTAGTGCAATGGTCTTGAACGTATTGCTGTGATATTTTATCGGCTGATGCTTGGTCTTTCACAGTATCAAGGAATTCATAGTTCTGAAAAGGCCCGTTATCTATTATGCTGTTGAAATCTTCATAATAGGACTTGTGGCCGCTGTCTTTGTCGTTCTGTTTATATCCACGTCGTGCTTGGTTAATATAGCCATCACTGATAGGGTCGTAACTCCAATTAGTAATTTCCAATACATTACCATCTTTACCATCAAGCATTGTTTCTTCTGTTATTGCCGTTTCTAATGGTTTAACAACTACAACATCGTCCCTTCTTTCAAGTCCCGGTTTAATATAAACAATATGGTCTGTATTGGTACATAGGTCTTGTATTTCATCAAATGGAAAGTTCACTCCACTACTTGTATATTGTGGTGCTTGTTCATCTGGTGTGTAACTGAATATTTGGTCAATCCATATTGCACTGCATAATGGGTGTGTGACTTGGTTGTATGTGATACTTCCAACCATACTCACCTTTGTAATATGGTATTCTGTACTGTAATTAACCTTATCAAACATTTGTTTAAGGTTAAAGTTCATTGAAGGCCATGTGTTCTGTGTATCCTGTTGTACACTACCTATCACATTATGTTTAGTATCAGTGCCTGTGAATCTTACAATATAATCCACACCATCAAAATAACCCTGACCTGCCGTGTGCATTGTAAATTTAAGGTCAAATTGTAACGGATACTTGGCACCGGCCCCGCCTACATTGTAGTCCATGTTAAACATTTGGTAGTAGGCCGCATCCCAATCATTACCGTCCTGCCATAAGATACATTCAGACTGTCCCGGTATTGTGCCGGGTGTTATTTTTATTGAAGGTTTGGGATGTCCAAATTCAGTATCATAAGATTTATTATAGTTATACGCAGTTATACTATTGAATTGTCCAGTATCTGCAAAGTTAACCATCATACCATAATCAATAGGTACACCCGCCGTATTAACAGGATAATGTAATGTTGTTGATAGGTAATCAACGAGTTTGTAGATACTTGCAAAGTTCATATATTTCTGTTCATTACTTGTGGCATCGGCTGGTTTGGTTCCTATATAAAAATCATGGTATGTTGGTTGTCTTAAAAAGTCCATGAATCTGCTTACACAATTTATTGTAACCTGTGTCATGTCATCATTGGGTGAAGGCCCTAAAACATAACCACCAAACATAGGGGTTAAATCCGTTTTAGTCTTGCCTAATAACAATGTCACACTGTCTGTAAATCCAAATACCATTAAACTATCATTCTGTCCATTCCAAAAACTACTCTTTAAACCCGCCGTGATTGTGCATGTGTCCATTTCATTCATTGCATTCATAGTGAATTCAATTTCAGAAACATTGATAGTGTCTGTACTATCTGTTGAGGGCACACTACCTCCTGTAATCCTGTTTATAGGGTATATGAATATGTTTGCTACATAGCCACTACGTTTTAATGTGATTTTAAGGTTGTGTACACCCGCTGTGAATTTTCTTGTACCGTAAACAATTCTTTCAAAGTGTTCATATTGGTGGTTTAATGACTTGGTATCTTCAATCAATGTAGAACCATCATACAATGTTATACTGCCTGTGCTGGTTGCGTCTTTTCGTACTTCTATTTCTATACGGTAGTAACCTGTTTTTGGGAAGTTAATATTGTTTGTTAAATCAACAGTTGATGAGGCGTTCTTGGATGATAAACCAATGAGTACATTATT
>Ga0265322_10000811_pt1 | contig 11210 bp, 8 predicted proteins | sample 41222metaG_FD_193584 | JGI IMG/M metagenome (GOLD analysis project Ga0265322, IMG submission 193584) | Rhizosphere microbial communities from Carex aquatilis grown in University of Washington, Seatle, WA, United States - 4-12-22 metaG | ecosystem: Host-associated > Plants > Roots > Rhizosphere >...
CCACCTAAAGAAAAACGACTCCACCCGCGCGCAGCGTTCGCAGCATGTATCCGGCCGCGAGTTGCTCGAGGGCCTGCGGGCCCACGCACTCGATCAGTTCGGCCCGCTGGCCAAGACGGTGCTGGAGTCGTGGGGGGTGCGCCATTGCACGGATTTCGGCGACATCGTCTTCAATCTCATCGAATACAATATCTTCAGCAAAACCGACAACGACCGGCGCGAGGATTTCGCCGACATCTATGATTTCGACGAGGCGTTCGTGAAGCCGTTCCAGCCCGCCGGTAAACACCGTGCCGGTCCCTCGACTGAGACCGTGAGCCCTGTGTGACCAGCACCGCGGCGGCGGAGGTTCCCGATGGAACCCACTCTAGGCGTGCATTCCTGCCTTCCCCCGGTCTTTCTTTGTTCGATCGTCCATGCGTAACACTTCCGTCGATTTCTCCCTCTTGGAGCGTTTCTGGCGTGATCCCCCCGAGCGCCTGGTTCTCGCCAACGGGCTTACCGTTCTGCTCAAGCGTGACGCCTCCGCCGCCATCGCCTCTGTGCAGGCATGGGTGAAGACCGGCAGCATTCACGAGGACGCGCAACTCGGCGCCGGTCTTTCGCATTTTCTCGAGCACATGCTTTTCAAAGGCACCAGCCGCCGCACGGGCCGGGAAATCTCCGCCACCGTCCAGGCGCATGGCGGCTACATCAACGCCTACACCACCTTTGACCACACCGTCTATTACATCGACCTGCCCGCCGAGCACACCGCCGTCGCTGTCGATATACTCGCCGATGCCGTGCTGCACTCCTCGCTGCCCGCGGACGAGGTGCCGCGGGAGCGCGACGTCATTCTGCGCGAGATCGACATGGGGCAGGATGATCCCGACCACCGCCTCGGTGAAATGCTCTTTGCCACGGCCTTCCGCGAGCATCCCTACCGCCATCCCATCATCGGTTATCGCGATGTGGTGGCCGGCGTCACACGCGAGGACCTGCTCGCCTACTACCGCGCGCGCTACGTGCCCAACAATCTCGTGCTCGTCCTGGTCGGCGCATTTGACCCCGCCGCCATCCGTCAGCTCATTGGGCAGCAATTTGGTTCCCTTCCGCGCGCCCGGCTGGCGCCCGTGAATCTGCCCGTTGAACCCCGTCAGCTTGCCCGGCGCGAGCAGCACCGCTTTGAGGAGGTGCAGCTCACGCGCGCCGGCCTTGGCTGGCAGATTCCCGGACTGACGGATCCCGATGCGCCCGCCCTCGACCTGCTCGCCACAGTCTTGGGATACGGCGACAGCTCAATTCTCTGGCAGGCCATCCGCGAAAAGGCGCGGCTCGTTCACACCATCGACACCCATGCCTGGAATCCGGGCACCGGCGGGCTCTTCTACGTTTCCTTCACCTGCGATGCTGACAAACGCGAGGCGGCCACCGCTGCCATCCAGCGCGAGTTCGCGCACCGCGCTGCGCGCGGTTTCGCGCCGAAACTCATTGCCAAGGCTCTCCGCCAGATCGTGGTCGGCGAAATCAACACGCGCAAGACCATGGCCGGTCAGGCCTCACGGCTCGGCCTCGCCGAGGTCGTGATTGGCGATCTGGATTACAGTCGCACTTACTTCGAACGCCTGCATGCGCTGACGGCCGCCGAGCTTCGCCGGGTGCTCCGGACCCACCTCGTGCCCGAGCGACTGACCGCCGTGTCGATCAATCCGATCGGAGCCGCCGCCCCGGGCGCCCACCGCAACCATGGCGAAGGGGCTGGCTCCATCCCGGATTTCCAGGAAACCGTCCTCTCCAATGGTGCGCGCCTCCTGCTCCAGCGTGAGGCCAGACTGCCCAACCTTCATCTGCGGCTCCTTTTTCTGGGCGGCCCGTTCTACGAGGCCCCCGGCCGCCGCGGCGCCACCGAGCTGCTGGCGACCCTGTTGACCAAGGACACCAGGCGGCGCACCGCCGCCGACGTTGCCCGGACCATCGAGGAGGTGGGGGGAGCTTTCCACCCGTTCTCAGGCAACAACAGCTTTGGCCTCGCCCTCGAGGTGCTGCCGACCGATCTTGACCGCGCCCTCGATCTGCTGGCCGACGCCGTGCTGGCGCCCGCCTTCAAGCGTGCCACCTTCGAAACCGAACGCGCCGCCCAGCTGGCCGATCTGCAGGAGGATGCGGACGACGTCGTCACCTTTGGCAAGAAGCGCCTGCGGCGGCTGTTCTTTGGCGATCATCCGTTCGCCGTTGATGTGCATGGCGACGAGGCCGGCCTCAAATCCCTCGCGCCCACCGATCTCGCCGCATTGCACCGCACCCTGGTCGTGTCGGGCAATGCCATCCTGGCCGTGGCAGGCGACCTCGAACCCCGCCGGATCGTGCCGAAACTCAAGCGCTTTCTCGCCCGCCTGCCGCGTGGCGTGCTGGCGCCGGTCGCCACCGGCTTCACCCCGCCCGCCTCCATCGGTGATTTCGTTGAGACCCAGCCGCGCCAGCAGGCGGTCGTGTTCCAAGCTTTTCCCGGCTCCGGCCTGCTGGCGGCCGACTACTATGTGAGCGAAGTGGCCGACGAACTCTTCAGTGGCATGTCGTCGCGGCTGTTTGAACGGGTGCGCGAGGAGAAAGGGCTGGCCTACTTTGTACGTTCGGCCCGCGTGGTCGGACTGCAAACAGCGATGTTCTATTTCTTCGCCGGCACCAGTCCGGAACACGTGACCGAGGTGCTGGCGGAGATCGAGACGGAAATTGCGCGCGTGCAGGCCGGCGGGGTGACGGGCGAAGAACTGCGCCGCTGCCAGACGCGCCTCAAGGCCGCGTGCCGCATGAGCCTGCAAACCAATTCCGCCCGCGCCATGCAGGCCGGCCTCAACGCCCTCTACGGCCTCCCGGTCAACGACTGGAAGAATTACGATGCCCACATCGACGCCGTCACCGTCGCTGACCTGCAGCGCTTTGCCCAGGCTTGTTTCCAACGCGCCCGGCGCACGCAATTGGTGGTGCGGCCCTAGCCCGCATTTCATCACCGCGAGCGGGCCCGCGACACCACCGGTCATTTGGATCGCCAGTGATCCGGCCGGTCTCGTGAAGGCATGCCCGCTCCGCCGGTCGCCTTCCGGACAGGGGTAAAAAAACCGCTTGATTGCGAAACTATCGCAGTTACGGTATTTCACGTTTATGAAAATAAGCCCCTATGCTTACATTCTATGCGCGGCGGCCTTTCTCGGGCTGCCGCTTGTCTCCGTCTCCGCCACCGCCGCCGACGAGGAAACAGTCCCTGCCTCCGTCCTCAAAAAGTACGACGCCAACAAGGATGGCACCCTGGATGCGAACGAGAAGGCCGCCTGGCAGGCCGACAAGGAGAAAGAGCGCGCCGCCCGCGCCGCCCAGCGCGCGGAGGATCTCGCCCGCTACGACAAGGACAAGGACGGCAAGCTTGAGAAGGACGAGCGCGCCGTCATGAAGGCGGATGATGAAAAAGCCCGGGCGGAAAAGAAAGCGGCCGCGGTCGAGGCGAAGAAACTGGCCAAATACGACAAGAATCAAAACGGAAAGCTCGACGATGATGAGCTCGCCGTCATGAAGGCCGATGAGGAAAAGCACAAGGCCGCCGCCGAGAAGCGCCAGGCCACCATCGAAGCCAAAAAGCAGGCCAAGGAAAACGAACCGGATCCAGACAGTCGCTGACGACCGCTTCCTTTCCTGAAATAGACTGCAGCCCCGGGTTTCCACCGGGGCTTTTTGGTTGCACCGCTCGAAGCCGGCAAAAACCATGACCGGCCGTCATCGTGGCAGGACCCTGCCATGCCGGCCGTGGACGCAGCCGCCCGGTCTGCCCCGTCAGGCCGGATCCTTCGGTGCCTCCGCCGCTCCGCCACTCCACTGTAATTTGGTGCGCACCACGGTGAAATGCGAGTAGTCGATGCGCTGCACCAACGGCAGTTTGCGCGGCGAGATGGAGATTTCCACCGGCGAACCCTGGCAGAAGGTCAGGTTGCGCTGACCGTCCATGGCCACGAGCAGGCGCGAATGTTCCATGCGGTTGTAGACGCGCAATCTCACGTCGTCGCGGAAAATGATCGAGCGATTGCTCAACGTGTGCGGGCAGACCGGTGTCATGGCGATAACTTCCGCCGACGGATGGATGAGCGGACCGCCCGCCGAGAGATTGTAGGCGGTGGAGCCAGTGGGGGTGGCGAAGATGAGGCCGTCGCAGTAGTAATCGGTCACCAGCTCGTCCCCAGCGAACACCGCGAGCCGGACCAGCCGGGAGTTGATCTCGTCCTTGATCAGCACGTCGTTGAGGGCGAGATCGTGCTGGCCCGGACCGGTCGAGCAGTCGAGCAGGGAGCGCAGGGCGATGTGATAGCTGCCTGCCAGCAGATCGGCGAAATGAGTCCGCGCCTCCTCGGTGGAAAACGTCGTGAGGAAGCCGAGGCTGCCGCGATTGACGCCAATGACCGGCACCTGCGCGTATGCGGCCGCCTTGACCACGCCAAGGAGGGTGCCGTCACCGCCAATGACGCAGCACGCGTCAAAACCCTTCAGCCAGTCCTCCGGCAGCGGGAAGTGCTCCGTGTGGATGAGTTCCACTCCCGCCTTCCGGGCCGCGGCCATGAGTCCTTGGGCGAGCTCGGCGGCACCGGCTTTCTGTTCATTGACGACAAAAGCGAGTCGACGGATGGGTTGCATGACAAAGCCGTTGATGGGAGCTGATCCGGATTAATGCCCAATCGGATTCGGTTTGGCGAGCCTTAGCGGGGATTGGCGGTTTCCTTCCTTAATCCCAGCAGAAATTCCCGGTTGCCGTCGGCGCCCGTGATGGGGGAGTCCATCGAACCGAGGAGCGCGGCGCCGGGCAGGCTGGCAAGGGCAAAAGCCGTCACCTCGGCGAGCACCGCCGCCTGCACGGCGGGATCCCGGATGACTCCGCGGCCTTTGTCCGCCGCACCCTTGCCGGCTTCGAATTGCGGCTTGACCAGCGCAATGAGCGTGCCGCTGCGCCGCAGGAAGGGCCACACCGCGGGCAGGACCAACTTGAGCGAGATGAACGAGAGATCCATTACCACCACATCGTAGTCGGCGCGTGGCAGATTGTCCGGCTGAAGAAGGCGGGCGTTGATTTTCTCGAGGTTGGTCACGCGCGGGTCGGCTCGGAGCCTGGCGTGCAGCTGGCCGCGGCCAACATCGATGCAGGTCGTGTCCGCGGCCCCCGCCTGCAGCGCACAGTCGGTAAAGCCGCCGGTGGCTGCGCCTACGTCGAGCACATGCGCCCCGTGCAGGTCGACGCCGAATTGTTCGAGAAAGGCGGCCAGCTTTCCGCCACCGCGGCTGACGAAGCGGGGCGGCTGTTCCAGCGTGAGCACGATGTCCGGCGGGCAGGCCCGGCCCGGCTTATCGAGCCGTTCGGTGCCGTGCAGCACATGGCCGGCCATGATCAGCCCCCGGGCCTGGGTGCGCGACACGGCGAGGCCGCGCTGCACGAGGAGTTCGTCAAGACGCAGACGGGCGGAGGGCATGGGAATCAGAGGACAGAAATCAGAGGATCGAAGCCGCTGGAAGAAGAAGGACGGAAGCAAGGAAACCTGCCTGCAGGCAATCTCATCTCCGGCCGTAAGCCGTCATCCGGTGTTGCGGGAGGGTGACTACTTTTTCTCCGTCCACTCCGAGGTGAAACGGTAGCGACCAGCGGCGAGCTGACAGGTGACGCCGTCCTTGGTGTGCACAACCTTGGAGACGCCCGGCACGCGATCGAGCTGCTTGCCGCCCTCCGTGATGCGCGCCTTGGGCGGCACCGGCAACCGGGCGGTGGCAGTGGTGTTGGCGGGAACGACGACCTCCCAATCAAAGCGGCGGGCGCCCGACCGCCAGACGCTGGCAATCTCGCCATAAGGTGAGACGAGCCGGGCCCGCGCCGAGGAGAGACTTCCCCCGGGGTGCGGCTGCAGCAGGATGTGCCGGTAACCGGGCTGCCCTGGATCGACGGCAATGCCGGCCACGACCTCGTAAAGCCACGCGCCGATGGCGCCGTGGGCGTAATGATTGAAGGAATTCATGCCGGGATCCTGGAATCCGCGGTCATGCGTCCAGCCGTCCCAGCGTTCCCAGATGGTGGTGGCGCCCTGGGTGACGGCGTAGAGCCACGAAGGGCACTGCTTCTGGTGGAGGAGCTTGAAGGCGAGATCGTGACGCCCCGCGGCCGTGAGCACATGCGGCAGGTAGGGCGTGCCGATGAAGCCCGTCGCAAGTTTCCAGCCGTGCTTTTCAATGTCCGTAATGAGGTCGGCCGCAACACGCGGCCGAAGCTTCGGCGGCAGGAGGTCAAAATGCAGCGCGAGCACGCAGGCCGTCTGCGTCCCGCCGGCCACCACGCCCTCTCGCGTGAGAAACTTGCGCTGGAACGCCGCCCGCACGGAATCAGCCAGCGAGGAGTATTTCTTCGCCTCGGCCTTTTTGCCGAGCACGTTTGCCATGCCGGCCACAAGACGCGCGCTGTGGGCGAAGAAGGCGGTGCCGATCAGTTCCTTGAGGGTGCCACCATCAATCTTGTTGCTGTTGTCGGGCGCGAGCCAGTCGCCGTAACCCTCGAAGCCGTGCACGGTCTTGCGGCGGATGAAATCGGGGTTGGTCGTGCGCAGTTCATCAACCAAACGCACGCAGGCGGCATGATGACGTTCCAGAAGACGGCGGTCGCCAGTACACTGATAGATCGTCCACAGACAGATCGGCAGCGCGTCCGCCCAGGCGGGGCCGCCGTCGGGAGGCAGATCATCCGTGGACGGTGCCACCGCCGGAATGGTGCCGCGCTCGGTCTGGGCGTCAGCCAGGTCCTGCAGCCATTTTCGGAAGAAGCCAGCCACCTCCATGTTGAACGCGGCGGTGCGGACGAATACTTGGGCGTCGCCCGTCCAGCCGAGACGTTCGTCGCGCTGCGGACAGTCGGTGGGCACGTCGAGAAAGTTGCCGCGCTGGCTCCACTGGATGTTTTTCTGGAGCTGGTTGATGAGCGGGTCGGAGCAGGAGAAATCTCCCGTGGAGGGGAGGTCGGAATGCAGGACCACGCCCGTAACCTCCTCGACCTCGACCTCCGCGCCCCGGGTCTCGAGTTCCACGTAGCGGAAACCGTGGAAAGTGAAGCGCGGCTCGAAGGTCTCACTGCCGGCGTCGCCGCGCAGCGTGTAATGGTCGGTCGCGCGGGCGGCGCGAAGGTTGGCAAGATAGAGATGGCCGTCCTTGTCGAGCATCTCGGCATGCCGCAGCGTGAGAGTGACGCCGGCAGGGCCCCGGACGCGGAGACGCACGCGACCGACCATGTTCTGGCCAAGGTCGTAGCGGCGCAGGCGGCGCTGCTGGCGCTCGATCGTGTCCTTGATCAGCTTGGCCTTGATCTCATGGAGGGCCCGGATGGGCGGACTGCGCATGGCGTCGAGCGCGACGCCGTTGCCGTTGCCCGGTCGCGCGGGCTGCCAGCCACGGTCGTCGAAACCGGGTTTGTCCCAGCCGGGGAATTCCAGCCGGGCATCATAACTCTCGCCCATGAGCAGATCGCTCTCGAGCAGCGGGCCATAGGCGAATTTCCAGGTAGAATCGGTGCCGATGATGTCGGAGCGGCCGTCGAGATAGTCGATGGCGAGCTGGGCGAGGAACTTGGGCCGGTCGCCATACATCTGCCGGCCGCGCCAGGCGATGTGCCCGCAGTACCAGCCGTCGCCGAGAATGGCACCCAGGGTGTTGTCGCCCACCACGAGCAGCGAGGTGACGTCGAAGGCCTGATAGTGGACCCGCTTGCGATAGTCGGTCCAGCCGGGCGCCAGCTGGTGGTCGCCGACGCGCTGGCCGTTGAGGTGCGCCTCGTAAACGCCGAACGCCGTGGTGTAAAGCCGGGCGCGGGTCACCCGGGCTCCAACGAAAAAGGTTTTGCGCAGATAGGGTGCGGGGATGGTGGTCCAGCGTCCACCCGTGAGCGTGCCGGTGATCCACTGCGCCTTCCAGTCGACGCGCTCGAGCAGCCCCATTTCCCAAAATGCGCGCTCGGTGGATTCTGTGGCGTGGCCGTGTTCGTCCCATGCCTTCACGCGCCACCAGACACGTTGGCGTGAGCGCAGCGGCTTGCCTGCGTAAACGATGTGACGGGAGGCATCGGAGGTCACTTTGCCGCTATCCCACAGGTCGGGGGCCCCGCCCGGTTCGGATGAGACGAGAAGCTGATAAGCGGTCTGGCGGGCACCGCGGCGGTGTTCAGCATCGAGCCACCAGCTCAGGTGCGGCTGGCGCTCATCAAGGCCGAGGGGATTCTCAAAGTATTCACACCGCAGGTGAACAGGACGGCTGGCTGCTTGAGACATGTGGGTTTTGGGGCGAAAGGAACGCCTGCCTTCCAGTCGCTGGGCAGCGGGGGCGGACGGCGAGCGGGGGCGGAAGATGGCACTGGAAAAGCAAATGGTCGAGATTTCTGTGGCATCTCAGTGCGAAGACCGTGGAAATTTATACCAAAATGCAGTCCACGATATCTCATATGTTTTTATAGATTAACGATCAGATGATAAATAGGTTATATCTTAAATTAGCGGTCTGTTTTTTCACCTTTGACACCTGGCGGCTTCAGAAAGCCAGAAGTAATGGCAACCTTCCTTCAGGCAGCTCAAAGACGGGTAATTTCCATGAAAGAAAGGCAGAACCAGTCCTCGCAACCCACCAGCGTCAGTCCCCATGGTGGCGTTGCAGAGCGGAGCTCAGGACTCACCGTTTCTGCCGTGCGGGCGACCAGCAGGTCGTGCGGCCGCCGACCTGCTCGCGAACAAGGCGCGCTCCCGTGCGCGGGCAGCGCCCTCCGTCCTCCCAGCGATGGTTGAAAAGCCATAGTCGGGGATGCGCACGTTGAGCGCGGGCGGCACGTCACTGCCGCGACCGGCGATCGTCGCGAGCGCCAGGCGGCAGACTCGGCGGCTTTCCCTCCACAAGGCGCGAATCTCGGCGGGCGTGAGCGCACCGGCCAGTCGCCTGGGATGAATCGCCGCCCGCCAGAGAATCTCATCAGCCATCCAGTTGCCGATGCCCGGAAAGCGCTCCTGCATGAGCAGCACCGGTTTGATCGGCGCGCGTCCGCGGCGGTGCAAAAAGCCGGTGACTGCGGCGATCGTGAAGGCTTTGGACAGGATCGGTGGGGCGAGGCGCGTCCACCACCCGGGCGGGCTGCGGCCGACAGAAAATAGAATGCGCCCGAACATGCGCGGATCGGTGAACACGAGGTGGCATTCCCGCTGCACGAGCACCAGGTGATCGTGCCTTTGCGGCGTGTAACCGGCTGGCTCCGCGCGCAGTTCGCCGCTCATGCCGAGATGCACACCGAGCCAGCGGCCGCCGTCAAAACGGAAGAGCATCTGCTTGGCCGAGGTGGCGGAGGAAAGGAGCTTGGCACCGGTCAGCCGGCCCACGAGGTGGTTCGTGTTGCATTCACGGAACACCTTGGCGCGCGGGTGCACCAGCACGGCACGCACGCGCCGGCCCAGTCCCGGGCTCCACTGTTTGCGGTAAAACTCGACTTCAGCGAGCTCAGGCATGAGGCGGCAAAACGTTACGCTAGCGTGTCGACAAATGCCGCGAAGCTGGCGAACACCGGCACGTGATGCCGGGCGACCTCCGGCAGCGTGTCCGGGTCAACCTTGCCGGTGCGGACGACGACGGCGTGGATGCCGGCGTTGCGGGCGGTCTGGATGTCGGCCGCGCTGTCGCCCACCATGTGGCATTGCACCGGATCGAGGCTGTGTTGGGCGACCATCTCGAGAATGTACTTGGGCGATGGCTTGCGGTAGACGGCCGGCTGGTCCGGCGCTTCGGGTGCAATGCAGATTCCGTCAAAGGCCGGCCGGGGCGGGCCGAGCAGCTCTTCCAGCCGGGCGTTCACCCGGTGCGTGTCTTCCAGGGTGTGATAACCGCGGCCGATACCCGACTGGTTGGTGAAGAGGAAGAGCTTGTAACCCAGTGCCCGCGCCTGACGCAGGGCGCCGGCGGCGCCGGGAATGAGCTCCACCCCGGCCGGATCGGCGAGATAGACCTTGTCGACGATGAGGGTGCCATCGCGATCGAGGAAAAGCGCGCGCGAGGCGCGCTCCGGTCCGGCGGGGGGATTTGAGGATTTTGGATTTGGCCCGCTCACGGGGTGCGTGACACGTAGGCCTTGAGTTCGTCCGGGGTGACCGTGGCGGTGCCGAGCTTGCCCACGACCACGCCGGCCGCGGCGTTGGCGAAATGCGCGGCGGTCTCCAGATCGGCGCCCACCGCCAGGGCGAGCACCAGTCCGGCGATGGAGGTGTCGCCCGCGCCGGAAACATCAAACACCTCGCGGGCGGCGGTGGGGATTGTCTTCAGCACCCGGCCCTCCGCACAAAGCAGCATGCCATCTTCACTCATCGTAATCACGAGGTAACGCGGACGGTAGCGTTCGTGGATGCGGGCGCAGATCGCCTCCGCCGGAAACGGCTGCTGCGGATCCCATTCGAGGCCGGCGAGCTGGGCGGCCTCCTTGCGGTTGGGCGTGAGGAGGTCAAGGCCGGCGAAGCGCAGGCTGCGTTTCGGCTTTGGATCGAGTGCGATGAACTTGCCGGCGGCGCGGACGAGCCTGGTGAGCGCGGCGATAAGGTCGTCCGTCAGCAGGCCCTTGGCGTAGTCGGAGAGGATTACCGCATCGGCCGCCTGCACCTCGGCGCGCAACAGCGCGATGGCCGTTTCGGCATCGACCGCATAGCTTGCGGGCGGCGATTCGCGATCGAGGCGGCAGAGCTGCTGATGCTGCACGATCACCCGGGCCTTGATGATGGTCTGCCCTTCACCGGGCAGATTGATGCTCTTGATGCCGCGCTTGCGGAGGATCTCGGCGAGCTTGCGGCCGGCCTCGTCGTCCTGGAGGCAGCCCGCGACCACGGCCGTCGCGCCTAGCGCGGCGAGATTGTGGGCGACATTGGCGCCGGCCCCGGCGGTGTAACTGTCGCGATGGATGTGCACGATGGGCACGGGCGCCTCGGGGGAAATGCGCGTGGCATCACCCCAGATGTAATGGTCAAGCATCACGTCGCCGACCACGAGAATGCGCAGCCGGGCGATTTTCTTGAGCAGCAGGTTGACCTTGGCGGGTGAGATGGTGGGCATCAGCGGATCTCCCAATCGTAGTGGTAATGTGAAAGGAGCCGGGGATGACCGGAGGTCACCTGCACGACGTCCTCGATGCGGCAGGCGCCGAGTCCGGGATA
>Ga0265322_10000812_pt1 | contig 11178 bp, 18 predicted proteins | sample 41222metaG_FD_193584 | JGI IMG/M metagenome (GOLD analysis project Ga0265322, IMG submission 193584) | Rhizosphere microbial communities from Carex aquatilis grown in University of Washington, Seatle, WA, United States - 4-12-22 metaG | ecosystem: Host-associated > Plants > Roots > Rhizosphere...
GCCGTAGTTCTGAACACTTACGTTCAAGTTCTGGCTGTCGATAAAGGCGTAGATTTGTGGTTTGTGTCGTCTAATCACACCTTAAGTATAGCTTAAAGCGACTAGAATTCGGCGCTCTCGCCGAGGCCTAAAATTTTGACCTCGAAAGGCTTCTCGGAGCCAAGCCTGCCAAAAACCTCCGGCTTGGTGCCGATAAAGTCGTAGTGAATAGGAACAACGGCCTTGGCTTTGACTTGCTTGGCGAAATCGTTGGCGTCGCGCAGTGAAATGTCCGGGCCGGTTATTGGTAGAGCCAGAACTTCCACAGTCAGGCCATCGAGTTCGCGTCCATCGCCTGGGTGAAACAGTTTGCCGTTGACCAGCAGGCCAGTGTTTTGTGGGCCGGCAGTGCCATCGGTCATCGGGCAATGCGGCAATTCGATGGCCTTGATTTTAACACCGCCAATATCACTTTCTTTGCCGTCTTCTAATGCGAGGGGCGGCGTTTTACAAAATTTAGCGGTGCTGGCATTGGCGTAAATCGGCACACCGGCGCCGGCAAACTTCTGCGCCAGGTCGGCATCAAAATGGTCGGCGTGTTGGTGAGTGTAAAGTACGGCGTTCAGTTTGCCGAAGCCGTCATAACGCTGGGCTTCTTGGGCGCTAGGGTCAATCAGCAGGCGGGCATTTCCCTCCTCTACCAACAAACAGCTTTGAAAATATCGTGTAATTTTCAACTACATACTCCCTTCGCTTAAGCCCAGAATGTTGCCAGATGGATCGCGGAACCAGGCTGATTTCATGCCGCCCATGACATGTACTGGTCCGTCGTGGGTTGCGCCCGGAAATTCATAGTGTTCGAATTTGACGTCATGCTTGCCTAGCTCGTCGGTGACAGCCTTAATGTCGTCAACTTCCCAAGTGCAAACCGTGGCTTCACCGGTCCCGGCGGTCGGCGCCTTGTACATAAAAATTCTTCCGTCGCGCGAACCGCTAGCATACAGAACTCCCATCGGGCCTTTGTCGCCCATCTCTTTCAGCCCTAGTACTTCGCCGTAGAACTTTTTTGACTCTTCGATATCTTTAACCGCGATGTTGCTCAAAACGTTATTATCACCAAGCATGATTGGACCCTCCTTATATCTCATAGATTATAAACCGAAGCGCACAATTAGCTGTAAGATTTTACTCCGACATCATGGAGGGCAAGTCTTTGGACATAATCCAAGCCTGCACCTCTACGGAATCCCAGCCCTCGGTCTCTGGATTCCAAACTGGCGCCTCGTGCGTAATTAGCTGGCGGTATTTGTATGCAAGTCCCTCATAGAGCGCCAGGGCCGGTTCATTATCTGCTTCTACGCTCAGAGCAATTCTGCGAGCTACTTCGGGTTTTCTGACTACCATTTCTTCGACTCCCAACATCAGAGCCCTGCCGACCTTGCGGCGTCTATGTTCTTCTTGGACATGTAGCACGTAAACTGCCGGTACCCTTTCCCTGGGGTATAAACGATCAGTGACATCCCGGAAAGCAGTATCCACCCGGATTGGGCCATTCCACATAATCGAGACTGAGCCTATCGCTGAGCCGCCCAGGCGGGCTATCAACACATCATTGGTGCCCTGTTCAACCGCCTCAGGCCATAACTCTGCGCCGGGTACCCGTAACCCAAGCTCCTCCCAAGCATCCAAAAGCTTGGATGGAGAGACGGGAGCAACATCAACTCCAGGTACTTTCATAGAGATTGATTTTACAATAAAAATGAGCTTTTAGCAACACCCCGGTGGCCGGTTTTATCTTACGCCAATGAGTCCATTATTTTTCGTCCGAGCGAGCGAAGTTTACTATATTTAGTAATCTCCGGCTGGAGCTCTGGTTCCGGGACTGGTTCTATTTTAATGAACTACCCGTCTTCGTCGAAAAAATAAATTGGACCGCATGGTTCTTCGCAACTGTCGGTACCGCCCTCCTGACAGCTAGGACTTAAGTTTATCTCAACAGCACTTCCCATTTGATTTTATTTTACTCCGGGCGGTATTGCCAGTGCCAGGGCTCGAACCTAACACCCCATTGATTATTCTCTGGGTACGATTGGTAGAAGCTAAACCCTTCGGCGTTTTTCAGAAGCCAAGCATATTCTTTGGTCTTTGCGAAAAGATGTGGCTGCTCATCGTCGGGTACGCCGTCTTGGTTTATGACATCCATGGCTGTGTTGACTGGGTCACCGTGCTGGCTGTGACCCGGCAGGGCTACTCCTGAAGCAACATACTTGATATCAAATTTGAATTTCTCTAAGTAGGTTAGGAAGACCAGAGCTTGGTGAGCCGGTGAGCGGTAGCCAGACTCCACCATCAAGTCGCTACCGATGTCCTTCTTCATGGCCGTTTTCAGTTTTATAAATTCCTGCCAAACGCCTCTCGGTAAGTATTGGTTTTTTATCGCAGACTCCTCGCCATCACGATGGAAGACTTGTTTTGGTAGTTGTACCAAATCTTTCGGTGGATCTTCTATGCTAACAAATGGGCCCAGAAAACCAAGCTCTCGAGGCTTTAGGGACATCAGTCTTTCGATGACACCGTTTTCGCGCGGACTCAGCCCTGCCCTAAGCTGAGCTAGAGTAAGATTAGCGCGAGCGTCCTTGGTGTATCTGTCGTCGCGACCGAATTTGTCTAGAATTTCTTTAACGATTGCGGGGTCAAAGTCTTGCGCGCCTGGACTGACAATTTCAGGATTAGTTTTCATAATTGCTTGACTAGTTAAGTATTCCCTGCTCTCGACTTTATGAAGTCTAATACTTCTTCTAATACGCCGTTGTAAAACGCTTTGTCTTTGGCGTGGGTGAGCAACCTTCCGACTTCCAGTGGATCTATCCAGCGAGCTTCTGGATTCTCGGGATCCTGCGGCAGAAGTTCAGGCTCCGGGGTTACGCATAAAAACATACTGATGGTCTTGAGCATGCTTTTATCTTCTCCACCATCTTTACCAATAATGTACCTGTCATAGCTGGGGTACTGCTTAATGGTTCTAAAGTTTGTGATGCCAGTTTCTTCTTCAACTTCCCGCTTCAGGGCACTTTCCTTATCTTCGCCTTTTTCCAATGTGCCTTTTACTAGCGACCAGGAAGTGCCATGCTGGCTCACGACGGCAATCTTGTCGTTTGGGCCAATCATGACGGCACCAGTGCTAAAAGAATGTCTCATCTTGGTTTTATTTTACGCCGTTGGTCTCAAAAAAGTCACAAGACTCGCTGTGTGTACCTATAGTTCTGTTCAGCGATCGGCAGAGTCAGAGCTTTGAAGCCGATGGGGTTCTTAGAGAAAGTCTGTCGAAATTCGGAAGATCTAGACACAATTGCTTCTTCTTGAATTGTCGCTATTGCTACCCTCGTGTCAGACCTTCCTGGCGAATGAATATAGTTCTCTTGGTCTCTAACGATTCCAATATGGGTCGGGAAAAGACCGTTGCGGCTAAAGAAAATGAGGTCACCACGCCGATGTAGACCCTCATGTACGGTCACGCCGTAGTGATCCCAAAATTCATTCGCATGTCGGATAGGTCTAGCGTTCCCGCCAATATCAATGTAGCTGGGAATAGATATACCGGATTCTAGTAACACAAACCTCAAATCCATCTTGCGGCGTCTGTCCTAGCTCTGGCCTACCAAATGTATAGTGCACAGCCAAAGAACCGACTAACGACTCTGCTCTTTGCGCCACCCTTTCACGCGTAGGCTCATCTTCGAAGATTAATCTCCTTTGGTTTTATTTTACGCCGGTTTTCTGAGTATTAAAATAATCGGGCATTATTTGTCGACGCGGCTGAACGTTGCAATTTCTTGGTCGGCCAGCGCGGCAATTTTCCTGGCGTCTTTCATAGATTGCGTAACGTCCGAGTTAGTAACTTGCGCCATCATATCAACAGTTGTATTTTGATCCGCTGTCTCTGCGTACAATAAATCCGACATTACATAATCAGACGTATAGTTTTCGCTGGAGATAGAAAGAGCGCTGGTCTGTTTGCCCCTGAATATCCCTACATCATAAACAGTGTTTGGGTTTAGGTGTCCATGTCGTCTTTGCATATCTACGGTCACCGTATACTTATGGCCCTGAATGTATAGTTCTACGGCATTTTCGGGAGGTGGTATTGCATCAGGCGGTTTTTGCGTAAAGCCTCTGAGTGGATGCTCCGAATATAGTTTTATGGCAGCTTGAGCCGCGTTTACGGCGGCTGGTCTAAGAATTCCGTCAAGTTGTCTCTCTTCCCGCGGCGTGGCATCGCGATAGTGCGGCATCCCGGGCTGGTACTTGGCGTACTCCGCAAAACCGAGTAGCACCGCACCTAGTCCGGCAAGTAGCCAAAGCTCCGTAGCTACGGGAGATACCTTCTCTAGTTTCTTCATATTCGCAATATTATATACTATTTGACTTAGTTTTCAAGATACTATCTTTTTGTCGAACCTTAAAAATACTTGACTAGTTAAGTATTCCCTGCTCTGTCTTTTGCAGTCCACCACTGGCAAAAATATTTAACCTTTCCTTCCGTGTTAAGCCGAACCAAGAAGATACCGTCGAGCTCTTGCGTTTCTTCGCCTTCTGTCCAGGATGCCCTGAAGCGGTAAATGCCCTGCCCTGCATCAGTGGCGAGAATCTCCACATCAACTTCAATATTCGACTGCGCAACCAAATCTCTCTGCCACCGTTCCAACACAGCATCGGCTGTCTTAAGTGGTGTGTCAAACGGATTCTCGTACCAACTTAGGCTGTCGGCCAAATTCTCTCTGAGCAGGCTATAATCTTTATTCTGCCAACTATTTACTATGACCTTAGCAATTTTCTGATGAGCTTTCACTTGGGTTTATTTTACTCTGCGAGGCATTCTTTGAGGAGTTCTGGGAAGGCTTGGGTCTTCAGGTCACGCTCGCAAAAATGGCCATAGTTTTTAAATTCGCGAACCTTGATGTTCTCGACTTTAGTCTTGAGGATATCAATGCTTTTTAAAACATCCTCAAAGTCGTTGCTCGATCTAAAAATGTCTAACCCTTTTGTTCGGCTCGCCAGGTTGGAATCAATATCAAAGTCGAAGAAAGTTCCGGTATCGTACCGTTTGTCCGGATTTAACCACGGCGCAACCAAAATGACTTTACCCACCTTTGTTGATTTATTCTCGCTAAGCCATCGCACTAAGAAACCACCTCCGCAACTGTGGCCGACCAGCAGGGTCTCTGGCGTAATATCGTACCGTTCAAATTCCTTTTTCCAGACTTCGTATTCCGGCTTGAACGACATCGGCATTTCCGGAGTCTGAGTAAAGATATCCTTGCGCTGGAGTTGCTTTTGCAGCCACCCTATCCAGTGGGCATTGCTCTGAGCCGGAAAATCAGGGTCATAATATTCTTCTTTATCGGGCAGTCCGTGTAGAATAATCGAGTTTTTCATGGTTTTATTTTAGCGCATAGCTCAGGGTTAAGTGAGTTTCACCAGTTCTGCGACAATTGCACCGAGGATGAGCCCCCAGCCAATATTAATTAAAGTACCCAGTAGAAAGATGTAGTAGGTAGCTCGACCTAAAATATGACCCGACCATTGAGAGTAATTTCCTATGACTTTGATTGCAATCCATCCCGCGAGTATCGGCAACAATCGCCTAGCGTATTCGCTCGCGGAATCTGGCTTATACACTCCGTAGAAACTTATACTCCCAAAGATTAGTAACTCTACCGATCCGATAAGCTTGGCTAGTTCTTGGACCCTACTGCTACGAGAGATATTTAAGCTATCGAGTAACTGCTTCTCTCTTTGAAGATCCTTATATGGGAGCTTCTTTTTTTTATGGCTTTTAATTAACTTGTCCGTTTCGCTGGAGACCCTTTTATACCATTCCCTGGTGAATACGGACGCTGGAGTGGGAATCTTAGTCACAACCGTAGTTATGCGATCCATGAGTTTTATAAGATTTGAGCTTATAAACTGTTTGCGCAAGAGTTTCATGAATCGACGCCCATTTAGATTGCTTGGAGCATTTGGAGTGAGCCTTCGATTTTGACTCGGTCCTGCTTTGTGGTGTCGCGGTTGCGGAGGGTGACAGTGTTGTCTTCTAGAGTTTGGAAATCGATGGTGACGCAGTACGGCGTGCCGATTTCGTCCTGGCGACGGTAACGTTTACCGATATTGCCGTTGTCGTCCCACATGACTTCGCCGAGCTCGTCTTTGAGCATTTTATAAACTTCGCGGGCTTTTTTGACCAGCTCCGGCTTGTTTTTGAGCAATGGGAAAACGGCGACTTTGACTGGCGCGACATCAGCCGGCAATTTTAGATAAGTCCGTTTTTCTCCGCCCTGCTCATCCTCGGCGTAAGCCTCGGTCAGGATTGCCAGTACCAAGCGGTCGAGGCCGAACGACGGCTCGATAACGTGCGGTATAAACGGCTTGGAATTATCTTTTGGCCGGTACTCTAAGCTTTTGCCGCTAGCTTCTTGGTGAGCTTTAAGATCGTAGTCGGTGCGATAAGCCAGTCCGGCCAGCTCTTTTTTGCCGAATGGAAATTCATATTCAAAATCGATGGTCTTTTTAGAATAATGTGCCCTTTCCTTCTCTGGTACGTCCAGCTCGCCAACATTATGTAGGCCAAGTTTCTTGAAGAAGGTCTGCATGCCAGCGCGCCACTGCTCAAAAGCTTCTTCCCATTTATCCGGGTGGACGAAGTATTCGATTTCCATCATGTCGAACTCACGCAGGCGGAACAAAAAGTCACGCGGGCTAATCTCGTTACGAAAACCTTTGCCGATTTGGGCCATACCGAACGGTAAGTCCGGGCTGAAGGTGTCCACCACGTTTTTAAAGTTAACGAACATACCCTGAGCGGTTTCTGGCCGTAGGTAGGTGGTAGAAACTTCCTTGCCGACGCCGGCTGAAGTCTTGAACATGGTGTTGAATTTAGAGCCGTCCTCTAGCGGGTCAGTAAAAGTATCGACATGGCCGCTGGCCTTCCAGACTTTTGGATTCATTAAAATGGCGGCGTCCATAGCGTACATATCCTCCCAAGCCGTGACGAAACTGCTCCACCACAGATTCTGGATATTGTGCTTGAGCGCTACGCCCAGCGGGCCGTAATCATAGACACCGGCTAGGCCGCCGTAAATTTCGCTAGACGGGAATATAAAGCCGCGGCGCTTAGCCAAAGAAACTATGTCATCTAATTTAACAGCCATCTTAACTACAGATTATATATTCTTGGCACAGATTTCGTAAGAGAGCTTGTGCAGATAAGATTTTGATATAATCCAAAGATTGTGTCCGAGATGGCTAAGAGCGTTGATGACGGTGATACGCTGACGTTTGATACTGGCGTGTTTCTTCAGCTCGGTTCAGGCGCGCAAGAACCTGCCAGGGAGTTAATACCGCCGATCTCAACTACTTATGATGTAGACGGGTGGCCGACAAGCGAAAATATAGCTTTGCAGATTCTAGAAGAGAGACGCGCAGTGGCTCAGCCACTGTCTTTTTTACGAGCGGTCCGTCGGGCTATTAATAGGAACTCCGGTTAGATTTCGTAAGAACGGAGCTGGTCGATGATGGGCTCGGTCGATACGGCGGTTATATCACTGGGCTTGATTTTAGAGTCGGCAAATAGTTGTTTCTCTAGTTCGATAAGTGTGTTGAAGATCTCATCCCTTTCGGGGCCGACCACCTTATAGTCTTTGCGGTGATTGTAGCGTTTCGCGCCGTCTTCCATGCGTTCATGGATGGAAACCACGCCCGTGGGAGCGACACGCATATCCGAATAGTTGCAGATTTTTTGCTCCAGCGAGCCGCCAAAGTAACTGCCCTGGATTTTTTGGAAACCAACGCCGTCAATATTTTCGATAACCTTTGGGCTGACGCCGATTTCCTTGGCGATCTTAATCGAGGCGTGGTGCTCCTGCTTACCGTATTTTTTCACAAAGTCGTCTTTGATTTTTTGCCAATAGCCTAGGCCCTCGGGCTCTAAGAACTGTGGGAATAAGCCAAGCTCAAATTTGATGAGGTTGCCCATGTCGTGAAGCAGGCAGGCTTTGATGACCGAGTCCGTATCGACCGGCTGGGTCGAATTATCACAAATCTGTTTGGCCACAGCCGCCACGCGCAATTGGTGAAGCTGTAAGTTAGGCATAATTTTGTAGCGCGCATAAATAACAGTAATTTTGGCCATGACTTATTTATATAGGAATGTAGTTACTAAGCATAGATTGGACCAACGGCAAACAGCGCTGGGCCAGGTCGGCCGAGCCTTCGATAGCGTTGAGGCTGGCCAAAGAGTGGTTCTCGAAAACTAGGCGCAGAAACTTAATCTGGTTGGCGCCAAAATTATGGCGTCCACCGTGATGTGCTAGGTTAAAAGCCATGGCGTCGAAATCGAAAACGTAGGTCTTGGCCAGCGAAAGTTTGGCGCCGGCTTGGTCCGTAAATAGGTTTGGCGTTTGGCCGGTTAATTTAAGCAGTTGAGCGTCGAACCATAGCCTAATTAGTTCCAGGTTGAGGCTGTCGTCATCAAGTGCCTGAAAAGCGCCTTTCAGCAAGTTGAAGTAGGCCGGCTCGGTATTTTCCTCGGTCAGTTTATCTAGCACCTTAATAAAGTCGTAGGCGGCGCTAGTACGGTCGAGGTCTTTGACGATGTTGCCGTAGTGTTTATCCAGCCGCGCGGACATTAAGGTGTTGATATCGCCCCGCCCCGCCATCAGAGTGACGTCGCTGACGCTGAACAACTCGATGCCACCGGCCAGCTTGCTTTTGGATTTACGCACACCGCGGGCCATCGCCCGCAATTTGCCTTGGTCGGGAGTCAGTAGAGTTAAAATCCGGGCGGCCTCGCCAAAATTAGTCCGGCCCAGAACGATGGCCTTAGTGTTAAAGCGTTTGGAGTTCATCCCGTTAGAGCCACCAGTTCATTTTGGAATTACAGCTGGCAAAGGATGGAATGCCAGGCGTTCGACCAAATTTACCAGCTCATCCAACTTAGCGGCCGGCTTGTACAGGAAATGGCTAATGCCCAGCTGGGCGAAAGCCTCTTGGCCCTGCCGAAGCTCGGAATCCGGAATGTTGGAATAGACGATAACCGGTATTTCGTTCCACTCCGGGTAGCTACGGAACTCGTATAAAAATTCGATGCCGGAACGGCCGGCCAAAAGCAGGTCTAAGATTACGACATCCGGCTTCGACGCATCAGCCGCGTTGATAGCCGTTTGCAAATCAATCAACCAATCGGTATCGTGCCCCGCCCGCTTCAGCGCCCGTTGGAGGTTGCGCGCCAAAAAGCGGTCGGTCTCAATTAATAAGATTCGCATTAGACGAAATGGAGCTGTTTAGAAATTGGCAGGTTGGTAGCCAGGCCGCCGAGGTTGCGATGGGCGGCTGAGCGCAGAGGTTGCCAGAGAGCGGTACAAAGCATATCTGCTAGCAAGATACCGCTGGCGGCGCCCGGAGGCACGACTGGTAGAGGTTGGCGGGCATGGCCGGCTAGTGAGCGGGCGGCCCGCAGACTGCGGTCGCTTAAACCATGGACATTGCTGAAAACGCCGGCCGCGACGATATTCTCGGCCGAACGGTGAGCGCCAAGTACCAGTTGGTATCTTGACTGCTGGGCTTGGGCGGCTTGTGCACGGATTAGGCTAAAACCAAGGACTTCCATGGCCGAGCTGAGACTGGCTTCGTGGGCCAGCACTGGGCGGAAGCGGCCTTGGATATCGACCGTAATTTCGGTGGAATATTGTTGGGCGTACGGCTGAAGACGATGCGCCACATCCTCTAAAACAGCGCCGATAGACACCGGCTGGAAGGTCATATTCAAAATTTCATCAGACCTCAAAAGTAGCCGGTAAGCTTCAACCAGCTGGAGGCCGGCATCAACCGACAGTTGCATTTCGTTAGATTGTTCACGAGCCGTCCGTTTGCGGAAATCATCGGCAGTTATAAGCTCTAGCGCCGTTTTGACGTGGACCAGCGGTAGAGACAGGTCTCCAGCTAGCGCCACTAATAACGCCCTTTCCCGAGCTAACCCGTCTGAACCTCGCTGAAAATTTCTTTTCACGACCCTCACTTTTCTGCCAGATATATCTGAATTATACGCCCGGGCTAACCGGTGCAGAAGAGTTAGTTGTAAAACTCACTCAGTCTGAGACAGTTTCGGGCAATTTCAAGATTCCAAACTCGTAGGCCAAGCGAATGGCATGTGGTAAGTCATGAGCACCCAGCTCAGCATATAGATTCCTGCGCTGAGCTTTTGCGGTCTCGCGAACAGTACCCCTAGTGTTCGCTGTTTGCTGGACTGAAAGACCGCGAGAAGCGAGCCTAAGTATGTGAAGCTCGGCAGATGTAAGTTCTCCTTCAAACTCTTCACTTTTATCCTCGAACGTCAAAATGCCGGCTTCGAATCCCCTACTAACGGCTTCCGCTATGCTAGAAACGTGCAACTTATAGATAATCTTCCTGCGGCGGCTTCTGATAGCTTCTTCGCTTCGGTTTAATAATTTGCCGGTTTCAATGTTGCTATAGCCCCGAGAGAGGAGGTCGAGGGTTTGAGCCAACTTAGGCGACAAAGCTTCAACAGCCTGCTCTACGGCTAGGCCGCCTAGCGGCTCAGCGATAATAGGTTTGTCGATTTCTGGCCTAGCAAGAGTTTCCATTTACCCATATTATATCAGATTGACTAATATTTGTAAAGGAAGAGGGCGTCGTGCTTTTTAGCGGGTTTTTTGCCGGGGATTTGGAAAGCGTGGCTGACCACCTTGGCGCCAGGTTTAAGATTATTTGCGAATTTACCAGCCAAACGCTGCATAAAATGGCCGATTAGAAAAACGAAGACGCCGTCGGCCTCCGATAAGTCGGCCCGCCAGAAATTGAGCATCCGGACTTTGACTAGACGCCTATAACGCAAAGTGCCGACCCACGAAATCAGCGCCATGAACGGGTTGAGCTCGTAGCCGACGGCCCTTAGCCCACGCCGGGCCGCCGCCCTCAGCAGGCGGCCATCGCCGCAACCCAAATCATAAATCACCTGCCCCGGTTTTAGATCAATTAGATCCAAGCTGGCTTCAACCTCTTTGGAAAGTGTCGGAAAATACGGCGCGCCGTAAATCAGAACCGCACCGTAAGCTAGGATCAACGCTAGCCCTACCGCCCAAACAATCCAAAAAATTATCATCAGGCGATTTTAGGCGGGCCAAG
>Ga0265322_10000815_pt1 | contig 11167 bp, 14 predicted proteins | sample 41222metaG_FD_193584 | JGI IMG/M metagenome (GOLD analysis project Ga0265322, IMG submission 193584) | Rhizosphere microbial communities from Carex aquatilis grown in University of Washington, Seatle, WA, United States - 4-12-22 metaG | ecosystem: Host-associated > Plants > Roots > Rhizosphere...
CGTAATTGTTGTACTCGGCATAGGAGCTGTTGCCAAGAATATAGAATTTGTCGGTTCTCAATATATAAAATTCTCTGGCTCGACAATGCTTAGCGAGGGAGATTTCACACTTCATACCAATTCTCAGATGCTGCAGACGTTGACTATATCGCAGAATCTTGAGCGCGATATGATAACCTATGACTATCAATGGGATCTTTTATGTAACACACTTGGAGCGATGACCGGGCTTATAATAATAGGCATACTCTGGAATGTCGACAAGAATAACTTAAAACATAGAAAAAATTAGTGATATATAATAATTATTTTCTAGAAATATCTTAATAGCACTTGTAGTTTGGTTACATTCGTGTCAGAGTCGTAATGCCCTTTATTCTTTTCAATTATTATTTTCGCATGAAGTAGTTCTTTGAACAGCTTGATGTTCTCTTTCGGGACGTAGGGATCATCATCAGAGAATATTGCGACAATATTTTTTGTTGTTGATGTGGTCTTTGAGAAATTTATCTTTTTGTCGAGCCAAGGTTTTGCGGTTTTTCCCTCCTCTTTTGATTCTGTGACAATTGGTGTGAGTGTAAACCATCCAGCAACGAAGAATATCCCGCCAACCTTTACGTCGTTATTCTTGTTTATCGATTCGAGGTAGCGCATAATGGTCTGCGCGCCTACACTATGGCCGATGAAGAATGTACCCTTGTCAGGTTTTCCCACAACGCTCTTTAATTTTTTGACCCACTTATCTATCTTAGGATTATCAGTATCAGGCATTACTGGGATGAAAACTTCGTATCCTTTCTTCTCTAATTCTTTTTTTAGCCATGGATACCAGCAATCGTTCGGATTTCCGTGCCAATAATGGACTATGAAGACGCGCTTAACCATACAATATCCTTATCGGCAGAATTTATTAATTTGATGGAAACACTATAAAAAAATATAGCTGATTAAATTTATAAACATATTATAACATTGATCTATCAATGATTATAAGGAAGGCTAATATACCGGACACCGAATCTATAATAAGGCTAATGGTAGAATCTGATAATTACATATCAGAATTAATCCCGAAAAAACACCGAGTATTTAGTAAAAGAGTGCGTAATACCTCAATGTTAGATAAATATATCAAAGGCATAATCAAGAATAGTAAGTCTATATTTGTAGTCTCAGAGGAAAATGGAATTATCATAGGATGTGGATCTGCCGCTATAATGACTTCGACAAATTTATTCTATAAAAGCATAAAAGTCGGGATGCTTGCAAACGCGTATGTAATAAAAGAGATGCGCGGAAAAGGCATAGGAAAGAAGATATTGAAATACAGGCAGGATTGGCTGAAAAAGAAGGGATGCAAATATGCAAGGATGCTTGTTATGGATGATAATAGACTCATGAAAAACAGGTGCACCAAAGAAGGATATTGGACTATGTCGCATAATTACATAAAAAAGATATGAATTGTTCTAAACCACTACCTCTTCTCATTCCATTCGAAGCTGTTTTATCATACGAAATCTTTATAAATCCTCTAAAATTCCTTATATTGTTCGACAAGTTCGATCAAATTCCCGATAGGCATTCAGCCAATGATTCTAAAGTCTTTGGCGGCTGTCTGTGTACTACCTTTGGTAGGAGGGCACGATGAATAAGAAAGATGCATTAGATGTAATACAGAATCTGCGGAAGAATAAGAAAGAGAAAAAGTTTGTCCAGATGGTAGACTTAGTCGTAAACCTTCAGGATCTCGATTTCAAAAAGCCAGAGCACCAGCTTGATTTCTTCATAACATTGCCGCATAATGTTGGTAAAAAGAGAAAGATAGCGGCGCTCGTGGATGTAGATATGTCCGACGAAGCGAAGGCGGCATGCGACTTCGTAATCCCACAATACCAGTTCGAAGAGTATTCTAAAGACAAGAAGAAAATAAAGAAGCTCGCAAAAGATTACGACTATTTCATAGCACAATCAACACTCATGGCAAAGATTGCAGCGACATTCGGTAGGATCCTTGGACCAAAAAACAAGATGCCTAATCCAAAAGCTGGTTGCGTTGTCCTTCCAAAGACAAACCTCAAGCCATTATACGACAAGTTGCAGAAGACGACAAGAATTCTTGCAAGAAATAAGCCGATAGTTCAGGTCAGCGTAGGAAGAGAGGATATGACAGACGAGCAACTTGCAGACAACCTATTCAATATATACGATCAACTTATACATCACCTGCCTAAAGAGAGAAACAACATAAAAAGCGTACTCATAAAGACGACAATGGGCCCGGCGATAAAGGTGGAGATATAAAATGACAGACTCCACAAAGAAAATAGGAAAATCGAAGAGAGAGGCGCACGTCTCAGAATCAAAGAAGAAGTCAGTCCAGGAAATAAAGGCTATACTTGATTCATATCCAGTAATAGGAATAATCAATCTAGAGAACCTTCCAACAAAGCAGCTTCAGAAGATGAAGATGAAACTTAGGAAGGACCTTGAAATAAAAGTCGCAAAGAAGAGCGTCATAGAGCATGCAATAGCACTTTCTACGAAAAAGGATATATCAAAGCTCAAGGATTACTTGAAGGGAAGTCCAGCACTGCTCTTGACTAAAGAGAATCCATTCAGAATATTCAAGATATTAAAACAGAACAAGAGTTCAGCCGCAATCAAGCCAGGGCAGATAACTCCAAAAGACTTGATGATACCTGCAGGGCCAACGCCATTTGCTCCAGGACCAATAATCGGAGAACTTGGAATGCTCAAGATAAAAGCAGGAATCGAAGGCGGAAAAGTAGTCATAAAGCAGGATGCTCACGTCGCAAAGAAGGGCGACGTAGTAAACGACAAATTATCATCATTATTGCAGAGACTTGGCGTAGAGCCCATGGAGATTGGCCTCAACCTTGTCGCAGTATACGAAAATGGAGAGGTCATCGAGGCTGACGTACTTGATATAGACGAAGGTATCTTCAAGGAAAAGATAATGACAGCCGTCAGGGAAGCATTGAGTCTTGCCATAGACATAGCTTATCCATCAAAGGACACAATCACACTGCTCATACAGAAATCATTCAGAGAATCAAAGGTGATAGCTATCGATAGGGACATACTAGCAGATGCAGTAGTCGAGCAGATTCTCGCCAAGGCAAACGCCCAGGCAGAAGCAGTCTCAAGCATAGTAAACAAATAAGTTATTGGAAAGGATAAATTTCCAATAATAAAAAGTCAAAAGAAAAATAATATTTTTCGGAGGTACAAAATGGAATACGTATATGCCGCAATGCTTTTGCACAAAGCAGGACATAAAGTTGACGAACAGAGCGTCAAGAAGGTACTAGAGGCAGCAGGAGTAAAGGTAGATGAAGGACGCGTCAAAGCGTTAGTTGCAGCACTAGAGGGTGTCAACATAGACGAAGCAATAAAGAATGCAGCAGTCATGGCAGCACCAGTCGCAGCAGCTCCAACAGCAGGACACGAAGCAAAGGCCGAGCATAAGAAGGAAGACAAGAAAGAAGAGAAACAGGCCGAAGAGCAGTCAGCAGCAGGATTAAGCGCCTTATTTGGATAAGCCACATCCAAAAATTTTTATTTTTTAAAATTTTTTCATAGGTGAACAACCAAAAATGTTGAGTGATACTGAAATAAGTCAACTTTTGGCGGAACTTAACAAGGTTAAGTCAGAAGTTAGGGAATTGAAGGGTAATATCAATAATCTTGATAGGAAAAAAGAAGAAGCCTTTAGAGAGAAGAGGAAAATTAGTTCTAACATATTCTCCAGAATAAAGGTAGCTAAAGATTCTAAGGACAAGAGAAATACTCTCACTGAAGCCGTCAGGAATACCAAACACTCAAAAGAAGAACTCGAGCAGAAACTTAAGACGTTAGAGGCAGATATAACAAAGCTCAAGGAAGAAAAGAGGAAGGTATTCGAGAAAAGCGGTGTGGAAAACCCAGAGATGCTCAGAAAGAACATAAAGAAACTGGAATTCAAGATAGAAACAGAAGGATTGACTTTCGAGAAAGAAAAGGAAGTTATGAAGATTCTGTCCAAGATGAGAAAGCAGCTTGAGACCATAAAGGGCGCGTCATTGGTCGACAAACAGCTCGACGATAAATTCAGAGAGTTAAGAGACATAAGGACAATGACAGACATGACAAAAAAGATCGTCCAGGTGTCAGCCAAGGAATCACAGAAACATCACGTTGACCTTATAGAATCATCAAAAGAGATAGAAGAGCTCAAAAAGAAGGAAGATGAGTTTGAAGCCATTGCATTGAAATTCAAGGAAGAACTGCAATCGCTCATCTCAGAACTCGACAAGAAACTCGCAGAGATGGACGCTGTAAAGAAAAAATTAGAAGAGAACAACGTAAAGCTGAAAGAAGACGTCGAGAAGAGCAACTACGAGATACTAAAGCAGAAGGATCAGGAAGTCCAAGAAAAGATAAAAACAGGAAAGAAATTAACAACAGAAGACTTATTAATTCTACAGAGAACAATGAGAAACTGATTTAACCTTAACTAAATTTATAAATTCTCGAGTCTTAACGAATGCTATGACATTACACTTTATAGGCATCGGCCTATGCAATTAGAAAGATATAACGGTAAGAGGGCTTGAGACCGTGAGGAAATGTGATTATGTATTCCTCGAGAAATACACATCGACACTCCAATGCGGTATCGATGAAATTGGAATATTCTACCATAAACAGATAATCCCTGCGGACAGGGAACTCGTTGAAAAGAGAAGCGATGAGATACTCAGTAAGGCAATCGACAACGAAGTTGCGTTTCTTGTCGTCGGAGATATATTCGGAGCGACAACACATACTGATCTTATGCTACGAGCGAGAGAAAAAGGGGTTAAATGCGAATTCATACACAATGCATCGATACTTAACGCTGTTGGAATCGTAGGTCTTGAACTGTATAAGTATGGGAAGGTCACAAGCATTCCTTTTTCTACAGAAAGTTTCATGCCTGAGACGCCATACGATGTAATAAAGATGAACAGAAAAGACGGGTTGCATGCGCTCGTACTATTAGACCTGAGACCAGATGAGAATAAGTTTATGATAGTCAACGATGCAATAAAATATCTGTTGCATATAGAGAACAACAGGAAGGAAAACGTCTTCACAGAGGAGACACTATGCATAGGATGCGCTAGGATCGGATGCAACGACTTCAAGATAAAATTCGGGAAGGCAAAGGATATTCTAAAAGAAGATTTCGGAAAGCCGCTCCATTGCCTGATAATCCCGGGAACGCTCCATTTCATGGAAGAGGAAGCGCTGAAACAGTGGAATGAGTTATAGAAATTGTCGGCGAGAAAAAAAATGAACAACAAAAATAATTCTAGCGAAAGATATTCAACATACAAATTCACATGCAAAGAAAGATTCTTAAAATATGTCAAATACGACACCCAGTCGGACGATAGCTCGACAAGCATCCCAAGCACTGAAAAACAGAAAACCCTGCTAAAAGAATTATTATTAGAATTGAAAAAGCTAGGGGTACAGTCAGAGATGGATATTAAAGGATTTGTCTATGCACAAATAAAATCCAATACAAAAAAGAAAGTCCCAAAAATAGGTTTTCTATCACACGTCGATACATCCCCTGAAGTATCCGGAGCAAACGTCAAACCAACTATACATAAGAATTATTCAGGAGGGAACATAAAACTACCAAAGGATAATCAGACAATCTCTCCAAAGCAAAATCATGTACTGAAAGATATGATCGGACATGACATAATAACATCTGACGGTTCGACGCTGCTCGGAGCAGATGACAAAGCAGGCGTCGCTGTAATGATGGACGCTGCAGAATACATGATGAAACATCCAGATTTCAAACACGGTGATGTAATGCTTGGATTCACTATCGATGAAGAGGTAGGAACAGGGATAGATAGCTTTGACGTCAAGAAGTTTGGCGCAGAATTCGCGTATACAGTCGACGGTGAAACACCGGGAGAGATAGAGGCCGAGAATTTCAACGCGGATAAAGTGGAGATAACCATAAATGGAAACAGCACACATACAGGATATGCAAAGAACAAACTAATCAATTCGGCAAGGATAGCGTCAGAATTCATAGAAAAATTTCCAAAAGATAAATGGTCGCCAGAGACGACGGAAGAAAAAGAGGGATTTGTACACATAATGAGTGTTAATGGTGGAACCGAGAAGACAGAGATTAAGATACTTATAAGAGACTTCGAAGAGAAGAAACTTACAGAATACGAAAATCGTATTAAAAAAATGCTTGAGACAATTATAAAGAATTATCCTGGTGCGAGCCATGAATTCAAAGTAATAACACAATACAGGAATATGAAAGATATAATTGACAAATCACCCCAAGTGCTAAAGTATGCAATCGAAGCGGTAAAACGCTTAGGCATCAAGCCTATAATGAAAATAATCAGGGGAGGAACAGACGGGTCAAAAATATCATTCATGGGCGTTCCGACGCCAAACATCTCGTGTGGAGAACATAACTTCCATTCACGGGCAGAATTCGTATCTGTTCAGGATATGGAATCGAGCGTAAAAACCATTTTAGAGATATGTTCAGTGTGGGAAGAGAAGAGTAAAAAAAAAGTTTATAAATAAGTTCTTTCATAATATGATATACATTAGCTTGTATCTTGAGGTGATTACATGGAAGAGAATAAATCTGGATTATACATTGTGGCAATTGTTGGAGTGGTAGCCGTTATCGCTCTTGTAATACTAGTTATAGGTTCTGATCGCACCGGGACTACGTCATCAGCTGGGGTGGATTCATCAGGGCAAGCACTAGCTAAGGTATGCCCTTATCAGTGTCAGAATATCTGCACGCCAAATCAGTATTGCTATAATGTAACATGGCAGGTGCCAGTAATAAAGTACGGATACAATTGCACAGCAGTTCAAAACTGCACGAGATACAATTGTACATCATACTATCCGTGCCCGCAAATACCTATAACAACATACCAAAAATTTGGAAACTGGACATGCATCACTAATACTACATGCAAGCAGGCATGCGGAAACATTTGCGGTTCATTGATATCATAAATAAATACACATTTTTTATTTTTTCTTTTATAACAGTAACCTATATAAATACTAATAAGTATGTTCTACTATGTCTAAAAGAGGTTTGAGAATGCGCATGGGGCGCAGAGGAATTTCTCCGCTGATAGCTACAGTCCTTCTTATAGCATTCGCTGTAAGCATAGGCACCATGATAATGAATTGGGGCAAGGATGCTGTTGCAGTAGGCGACTGCTCTGAAACAAAAATAGAGGTCCAGAAGATAAATGATAAGCCATTATTCTGCTACGACACACTCAACAGCAAGGTCAACGTCATGATAAAAAATATCGGAAGCACAGATATAACGCGCATGAAGATGCGTGTCATCACGCCAGACTTCCAGACGGACGATGTAGACATACCGGACAGCAGCATAAAATCTGGTGATGTCAAGACAAAGAATATAGATTATACGAAGAGCGGCAAATTCCGTGTCGAGATATCGCCGGTCATAACACTTGGCGGCCAAGAAAAGATATGCGCAGAGAAGTATGTATACATAGATGATATAGGTAGCTGTAATTAATTCTGATTAAATTTATAAAACTGTTTCCATAATGAGCTTGATGAACATGGAAATAAGGCTTCAGACAAGCAAAAGCGTCGAAGAGAATGCGGAAATCTATTTCGAAAGAGCAAAGAAACTCAAAAAGAAGGTCCCTGGAATAAAGAAGACTATAGAGATGTATAAAGACAGGCTAGAGAAAGCAGAATCCGATGCCATGGCTGTAAAGAAGAAATTAGCTGAACCAAAACAGAAGAAGGAGTGGTTCGAGAGGTTCAGATGGTTCATATCCAGTGATGATTTTCTTGTGATTGGCGGAAGGGATGCAACAACAAACGACATGATAATAAAAAAATATACAGACAAAGACGACATAGTGTTCCATACGGATGAACCAGGAAGCCCGTTTGTCGTCGTAAAAAATGTCGATGGCAAAAAGATCCCTGAAAAGACAATAACAGAATCTGCCGAATTATGCGCGAGCTTCAGCAGGCAATGGAGAGCGGAGAGGAGCGTCGCAGAGGTATATTGGGTGAATCCTGATCAGGTCAGTAAAGAGGCCAAATCAGGAGAATCTATCGCTAAGGGCGCATTCATGATATATGGAAAAAGAAATTATATAACAGCAAAGCTCAACCTTGCGGTGTGCAACATAGGAAGAATAATGACCGGTCCAGTGCTTGCTGTGAAGAGGCAATGCGAAGACAAAGGCTTAAGGTATATTGAAGTAGTGCAGGGCGATGATAAGCTGAGCGATGTCGCAAAAAAGATCCATAGAGCAATAGATGGAGATCTAGATGAGATAATAAGGAATCTTCCACAAGGATGTTCTATAAAGAAATAATGGCGTAATGATTATAGGTGAAACAATGGATAAGAAACTGAAAGAATTGAGAAGGATATCAAAGGTTACGACACCAAGAATAATAATCGGGAAGAAGGGACCGACAGACCAAGTCATATCAAACATAAAAAAAGAGCTGAAAGAGAAGAATTTTGTCAAGGTAAAGATTCTGAAAACATACATTGATGAGCATGGCAAGGATGAGACTTTCACAGAGATAGTCGAAAAGACAGGTTCAAAGATAGTCCAAACAATCGGATTCACGATAAGCCTTACAAGAAAATAGGATTGTATAAAATAATGGCTAACGACATCTAAGATAATAAGCACAGTCCTGCTTGAAATCTAGTTTAATTTAAAAGAAAAGTTTTATAAATCCAAGTTTCTATGAATACAATATAACTAGGTGAGCTTTAGACTTCAAAGTAGTTATGGGCGTATCATCGCGCTCACTTCAAAAAAAGAGGCATTATGGCCGAAGAAAAGAAAAAAAGTCCTATTGAGGAGGCTGGCTCCAAGTATAAGTGGATTGAGGAGGAGTTTGAAGATCACAAGGACGTCTATGTGAAGACAAACTATCCTGCTCCAGCGAGAAAGTATAGGATGATTTATGAGGCTTTCTCGCTATCGATGGAAGAGACATATTTCTGGATAATAAACGCCCTGCAGTACGATCTTGCATTCCCGAAAATCGACAAGATTACCGATATATTTTCATCGGCTGAGAACAGCTCGATGTTTGGACAGACAGCGCAACGCCTGAGCATGCAACAGCAGAGGATACAGGAGTTGCTTGCAACTGTCGGAAAGATGGTCAAGGACCTGTTCGCGCTCGTCAGAGAACTTAGGATAATTGATGAGAGAATTGCAGCATACGATGCTTGGAACAAGAATCATAGCAAGAGCGCTGACGCGACGCTGAAAGAGATTTTCATAAATCTCGTTGAGAACCAGGGAGGCCAGATGAAGACCTCTTCAGTCTACGGTCTTGCCCAGAACCTTGGCTACGCGACCTTGCCAGATTTCTTCTTCAATACGTTGGTATTCAAGAAAGAGGATACCGATAAGATAGTCGATGCCCTACCCACGAACAATAACCTAAAGAATGTCCTTAGAAGAAAATTGTTCGAATTCCTTGTATGGAAAGAGGAGACAGAAAAGGAGATACGCAACAGAAGAAAATTCAATCTGCATTATCTGAGGCAGCATTGGGCGATAATCAAGATGTATATGGGATGGCTCAAGCCATATCTAAGAAATGTCAAGAGGCTCAGTATGAATGAGCAACAGGTGCTTGGCCCTGAGATAATCACGGCCTTCGAGACAGCTGCCCTTGAGATAGAAGTCCTTGCGTACAATCCATCGAAAGCGACTGACAAGAGCGCAAGTTCATGTGTACTAGTAAATTTTAAATATTTTGTGAAGCCATCATTAAGCTATCAGCAACCAGAGAGCTATCAGAGAGGACCTATACATGTAGGTAAAGTTGATATAACTATAAGGAGTTATGCATGGACGGGCGAAGAGATAGATATATACAAAAAATATAGAGATAAAGAGGAGCTCGAACTCCTGAGTGTCATAGATGCATCATTAAAGGCAGCGATGGATGCCTTATCATCTGACCTTGAGAAATATCTTGCAGAGGCTGGCGAGAGCGAATTCAATAAAGATGAGCAAGCAAAAAAGGAAGAGGAAAAAGATACAAGAACGCCAGTACAAAAATTCTTCAACATAAGGACTGTAAAAAAGAAAGAGCATAATGCAAGCATACTTGAACCATTCACATCATTATTCCTCGGAGTCGGAGAGATAGCGGGAGCCTTCCTTCCATCAAGAGTGGAAGAAATAAAGGGACCGAAAGTCGATAAGAGCAAGGATGAAGAGGCTGCAAACAAGACGGCGCTCAAGCTGTGGAATTCATATAAAAAATCCCATCAATTACTTACGTGGTAGCGATATCCATAAAGATATGGCATGATATACGCGCTATAAGAGTATATATTATTAAAAAATCAATCTTTAGAAACATAAAATGGTAAGGACAACAAACGACGTTCTGGACATAAATCCTTTGGAAAGGATGGATAAGTTAGAGGAGATAGGAACAGAGAAGAGAAACACAATAGCCACAAAGAAAAAAGAACTAGAAGAGCTTGAGAAGACAAAAAAGAAAGAGATAGAAGAACTCGATCAGAAAAAGAAAAAAGATGTAGAAGAGATAGAGAAGAAAAAGCAAAAAGAACTAGATAATCTAGACCAAAAACGTAAAGAACTTCAAGAATTAGAAAAAAAGAAAGTCCAAGAGATTGAAGAGACAGAAGAGCTTATAGATAAAAGTTTTCAGGAGCTCATAAGACATAAGAGAATAATAATCCAAGAAGAGGAAGAAAAAGAGGGAAAGAGAAAAAAAGGGAACGAAGTAACGCTTGAAGAGGTCGCAGAAAAAGCACCGAATATAGCCCCAAAAAATGACGTAAATTATAACAAATTTTTTGAAAACCTTCAGGCGCCACAAAGATTGTACGATGTTGCAAACAGAAGTTTTTATGATGGCCTGACAGAACTAAGAAATAAGGCAGCAAACGGCCAGATAACACCTGACGAAGAAAGATTCATCGATACATTAAAATCACAATTCGAAAGGTTCAATCAGAACAGCGATTACAAAGAGAAAGACGAAAATCAATATATGAAAAGATCTATGAATATCATCGGAC
>Ga0265322_10000817_pt1 | contig 11155 bp, 11 predicted proteins | sample 41222metaG_FD_193584 | JGI IMG/M metagenome (GOLD analysis project Ga0265322, IMG submission 193584) | Rhizosphere microbial communities from Carex aquatilis grown in University of Washington, Seatle, WA, United States - 4-12-22 metaG | ecosystem: Host-associated > Plants > Roots > Rhizosphere...
CCCCGCGCGTGATGGGGGGATGCATCCGCCCTTTGGACGGACAAGCCTTTGCGGTTGATTGTGCAGGTCCCGGGGAGCTACAATAGCGGCATATCCAACCCAGACACTATTCGGAGGAAACCATGGCGATCAAAGGCGAGTGGGTGCGTTATGGGGATGAGATAGGGTACCTTGCCCGGCCCGAGCAGGCGACGGCGCCCCTGCCGAGCGTGCTGGTCATCCAGGAGGTCTGGGGCGTGAACGAGCAGATCCAAGACGTGACGCGCCGGATCGCAGCCGCTGGATATCTGGCCCTCGCGCCGGATCTTTTTGCCGTGCAAGGCCAAAGACCGCCCGCGTTGACCCCGCAGCGGATCGGCAAGGCGATGGGATTCATGAGGACCCTTCCCCCCGGGTCCATGGGCAACACGGCAATCCGAGACGCGGAGCTCGCGAAGCTTCCGGAAACCGATCGGCAGCAAATCGCCGAGAGCATGGGGCAGATTTTCGGCTCCCCGGGCAGGATGGAGGGCATGGTGGGCGCTCTGCGACGCTCGGTGCGCTATGTGCGCTCCGAGCGTGCCGAGAGCCGTCAGCAACGGGTGGGATGCGTGGGCTTCTGCATGGGTGGCGGTCTTTCGGCCTTGCTCGCTTGCGAGGAGCCGGAGATGTCGGCGGCGGCTGTCTATTACGGGGGCGCCCCGGCGCCTGAAAAGATCGCGAAAATCCCGTGCCCGATCATTGCCTTCTATGGCGAGAAGGATCAGCGCGTCAATGCGGGGATCCCCGGATTCGAAGAAGCAATGCGTGCCGGGGGCAGATCCTTCGAACCCCACATTTATCCGGGAGCGGCGCACGGTTTTTTCAACGATGATGAAGCGGTCTATGACGCGAACGCGGCACGCGACTCGTTCGCCCGGCTTCTGAGCTTCTTCCTGAAAACTCTGACCGGATAGACACGTGCTCGTTCCTTCGCGCTCCGATTGCCTGATCATGGCGAAGCCGGCCGGTCCGGGCTGCTCGCTGCGGTGCGGGTATTGCTACTATCTGGTCAAGGAATCCCTTTTTTCGAACCCGCCGTGGCGCATGGGGGAGCAGCTCTTGGAGCGTTACATCGCCCAACGCATTCAAGCCGCCTCCGGTCCCGCCGTTCATTTCGAGTGGCACGGCGGAGAGCCGACGCTTCTCGGGTTGGACTATTTCCGCGCCATCGTCGCGCTTCAAAAAAAGAGCCGGGCGGCGGGCAAAATCGTGACGAACGGAATTCAAACCAATGGGATGCACCTGGATGAGGAGTGGGGGCGGTTTCTGCACGAGGAGAGCTTTTCCGTCGGCCTGAGCATGGACGGCCCCGCGGATCTGCACGACCTCTATAGAAAAACGGCGAATGGAGCCGCCACCCACGCCCGCGTGGTCAATGCATTTCGGCTTCTCAAGAAGCACCATGTCTTCTGCAATGTCCTCTGTGTCGTGCATGCGCAAAACGCCGTCGAACCGGACCGGGTGTACGACTTCTTTCGCGGTCTGGGAGCGACGTACATCCAATTCCTCCCGCTGGTGGCTCCCGTGGCGGGTGGCGGAGTGAGCGCCGCCACGGCGCGTGCGGATGCGATCGGCGAATTCATGTGCCGCCTATTCGATAGATGGATGCGGGAGGATGTGGGGAGCATCGTCATCCAGACCTTCGACGAAGCCCTTCGACCCCTCTATGGGCTTCCTCACGCTCTCTGCATCCATCGAGAGACCTGTGGAGACGTGGCGGTGCTGGAGCATGACGGTTCATTTTTTGCCTGCGATCATTTTGTCCAGCCGGAGCACCTCGTCGGCAATCTTCACCAGACTGCCTTGGCGGACTTGATGAGCGATCCACGCATGAAAAACTTTGGTGATGCAAAAAGGGAGACCCTGCCGCGGGTATGCAGCGCGTGTGACCAACTCTCCTCATGTAATGGCGGATGTCCAAAGGACCGCATTGTCACCGCGTCCGACGGGGAGCCTGGGCTCAACTATCTGTGTCCCGCGTACAAGAAGTTCTTCAAGCACAGCCGACCCGGGCTCATCCGGTTGGCCGCGCACATGAGAGCGGGTCGAACGCTGCGTTCTTTCGATGCGCGGCGCCTCACGTGAGTCGCTCCGCCGCGCGGATTTAGAAGCTCCCCCACGTGATGCGGACGCCAACGGTCGGGACCACAGCCGCAACGAGACTCACGTAGGTGGGGATCATGACAGCCTGAGCGCTGATGTAAGCGGAGACGAGCATGGCGGGAACGACAAGAAGCCCAATTTCCCCGTCTACGCCACCGCATATGAGAAAAGCTCCCCCATTGAAGCTGTTACTGCCGTAAGTGACCGGCATTGTCCAAACGCCCTCCGCGAACATGAGTCCGGCGCCCAGACGGACGTTCAACGAATATGCGAATGGGCCGAAGCGACCGGCGCCGCCGGAAATGAAGCCACCGAATCCGCCCATGGCGTCGCTGATCACGAGATTGTCGGAAGGCAACGCCACCGCGAGGCCCGTTGCGTAAAATCCGGTTGCAAACCCTCCGATTTTCCAACCCCCGCGTGTTACCCCGTAGCCGAAAGCCTCCAACGCGGTCACCGTGCCGGTGGGGTAGTCCAAAACGAGTCTGCTGGTCCAGGGAGAGCTACCGAACATCTGTGAGCTCGCGTTTGTCTGCAGCCCGATTCCTCCTCCGCCTCCGGCGAACGAGAGAAGCGGAGCACATGCCAGAAACATTGCCGCAACCGCCACGAAGGACGAACGTTTCATGCACGACCTCCCATCACGATTTGGAATGATGACGATTAATTCTTTGCTGTGGAAAAAAGTATCGTGCCAAAAGCGCGCCGATGTCAATCGAGAAAGGCCCGCGCCCGCGGATTGCCCTTTCCGATTGACCGCGCAGGGCCTATCTTTGAGCTATGACAAATATTTACTCGTTCCAAATGAAAGACATCGACGGTGCGGAGCGGTCCCTCTCGGAGTTCGCGGGCAAGGTTCTTCTCATCGTGAATGTCGCCAGCAAGTGCGGCTTTACTCCGCAGTACAAAGGACTCGAGTCATTGTACAATCGCTACAAGGGCCGCGGTTTCGAAGTTCTCGGATTTCCCGCGAATGACTTCGGACACCAGGAGCCGGGCACGGAAGCAGAAATCAAGAATTTTTGCACGACGACTTACAATGTCTCCTTCCCGATGTTTTCAAAAATCTCGGTCAAGGGCAAGGACATTCACCCGTTATACGCCTTTCTCACGAGCAAGGAAACGAATCCGAAGTTTTCCGGGAAGATCGATTGGAACTTCAATAAGTTCCTCATCGATCGCAAGGGAAACATCGTAGCCCGATTCGAATCGAAGAATGATCCTATGGGTGACCGCGTCCCGCGTACCGTGGAGGCAACCCTGGATAGCTAGTTTTCCGGCCATTCCGGCTCTCGAGCAAGCGCCCATGGATAAGGCTGGCCACATCCGGCCGCGGATTGGCCAGACAGACCGCTCACCTCTATGCATAATGCAGAGGCAGGGAGGTGCATGCTCGCCATGGACATTTCAGACCTGATTTCCCGGCTCACCCTGGACGAAAAGATCACGCTTCTGATCGGCAAAGACAGCTGGAGCACCGAGCCCGTGCCCCGTCTGGGCATCCCTTCCATCCGTGTCTCCGACGGCCCACACGGTTTGCGCTACGAGAGCCGACCCGTCGAGGGGGGACCCTCGTACATCACCGAGGCTACGTGTTTTCCCACCTCTTCGGCGTTGGCCGCAACGTGGGACATGGACTTGATCCGGGAGATCGGTGCCGCGATGGCGGAGGAGGCCGCGGGTCTCGGAGTCGACGTGATCCTCGGACCGGGCACCAACATTAAGCGCACGCCGGTGTGCGGGCGGAATTTCGAGTATTTCTCTGAAGATCCATTCCTCGCGGGGGAGTGCGCAGCGGCCTACATTGCAGGCGTCCAGGATCGCGGGGTGGGGACCTCGCTGAAGCATTTCGCCGCCAACAATCAGGAGCTCGGACGCACCTCGGTGAGCGTCGAGGTGGACGAACGGACGCTGCGGGAAATCTACCTGAGGCCGTTTGAAATCGCGGTGCGTAAGTCACAGCCCTGGACCGTCATGTGCTCGTACAATCGACTCGCCGGAATCTACGCGAGCGAGAATGCATTTCTGCTGGACCGCGTTCTTCGTCACGATTTCGGCTTTCAAGGGCTTGTGCTGTCCGATTGGGGCGCTGTCCACGATCGCGCCAAGGCGCTCACGGCGAGCCTCGAGCTGGAGATGCCCCACGGCAGCGGAAGCTTCGAGAATCTCAAAGCCGCCCTGGCAAACGGCGAGATAACCGAAGCGGAAATCGACCGTGCCGTGGCAAGCCTCTTGCGCCTCGTGGAAAAAGCGGTAGAGGGGCGCAGACGCCGACCAAAAGCTTCGGACCGTACGGCGCACCGTGCATTGGCCCGCGCGGCGGCTCTCCAGGCTGTCACGCTGTTGAAAAATGATGGAAGTCTGCTGCCTCTGAACCCCGCGAGCGTTACCTCGCTGGCCGTCATCGGTCGATTCGCGAAGGATCCGATGATCCAGGGCGGCGGTAGCGCATTCGTGACGACAAAAAGCATCGAAGGCGCTCTGGAAACCATGCAGGAACACGCTGTGAAAGCCAAGATTCGTCTCGACTACGAGCCGGCGTACAGCTCCTGGGCTGAAGCGCCCGGTCTCGAAGCCACTCATGAAGCCCAACTCGTCGCCGAGAAGGCTGATTGCGCGGTCGTGTTCGTGGGTACGGGGCACCGGGTGGAATCGGAATCATTCGACAGGGCGGGCATACGGCTGAATCCCGACCTGGAGCGTTTGATCCTCATGACGGCGGCCATGAATCCCCGCACGGTCGTCGTGGTGCAGGCGGGCTCGGCCATCGACATGAGCGCTTGGATCGACAAGGTGAAGGCCGTCGTCTTTGCGTGGTTCGGTGGTGAGGCCGGTGGACCTGCCGTCGCGGACGTGCTGTTCGGAGCGGCCAATCCGTGCGGAAAGCTCGCCGAGACCTTTCCCCTCCGCCTGGAAGACACACCGAGCTTCGACACTTATCCGGGCGACGGCAACCATACCTGGTACCGGGAGGGCCTCTTCGTCGGGTATCGCCATTACGACAGCATGGGTACCGGTGTGCTCTTTCCCTTTGGCCACGGGCTTTCCTACACAAGCTTCCTGTATGCCGATCTGAGGGTGACACCCGACGCGGTCGGCGCCCCGGGAAGCGTGACGGTAGCCTGTTCGGTGACCAACACGGGTGATCGAAGAGGAAGCGAGATCGTGCAGGTCTATGTCGGCGAAAGCACCCCGCGTGTCGTGCGGCCGACAAAAGAGCTGAAGGGCTTCGTGAAAATCGAGCTGGATCCGGGGGAGAAAGGCGAGGTGCGATTCGCGTTGACCCCGCGTGATTTTGCCTATTGGAACGCGTCCCTTGCCGCGTGGCATGTGCAGTCCGGTACGCACCGCATCTTCGTGGGCTCCTCGTCCCGCGACATTCGCCTCGAAGCGAAGATCGCCGTAGCACAGGGGCCGGATTTTTCCTGAAAACGGAGCGGCTTGTTTTTGCCGAGGACGGGGGCTACTCTTACCCCGAGCATGTAAAAAGCCGTTTCAAAAAGGGAGAGGTCATGAAAACGAGATTCAACTTCACGCTGACCGGCAAGGATTGGTGGAAGCCATTTCTCGGCTACTGGGTGATCGTCCTCGTCGTGGATGCTCTCATCCAGGTGATGTCGCGTCGGGTGGGAACCGGTTCGGTATCGGCGGCCGGCTCCTTCGTAACAAGCATCGTGGGCATGATCATCCTCGTGATTGCCCAGGCGATATTCACCATCGTCGTTCTGCGCATCATTCTGCCGAAGCTTTCCATTGGCGAGCACGCGTTCTCTTTTCGGGGAGAAGTCGGGGCGTACGTCGGCATGAATGTCGGCGGCATCCTCCTCACCATAATCACCCTCGGCATCTATTCACCGTGGTACCTGAAACGCATCGTCTCATATCTGGCCGCCGAGACGACGATCAACGGCGCCAGTCCTGCGTTCGGCGGCAGACCGGGAAAGCTTTTGAAATACATATTTCTGGCTGTCTGGATCCCCGTCATCGTCATCACCGTGATCGGCGTGGTGATTGGGCTGGCCTCTTTCGGCTCCGACCTCGCCAGCGGCCCGACCTCCGCGGCCATGGCGGTAAGCGTGATCACCTTTATCGCGGTCGCCGTTTTCTTCATCGTGCTCATCCCCTTTTTTTACCTCATGTACAAGTGGATGATCGATTTCCAATGGAATGATCTCTCCATCCGCTGGAAGACCTCGTTCTGGCCCTCCTGCTTCTTCATCCTGGGCCAGGTCCTTTTGACTCTGATCACCGTCGGCATCTATTGGCCCGCCGCGACGCTGCGCCTGTTCCGCTATTTTACAAATGCGACCACCGTTGCCCGTGGAGAAGCCGAGCTCGGCCATGTGGTGTTCGAGGGCGGCATCGGCAACGGCTTCGGTCTTCTCTGGGGACAGGCCCTGCTTTCCCTCATCACGATCGGGATCTATCTCCCCTGGGCCTATACGCGGATTGCGCGCTGGATTTTCGACTCCACTTCGGTGGAGCTCGCCGAGGCGACGCCGGGGGCGGTCTAACTGGAAAATCTTCTGGTCATTCCGATAATGAATCGTGACTGAGCCCCAATCATACCTGCCCCTGATCCGTTGGTTGCTCCGACGGATCGGGGCCGTTCTTTGTGCCGCATTCTTCATTCCGTGCACGCTCTTTGCCTCCGGACTCAAAGCCCCCTCCGTGTCGCGAGATTTCACGGTAACGCGCGAAGAGCTGGCTACGATGTTCGCCGGGCTCCCGGTGAGCCTCCAACAGGGAGTCGCTGCCGAACCGGAGAGCTTCTTCCGGCTCCTGGCCGCCGTGTTGGACCAACCCGCCGACCTATTCATTTTGGTGGACAAAAATCATTCCCTTGGCCCCGACTATGTGCCGCCTGACCTCGTAGACATTTCCTCCTTTGCGCTGAGCGTGCGGGAGGGACGGACGCTGCTCTTGCGCAGATCCATCATGCCCGCGGCCGTGGCCATGGCGAAAGCGGCGCGCGCCGACGGGGTGACTCTGACCTTCTCCTCCACCTATCGGTCATACAAGACCCAAGTGGCTACTTACGCTTCCGAAGTGGCGCAGTACGGACAGGAAATGGCGGATCGCGAATCCGCTCATCCCGGGCTTTCACAGCACCAGTTGGGCACGGCAATCGATTTCGGCTCGATCACGGATGCGTTTGCCGATACGAAGGCCGGGAAGTGGCTTTTCGCGCACGCCGAGGATTATGGCTTCTCACTCTCGTTTCCAAATGGCTATGAGCAGGTGACCGGCTACCGATACGAAAGCTGGCACTACCGCTACGTCACCAAGCCGGGGGCCCAGCTGCAAAAGCTGTATTTCGGCGACATTCAGCAGTATTTCCTGGAGTTCCTTGAAACCAACCGAGCTTTGCTGGAGTCGCGAAGAGTCCGCTAGGGCTTCAGAGGCTGCGCTTTTCCTTCGAGCAAGGACGGGGTACTTTTAGTGCGGAGAACCGCATGACGATAAACAGGCTCCTTCGGTCTTTGGGGATTGTCTTTCTGGGGCTGATCGGCCTCGTCTCCTGCTCGCGCGGCGCCGGAGCGACCTCCCCGAAGGGGCTCGTGGGGACCGTATTGGCGGGCCCGACCATGGCGCCGGATTTCACACTTGTCGACCAGCATGGGCTTCCCTTTCACCTCGCCGACACGAAGGGAAAGGTCGTGGTTCTGACATTTCTCTATACCCATTGTACGGACATCTGCCCGTTCCTCACGTTGAAGGTGCGAAGCGCCTACAACCTTTTGGGAGCGGACGCCGGCAAGGTGGTCTTTGTCGGCGTCACGACCGACCCCGAGCGCGACACCGTCGCCGTCGAGGCCGCCTACAGCAAGGCGACCGGGCTCTTCGACGTCTGGCACTTTCTCACGGGCACGCAGAGCGAGATGAAGGACCTCTGGGCACGGTACGGTATTGGCGTGCACAGAGAATCCGCGGCCAGCGGGGAGCAAGATTCTTCTCCGAGCACGGGCCTCGCCGAGGCGCCCTCACCGACGCAGGGTCTGAGCACGGGGGACCTCGACGCAGCGGGCAGGATCATCGCGCGCTTCGGTGGCGGCTACGAGGTTTCGCACTCCGCTCCGTTCTGGATGGTGGACCCGGCGGGGGATCTTCGCGTGGTCATGGATGCCTCCGCCCTTCCCTCCGACATCGTCAAGGACGCGCGGCTTCTGTTGGGCGCGCGGTAGCCGGACTTCAGCCCAGGGGGTCCGGCCGCGGATGACGGCGGCGGCGCGTGATCAGGAAGAGGACGAAGGCGGCGGCGCCCGCAAGGGTCACGGCGCCTACCACACGCAACACGTTGAAGACCAGTCGATGGCTGGCCGGGTCTACCCGGAAGCAGATCCTCATCACCCGCGCAATGGTCTGTCCAATGACCCCTTTTTGCGCTTCCATCAGCGAGAGTGTCATGTCGGCGGGGAGAAAGTCCGCTCCCGGCATGTAGCGAACGACTTTTCCCTGCGGCGAGAGAATCACAAGGGCCACGGGGTGGTCGAAGCCTCCAGAGTTTTTCGCGTAGTGGAAACCGATCGCGTTTGCAACAGCGTCGATGCTCGCCTCGCTTCCCGTCAGAAACCGCCACGCATCGGCGGGGAAAGGACGACCTATCGTTTCCAGCGCGATCCGTTTTGCTTTGCGCGCATCGGCAGGCTTTTCCGTGGGGTCGATGCTGATGGTCACCACCTCATACTCCTTGCCCGCAACCGCGGGAAGGGCGGAAAGAGTGCCGGCAAGACCCGTGAGAAGGTAATCGCAGACGTTGGGGCATTGATAATAGACAAGGGCGAGGATGGTGGGGGTGTGGATCAGGCTCGCCAGGGACACGACGGCGCCGTTCTCGTCGATGAAGGGCGTGTCCCGCGGCACGTAGGATCCCAGCTTCTGCTCGATCCCGACCGGGGCGGAGGCCGGTGCGAATGCCGAGTCGGCATGGGCCGGGCTTGTCAGGAGAAGAACAGCGAGGATCGCGACCGAGGGAATCCACGCGATGCGATATTCCCGACTCTGTGCTGTTTCTGCCATGTGTCTATGCGTCTAGGATACTCAATACTACGATTTCGGCAATGTTTTTTGATTCGATTCCACAACGGCGCGTCTCCAAAAAAACCCTTCAATCGTCGTTAGGCCGCATGTCGTGCCGGAAGGGCGGGGGTTCACCGCGCCGTCACCCCTCTCTGCAGCGGCTGCGAAATGATCGCGGGCGGCGGCTCCTGCAAGGAAGGTCAGGGCGGCACGGGCGGCGTGATGGGAGTTCCACGGGACCGGCACATTCCCTTTTTCGTGGTTTGTCTTGACACCCTGTGGTCCGATTCGTACCATCCGTGTATCTCCGCACAAACGAAAGGGGATGCGCATGGCGGTTTCGGTCGAACAGGTTGCGACCAAGAAGCAACTCAAAGAGTTCGTGAAGTTCCCGTACGCGCTGTATAAGGCAGATGCCAACTGGGTTCCACAACTCCTTGGCGACGATTTCAAGAAGCTGGATCGGGCGCACCATCCCTTTTGGCAGCATGCGGCGGGTGAGTTCTTTCTGGCGCGCCGGGAAGGAAGAGTCGTAGGACGGATCGCCTCCATCCACGACCGTATCTGGGAAGACACCCACCACGAGAAGGCCGCCTATTGGGGATGGTTCGAATCCATCGACGATGCCGAGGTTTCCACGGCCCTCTTCGACGCGGCATTTTCTTGGGCGCGCGCCCGGGGGTGCACGCGGATCATCGGACCCATGACCCCCAATGCGAACGACCTCATCGGAACCCAGGTGGAAGGGTTCGAGGGCTCCCCGGTGCTCATGATGACCTACAATCCGCAATACTACGATCGTCTCATCCAGGCATACGGGAATACGAAGTGGAAGGATCTCCTGGCCTGGCTCATGGACAATCCGGAGATTCCCGAACGTCTCGCGCGGATCATGCCCCGGGTCGAGGCAAAGGGCGGCTTCAAGATCCGCACGTTGAGCTTCAAGCACTATCGCCAGGAAATCGACCGCTTCAACGAGCTGTACAACCAGTTCGAGCAGGTGAACTCCGTCTTTACACCCATGACCCCGGCTGAGATCGAGCTGATGGCCAACGATCTCAAAATGGCAGTGGATCCGGATCTCGTGTTTTTTGCCGAGGTGGACGGGAAGCCGGTAGGTGTGTCACTCACCGTGCCCGACTTCAATGTCGGATTCAAGGCGGCCCACGGTCATCTGCTCCCCTTCGGCCTCTTCCATCTCTTGACGGCAAAGAAGAGGACCCATCTCGTGCGCACCATCAGCATGGGCGTGCTCAAGGACTACCGCAATCGGGGAATAGACCTCGCCTTCTATTATTACAGCTACAAGAACGGGGTTCCCAAGGGTTACCTCGCCGCTGAGATGTCGTGGGTGGAAGAGGACAATACCGCCATGACCAACACGGCGCTGAAGCTCGGGGGAAAGCCCTACCGCAAGTACCGCGTGTATGAGCGCGCCCTCTAGGGGGATGCCCGCGGATCTTCTCCTCATCAATGGAGAGGTTCGCACCATGGACCCTTCCCAGCCGCGTGCGCACGCCATTGCCGTTCGTGGGGGGCGTTTCGTCGCGGTGGGAAGCGAAGAACTGGCACGCGCTTCCCTCGGGCCGCATCCCCGCGTCATCGACCTGGGCGGCAGATGCGTGCTACCGGGCCTCACCGATTCACACCTCCACTTTCGCTGGTATGCCGAGTCCCTGCGCTCTGTCGATGTGGAATGTCCCACCCGTGAAGAGGCGACGTTCCGCGTGGCGGCGCGCGCCCGGATCGTCCCGCCGGGAACCTGGATCGTCGGCACGGGGTGGAATCACAATATCTGGGGCTCAGGCGTTCTGCCCACGCACGACCCCCTCGACGCCGCGGCGCCCCGCAATCCCGTCGCCCTGACGGCGAAAAGCGGTCATGCCCTCTGGGCGAACGCGCAGGCTCTGGCACTGGCCGGCATCCGTCTGGACACCCCGGACCCGGAAGGGGGAAAGATCGCGCACGGAAAGGACGGTATGCCGTCGGGCATTCTCCTTGAAAACGCAAT
>Ga0265322_10000818_pt1 | contig 11149 bp, 4 predicted proteins | sample 41222metaG_FD_193584 | JGI IMG/M metagenome (GOLD analysis project Ga0265322, IMG submission 193584) | Rhizosphere microbial communities from Carex aquatilis grown in University of Washington, Seatle, WA, United States - 4-12-22 metaG | ecosystem: Host-associated > Plants > Roots > Rhizosphere >...
TGAATCGTTCAATTTTTATTCGACTGTTCTTCGTGGAGTGAAAGAACCGAAACCGCGGTGGAAACGTGTCGTCGAACAAACCGACGGCTCGCTCGGTGAACTCATCGGTCAGGTGTACGTCGCAGAATATTTGCCGAAAGGAACGAAAGAGAAATTGCAGGAAATCGGGATGGCGATTAAAGGCGTCTACGCCGAACGAATCAAATCGCTCGACTGGATGAGCGAACCGACAAAAGAAAAAGCATTGAACAAGCTCAGCAGTATCATGATGAAAGTCGGATACCCGGACAAATGGAAAGACCTGAGCAGTTTAGAAATCGACCGGACGTCATTCGTTCACAATGTCATGAATGCAAATAGGTGGCGGTTCAATTATATGATCGAAAAATTCGGCAAGCCGGTCGACCGGACTGAATGGGACATGGAGCCGCAGACATATAATGCATATTACAATCCATCGAACAATGAGATCGTGGTTCCGGGTTGTAACATTATCGTGCCGGGATTTGAACGTACCTTAGCTGATGACGCAATTCTGTATTCCGTTATCGGCGGTTCGACATTCGGTCATGAAATGACGCACGGTTTCGACGATCAGGGAAGCAAGTACGACGAAAAAGGCAACCTGAACAATTGGTGGACGCCGGAAGACAGCGCACGGTTTTACACGAAGACAAAAATGGTCGTGAAGCAATTTAACGACTACGTTGCCGTCGACAGCTTGCACATCAACGGCGAGTTGACACAGGGCGAAAACATTGCCGACATCGGCGGTATCATGATGGGATATGAAGCGTTCAAGAAAACCGATCAATACAAAAATCATCAGGTCATTGCGGGATTGAATCCCGACCAGCGATTTTTCCTCGGTTATGGTTTTGCATGGATGGTCAACGAGCGGCCCGAAGCCGTTGCCAATCAGGTTCGAAGCAACGAACACTCGCCGGCAAAGTTTCGTGTCATTGGTCCGTTAACCGACATGCCGGAATTCTTCGCAACATTCGGCATTAAAGAAGGCGATCCGATGTGGCGTCCCGATAGCACCCGCGCAAAAATCTGGTAGTTTTCTAATTCTGGAATCCCGTTCCTTAAAGAACGGGGTTCCGGAAATTTGTTGCGAATAAATGACCTCAATCAGTCCCGTAATGACCCCACGGTTTCGTTTTAAAAATTTCATTATTACAGTTACCATCCTCGTGATAATGGGAATTTGCGCACGGTACATCATTCATCTCAAACATTCCAATCGATTGCAATCGGGCTCAATTCTCGTTCATGATCTTCAAAGAGAATTTTATTATTTTGTTCCGGAGCCGCTTTCAAAAAACGCATCTCTGATATTCGTACTTCATGGTTCTTCGATGGAGGCAAAAGAAATGGAATCGATGACAGGCAGGCAATTCACACGACTTGCCGATTCATCGAAGAATGTCATCATTGTCTATCCGCAGGGATACAAGAAATTCTGGAACGATTGCAGAAAGTCAGCTTTGTTCGAAACGAAAACTCTCAATGTTGACGATGTCGGTTTCTTTGAAAGTATGATAAAATTTTTCGTCGAGAAACACGGCATCGACGCACATTCCGTTTTTGTCACCGGTTATTCCAACGGCGCGCACATGTGTTTCAAACTTGCCAAAGAACGTCCCGATTTGTTCAAAGGATTTGCGCCTGTTTGCGGCAATCTTCCCTTCGTCGATAATGACGACTGCTACCAGGCACAGCAGCCTGTCTCGATGCTTCTGATAAACGGAACGGCAGATCCTATTAATCCCTACAACGGCGGACCGGTCAATACCGGCGATGGAATGAACCGCGGCAATGTCATCAGCACGGAAGAAACATTGCATTACTGGTTGTCATTGGATAAGTGCGATTCAATTTCAGGGAGGAGCGTATATGCCTATCCGGATATGGATACAACAGACCACTCGACAGCAATACAATACACCTACCGGTGTATACAAACACACAAAATAGTTGAACTGATCAAAGTCATCAACGGCGGGCATGTTTATGCGAATCCGGTTTTTCGCATGTGGCCACCGAGACTTGGCAATGATAATAACGATATTAACATGCCTGAAATTGTTTTTGATTTTTTCATGAACCTCAAATGAACTGCTAAACATCAATCCGGAATTACTATGAAGGTAACATCATACCTTTTCGTTCTTTTCTGTGCCGTAACAATTCAACCCACGTCTATCATTGCACAGCCGCACGATCCTGCATTATTCAATTGCATGAAGTGGCGAATGATCGGTCCGCATCGCGGCGGACGGACGGTCGGAGCAGTTGGTGTTCCCCAACAGCCGAATGTCTTCTACATTGGCGTGAATAACGGCGGGGTCTGGAAAACAAATGATTACGGCAGAACATGGTCGCCAATTTTTGACGATCAGCCGACCGGTTCCATCGGCGATGTTGCCGTAGCGCCGTCAAATCCAAATGTTATTTATGTCGGAAGCGGCGAAGGGATACAACGCCCCGATCTTTCCGTCGGAAACGGCATCTATAAATCTACCGATGCCGGAACAACATGGACGAATGTCGGTTTGCACGATGGACAACAGATCGGCGGACTTGCCGTCGATCCGCACGATGAAAATCGCGTCTTTGTTGCAGTTCTCGGACATCCGTATGGTCCCAATCCCGAACGTGGAGTGTATCGAACTACCGACGGCGGCAAAACATGGGAACATGTTTTATACAAAGATGAAAACACGGGAGCAATTCAGGTAGCCATCGATCCGGTCGATCCTCATATCGTTTATGCAGATTTATGGGAAGCGCGGCAGGGTCCATGGGAAAACGGAGAGTGGCAAGGTCCGGAAAGCGGTCTCTTCAAATCTGTCGATGGCGGCACAACATGGAAAAAACTTGTCAACGGATTTCCCAAAGAAGGATTGGGCAGAATCGGGGTTTGCATTGCACCGAGCGATCCGAAACGTTTGTATGCAACGGTCGATGCGCCAAAATACGGCGGTGTCTATTGCAGTAACGATACGGGAGAATCGTGGAATTTAATTAATGATGATGATCGCTTCTGGGGCCGCGGCGATGACTTCGGTGAATTGAAAGTCGATCCGAAAAATCCGGATATTATCTATGATGCCGATGTCGTCACATGGAAATCGACCGATGCCGGAAAAACGTGGACAGGATTCCGCGGTGCACCCGGCGGCGATGATTACCACCGCATCTGGATCAACCCGAATAATTCCGACATAATATTAATCGCCAGCGACCAGGGCGCGATCATCACCGTGAACGGCGGACAAACATTCAGCTCGTGGTATAACCAGCCGACGGCACAGTTTTTTCATGTCAGCACGGATAATGCCTTTCCGTACAACGTTTACAGCGGACAACAGGAAAGCGGTTCAGTCGGAATCGCCAGTCGTGGAAACGACGGCGAAATCACTTTTCGCGATTGGCACCCGGTCGGTGCAGATGAATACGGCTATGTCGCAGCTGACCCGCTCGATCCGAATATCATTTACGGCGGAAAAATTTCAAAATATGATAAACGAACAGGACAAGTTCAGGATATTTCTCCCGAATCTGTCCGAAGTGGAAAATATCGGTTCATACGAACTGCGCCGGTTCTTTTTTCACCCATCGATCCGAAGACGTTATATTTAGCCGGCAACGTGCTGTTCAAAACACGGGACGGAGGAAATTCATGGCAGGTCATCAGTCCCGATCTCACAAGAACAACATGGGATATTCCGGAAACTATCGGCATTTATCGGTCGGAAGAAATGAAGAAGATGCGGCAACGGGGTGTCATTTATACTGTTGCTCCGTCGCCGAAAGACATCAATACGATTTGGGCCGGAACCGATGACGGTTTGATTCAGATAACACATGATGGCGGCAAATCATGGAAGAATGTCACTCCTCCCGAAATTACATCGTGGAGTAAAGTATCGTTGATGGATGCAGGACACAGCGACAATCACACTGCCTACGCCGCTGTCAATCGCATTCGGCTCGACGATATGCACCCTCACATCTTCCGAACGCATGATGACGGAAAATCGTGGCAGGAAATTGTCAACGGCTTACCGGATGATCCGATCAATGCCGTACGGGAAGACCCGGTTCAAAAAGGACTACTCTTTGCCGGATCGGAACGGGCGGTTTATGTCTCTTTTGACGATGGCGATCACTGGCAAAGCCTCCGGCTCAATATGCCCGCTACATCGATCAGGGATTTGGTTATTAAGAATGACGACATCGTAGTGGGAACTCATGGACGTTCATTTTGGATTTTAGATGATATTACGCCGCTTCGTGAAATATCTTCCAGAAAATCTTCGGAAGAAGTAATGTTATATAAACCGGGAATGGCATACCGTGTGCGGTGGAGCTTGAACACCGATACACCGCTACCGCCGGATGAACCTGCCGGAGCAAATCCGCCGGACGGAGCGATCATCGATTATTATTTAAACAATAATGTCATAGGCCCCGTCACGCTGGATATTTCAGATGCGCACGGAAGTATCGTTCGTCATTTTTCAAGCGAAGACAAACCGTATGAAATTCCAAAAGTGAACATCCCATTGTACTGGATTCGTCCCCAGGAATCATTATCGGCCAAAGCCGGTTCGCATCGATTCGTATGGGACTTGCATTGCACACCGTTGAATATTCCGGTGGATTATCCGATGTCCGCAGTGTACGCGAACACGGCACCTGAACCGACATCTCCGTGGGTTTTACCGGGACATTACACAATCTCGCTCAACGTCAACGGAAAAAAGTACACTCAACCGTTAACAATACACATGGATCCACGCGTCAAGACGACGGCGAAAGAATTACAACAACAATATGATTTATCGTCGATGTGTTACAACGGGCGAAGGCAGGCAAGAGCAATATTAAATGATATTACCGACTTACATGCGCAAATAAAAGAATTATCACCGGTCTCAACGGATTCTGTAAGAACCGACCTGAATTTTTTCGACGGGCAGTTGGGATCATTGGAGAATGCTTCTGAAGAAAACCACGGATTTAAAAACATTGAAAATGCCTGCGCAACATTATTCAGTATATTGCAGGAAACAGATATGCCGGCAACTACGCAGACCGTCGAAGGAATAAAGCAATCTCAAAAAGATTTGAAAACGATTATGGCACAATGGATGGATTTGAAAAATCCGAGACTTGCCAAAATGAATGATCGATTGCAGAAGGCAGGGCTCAAGCCGCTTATTCTTCGTACAGGTTCACACTAAGAAAAAGCTGAAATTATAATTGTCGTTTGGTCAGAATTCTTTCCAATTCCGTCTGGACGAGACGAACATCATCGTCCAGAAAATGACGTGAAAGCCGTCGTGCGCGGCGGATTTCATTCTCATCAATTTCTGCAAAGATCAAATCTTCATCGAATGTTTTTGCCTGAACAAGCACATTGCCGCCGGGATCGATAATTTCCGATCCGCCCCAAAAATTCACACCGTCTTCGAATCCGACACGGTTGCAAAAAACAACATAGGAACTGAGTAACCGTGCATACGCTCGATGTTGTTCGGTGTTGACACGGGCGATTTCCAAAGCGTCCTGCCCGGCAAGCCGGGTCGGGCTCGCGGCAATGCCGATGATAACCTCTGCGCGATCTTTTGCAAGAATGTACGGAAGCGGTGCATGCCATAAGTCTTCGCAGATGAGCACACCGAGCCGTCCATGGACAGAATCGAATGCCTGCACGGTCGAGCCGGGGCTAAAATACCTGAGTTCTTCAAACATACCGTACGTGGGGGGATAAATTTTCCGATGAACGGTTGTCACCGACCCTTTCTCGAACAAAAGCGCCGCATTGAATATCCCGAATTCTTTCGACTCCTCGACACAACCGAGAATAATGGAAATCTCGTTGCTTTCTTCCAGAATTCTCGTTACATATTTTTTGTCATCAGACCGAATAGCCAAATCCCAGTTGCTGTCTTTAATCGAATATCCGCTGAGACTGAGTTCCGGAAATACGACGAGATCCGCCCCGCCGTCTTTTGCCCGCCGGATGATCTCCAGATGGTGGGCAATATTTTTCTGAATGTCGCCGAGCGTATTATCGATTTGCGCAACGGCAATCGTGAATTTCATCATGGTAAAATGGAAACAAGTAGAGAAAGGTACAAGGAAATGTTGTTGACTTAACTTAAATCGATCATTTTGATATCTTTGATATATTTGATCGTTTTATATTCTTTTAACGACAGAAGTTTTTCCAGTTTCGCGATAATCCGGTTAACATTTTCATCGATAATTTTAACATAATTCTTGAGTGAATCGGGGTTCTGTAATTCTTTAAATTCCTGTGAAAGCGAACGCATTTCCCACAGCGGCGTTTCAAAATCTTTTACCATCGTCCGCAATGTATCGTGAACCGCTTTCAACCGTTGTCGGCTGACCTCAAGTTGCTGTAATTGTTCCTGTAATTTATTTTTTTCAATAACGCTCAAAACGGTTTTCGGAAGCACCGGAGATGATATTTCTTCTTTGACCAGGTAGTCCTCAACACCGAGTTTCATCACATCGACGGCGAGATCGAAATCTTTATTCACCGTCAGAAACACGATTGGTATGCCGATTTTGCGCCCCTTCAGCTCACGCGTAATTTCAAGTCCGTTTTTTCCGGGGAGAAAATAATCCATCAATATGATGTCAAAATTCTTATCGTCATGAAGAATGGCAATGGCATCGTCATAGTTTTCTTTCCAGACAATTTCAAATTTACCTTTGTCAAAACGCTGAAGATAGACCTGCACGAGTTTCGCAAAGTCTTTATTATCTTCCACCAACAAGATTCGATATTTCAGTTGATCCATAAATGATCCTAAGATTCCGCAACGAGAGGTTTCGGAACGGTAAAGAAAAATGTCGAACCTTTTCCAGGTTCCGATTCGACCCAAATCGACCCCTTGTGCGACTCAATAATTTTTTTCACGATTGCGAGACCTGCACCGCTTCCCTCGTACTGTTCCCGCCTATGCAGGCGCTGAAAAATGACGAATATTTTTTCATAGAACTCACGGTCAATGCCGATGCCGTTATCCCTGACGAAAAAAAGATACGAATTATTTTCGGTATTATGAAATCCTATTTCGATACTCGGTTCCGCTTTATCATTGAATTTGACGGCATTTCCGATAAGATTGCGGAAAACTATCTTCAATTGTGTTTCGTTGCCGTACACCACCGGCAGGTTTTCCGGTATGATGAGCTTCACCTTTTTCTGCTTTATCGTGAACTCCATATCGGTTGTAATGTCGTCAAGAATTTGTTTGACGAAGACATTCTTGAACGATTCCGACGGGCGGCTCACCCGGGAAAGCAAAAGAAGGTCGTCGATCAGACCCTTCATCCGTGTGGTCGCACCGACGATCGATTCAAAATATTCTCTTCCTTCCTGCTGGATAATGTCGTTATAATCGGATTGCAATATCCTGCTGAAACCTTCGATACTGATGAGCGGTTCTTTCAAATCGTGCGAAACGACATAGGTAAAATCATCAAGCTCTTTATTACGCCGCTCGATTTCGGAAGATTTCTGAAGCGTTTCTTCATACAGCTTCCCTTTTTCCAGCGCAATTGCAGTAAGATTTCCCACGCTTTCGAGAAGCTGCCGGTGTGTAGCACCGTACTTCATCGATTCAACGGAAGTCATCGTCAGAATCCCGATGATCATTTGCTTCGACATCATCGGAATACAGATCGTCTTCCGATCTTCGGAATAATACGGATCTTTGGTGATCACAACGTTTCCTTCAATGCTCGCCGGATCGAGAGGAACCGGATGACCGGTAACAGCTACAAAAACCGGGTGGTACACACCGCCTTCGACGGAGAATGCCGGCGTTTTCATTTTCGATAGTTCATCGTAGAGATCGATCGAAAATGTCGTAAACGGAATAACCTGCTGGACGTGATCGTATGTTATCCGGAATATTTGTTCGAGGTCAAGAGTCGAGGTAAGTTTCTGACTGAAATCATTCAGCAGTGTGAGACGATCGATTTGAGATCGAAGTTCGCCGTACAGATGCGCACTTTCCACCGCGACACCCAATTGATTGCCGACCAGCGTCAGCACCTGGCGTTCCCGTTCCGAAAATTCATGACGGGATGCGTAGAAAATGTCGAGCGCGCCAAGAATTTTATCTTTTGCAAGCAACGGTACCACCGCCATTGCACGCATACCATGGTTGCTCAGAACGATTCGATTTTGAGAAATCACGCGTTCATCACCAACGACATTATCCTCGATATAGATCCCCTTTTGCCCCGTAACGACGTCGCCCGTCACCGACTTTTTTCGCTTCAGACGCAGTATGGAGGGAAACGAAACAATATCAAACCCGATTTGATTGACAAGAATGAGTTCTTCCGAATTTTCTTCAGTAAGATAAACAATTGCTCCATCGGATTTCGTCATTTGCTTGAGTAACAGAAGAGCCTCCTTCAAAACCTGCTGTATCTCAAACGACGTACTGATCGAGGTGGAAATCTCATTCAAAATGATAAGCTGTTCATGACTTCGTTTCAGATCTGCTTCTGTTTCTTTTAACTCCGTAATATTCGTCTGTGTAAAGACCAGTCCTACCACCTTCGCATCGATCATCATCGGATTAATAACTAGGTGGTAGGTACGATCCCCGGACGGCATGCGAAGGTCAAATTCCTGCGAAACCATATGTATCGTATCGCCGGACAGGTGATCGACGGCATCCCGGTACATCATTTTCAATTGCTCATTCGGCACAACATCAAATAAGTGCGACCCCAGAACATTTTTCTTCCCGGTATACCCCAATTCCTTCATAAAGGAATACCATGCGGTATTAACTTCCCGGAGACACATCTGCATATCGACCGTAAACACGACGCTATTAATCGAATCCAGAAGAGTATGGATGTAGGTTGAGTCTTCCGTCACTTGATTGATTAAATTGATACGATCGGTGATCGAACCGATATGGTGCGCCATCGGCTCAAACAGGTGAATGTGCTCCTCGGAAAAAAAGTACGGTTCATTACTGCCGATTGTGATCGTTCCGATCATCCTGTCTTTAACGTTCACCGGTATGACAATTTGAGACTGTACATCTTTGAAAACACCGGACAGGTTATTGAAGCGTGATTCGGATCGAAGGTCAGAAACGATCACCGGTTGGCCCGACGGCATCACAAATTGAGTGGCAGAATGTTCCATCGGAACAGATTCATTCTTGAAATATGTCAGCTTGCCAGCGACAACATACGATCGCAATGACTGACGATCGGGATGGAATACTTCGATGGCCACAAGGTCGGCATCGAGAAACCCGCGAATTTCCCTGACGATGATATTCACAATTTCATCGAAATCGGTCGTCTGGTTCGCTTTACTGATAATACGGTTGACCATCTCGATCTGTTTATTGCGATCGGCAAGATCACGCGAGAGGCGGACACGTTCCGTGATATCGCGAGCGATATTCAACATTGCGATCGGCTCACCAAGAGAGTTACGCAGTAAGGTCGTATTGACGCTCATCGGAATTTGCCGGCCATCATTCGTCCGCCAGGTCATATCGAAATCATGAAGCCAATTTCGTTCCCGGAGATTGGCAATCCATTCGACATATTTCCCCATTTCTTCATCAACAAGCCACGGATACGGGAATTCACGCGTAACAATATCCGACCGCGAATAACCGAGAACGCGAAGAAACGTGCGATTCACCTCCAGGACTTTTCCCTGCAAATCGGTAATGAGCAGAACATCTCCCATCGTATCGATAACATTATTAAGGATCTGTTCCGACTCACGCATTTTCGTTTCAAGATGTTTTTGCGAACTGATATCGATAACAGTTCCGACTGCGCCAATAATTTCTCCGTGCTGATTATGCATCGGAGAAAAATTCCCGACAAAATATCGCTCGGTTCCTGTTTGGCGATACCGGATAGGAGCGGAAGTTCGTAATTCCCCATCCAAAACGATCGCCAACAGCCGATCGACAGGCATTTCATCTTCTACCGGCAATAATGTCGCTACCGCCGACCCGATCGCTGTTCGACGGTCAATACCGCTCAACCGTTCCATGGCTCCATTCCAAAAAATACATTTCAGAGATCGATCCACTGCAACAACCCCGTCACGCAGTTCATCGAGGATGCCTGCGTGAAGGGCATCGTCATGCTGTAATCGGTCAAGCAGATTTTTTTGATCGGTAATATCGGTGATCGTACCGTAGATATGAACAACCTCTCCATGATTATTTTTTGAAACGGAGACAACATCACGTACCCACCGATACGAGGCTTTTCCTCTCGGAAGTACCCGGTATTCATTTACAACCTGATGCCCGAGTTGATGAAGGTTCGTCGTTCGTTCCAATATAATTCGTTTATCCTCGAGATGAACAAGCTTCAACCACAGTGACGGATCGTGATAAAACTCTTTCGGTGCGTAACCGACAAGGCGTTCCATGCGGGCATTGACGTGCACAAACGCTCCTGACGGTAATGCCGAATATAAAACGTCGGGGCTCGATTCGATGAGCAGGTTGCGGAAACGGTCCGTCTCTTTCATCTGATGCAGCACTCTGGCATTTGCCAGCGTACTTCCTAAATTATTTCCAATCGCTGAAAGAAGAGACGGGGAATGTTTCCGGCCGGTAAAATCTTTTTTCGAAGCAAACAGGACGATGCCTTCAAGCAGATCATTGCTCACCAGCGGAAGCAGGCAAAGTTCCTGAATGCCGGCGTCTTTGAACAACCGGCGATGCGGAAGAAAAGCTGGATATTTCTCAATGCGGAAAATATGCGGCTCGAGTGTTTTCGCACAATAGCCGCCGATCCCCTCGTTCATCTCAAACAGGGAAAGTTTTTCTCCTGATGCTTCGGGAAAATTTTTCTGATACGTCAGACGGAGCGTAGCATGGTGATCGTCGGCAAGATAGATTGCGCCCATGCTCCACGAAAGAACATCCATAAGACTGTTGAGTGCTGAATGCGGAAGCTTTTGAAAGTCGATTGACCCCTGAAGAGCCGGAATAACGCGACGCAACAATTCCATTTCTTCAGTCTGTTGACGGAGTTCTGTGGAAATCTTTTTTTGTTCGGTCCGATCATGAAGAAAAAGAATATG
>Ga0265322_10000823_pt1 | contig 11136 bp, 5 predicted proteins | sample 41222metaG_FD_193584 | JGI IMG/M metagenome (GOLD analysis project Ga0265322, IMG submission 193584) | Rhizosphere microbial communities from Carex aquatilis grown in University of Washington, Seatle, WA, United States - 4-12-22 metaG | ecosystem: Host-associated > Plants > Roots > Rhizosphere >...
GAGCAACAGATGACAGCGCATCGATAGGTGCCACCTGGGTGTACATCAGAAACGGAAATGTCTGGAGCCAGCAGGGCCCCAAGCTCGTGGGGACCGGTACGACCGGTATCAGCAACGCACACCAGGGATATTCCGCCGCACTTTCAGCCGATGGAAATACCGCCATCATCGGTGGTCCTACCGATAATGGCGCAGTTGGTGCTGCATGGGTATTCACACGGAGTGGAGGTCTCTGGACCCAACAAGGAAACAAGCTTGTCCCTTCTGATGCTGCCGGTGCATCCTGGCTCGGCGCATCTGTATCCATTTCATCGGATGGAAACACGGCGCTTGTCGGTGGATACGGGGATAATAATGATATTGGCGCAGCATGGGTGTTTACGCGCACCGGAGGCGTTTGGAGCCAGCAAGGAAATAAACTTGTTGGATCAGGCGCTATAGGCCAATCATGGCAAGGATATTCTGTTTCCCTTTCAGGGGATGGAAATATTGCTGTCGTCGGTGGACTCAACGATAATACCAGCGTGGGCGCAGAGTGGGTATTCACGCGCTCCGGAGGCACCTGGACCCAGCAAGGAAACAAGCTTATCGGACTCGGGTCTTCCGGCATTGCTGGCCAGGGTACTTCTGTCGCTATCTCCGGAGATGGAAGCACCGCGGTCATTGGCGGACCAGCCGACAGCGTAGGATTCGGCGCAGTATGGATGTTCACCCGTAATACTCAATCAAGCACGGAGTTGGGTAATTTCTCCGCATCTGTAGTCGACGGGAAGCATGTCCGGCTCGACTGGAACACTTTGACCGAGCTCAATAATTACGGATTCGATGTCGAGCGTTCGTTGGAAAATTCCGGTAGCTTTACTACACTGCCAAACAGCTTCGTTGCCGGCTACGGAACATCAGGCACCCCGCAAGCCTACTCTTTTATCGATACCACCGTTGGCATTGGAAACTGGTTTTACCGGTTGAAGCAAATCGATGTAGGTGGGGCATTTCATTACTCCGATACGGTTCAAGTCGGTCTTCCGACGGGAGTCCACGAAAAGACACTTCCGAAAGTGTTTGCCTTATATCAAAATTATCCCAATCCATTCAACCCTACGACCTTGATACGGTACGATATTCCCCTGGAATCGTATGTAACGGTGAAAGTATATAACACGCTCGGTCAGCGTGTGGCAACGTTGGTTGATGGAGTAGAATCTGTGGGATACAAATCGATCAGTTGGAATGCAAGCGGCGTTGCATCAGGGATGTATTTCTATCACATGAAAGCAACCAGCGTTGCGAATCCGGGTAAGACATTCACTCAAGTGAAAAAGATGATGCTGGTGAAATAATATTTGATTACCTCTCCTGCTCACAGTTGAGCAGGAGAGGTCTTATTAACCTCCTTGCCATAAGTTCCTGTATAAGCTTCTGTATTGAATCGCTTCGCTGATATGTTCTGGCCGAATCGATGGTGCTGAAACAATATCGGCAATGGTTCGTGCAACTTTTAGAATGCGATCATAGGCGCGAGCGGATAAACCGAGCTTCGTAATTGCCATTTTCAATAATTCTTCTCCCGCGGAATCGAGTTTGCAAAATGTTTGGATGTCTTTCGATTGCATGTCGGTATTGCAAACCATTCCTTTCTGATCTGCCTGTGAGGCAGGAGAGGTATCAATTCTAAGCAAGTGAAAAATTTGCCGAATGATCAACAATTTTCTGAAGCATACGATGACGGATCTATTCACGACTTGACTATCTGTAAAAGTATCTCTTAATCTAGAGCCAAAAGACATAGAAAGACCTTGACGACGTACACAGGCATGTCCGAAACGATACACCGGAATAAGAAACAGAACTCGAGTAGAATAGTCAATGTTTTCTTCATTGCATTGAAAATCTCTCATTACCACGCAATGATCGTTTTTTTGTTTTTCCTCGCACTCGTTCCCTCGTTGCTTTCATCTCAGCCCAAGGAGATTACTTTCAAACATCTTTCGGTGGAGGAAGGACTTTCTAATCCTACGGTCACCGCTATCGTTCAGGATAAATTCGGCTTCATGTGGATTGGGACGGAAGATGGGCTGAATAAATATGATGGTTATTCCTTTACTGTATTTAAACATAATGTGCATGATACAACTTCAGTTATTTCAAGCTGGATATCGTCTCTCTGTGTTGATAAAGTCGGAGATGTTTGGGTAGGAACGAAGGAGGGAGTTGACAAGTATGATCAAATCTATGGTCGGTTCGTGCATTACAACTTTTTCTCGCCCGGTTCCAATAACTACGAAGGCAACTTCGCTGTATCGATTGCTGCTGATGACCGTAATAATATTTGGATCGCCAGTATCTATCATGGATTGATTTTCTACGATTGTGCTGCCGGCAAAGCTGTTCATTTTGAACACAGAGACAATGATCAAAACAGCATTGCCAGTGATAGTTTGTTGGGGTTGATGATTGACAGCGAGAATCGGGTATGGATAAATTATCTTCGCAATGGTTTCAGCATGTATGACCCGGAACGAAAATCGTTTACAACGTACGGCCGTGATATGTCCGATGTCCACAACTCTATGGGATCTGAAGTTAATTCAATTTGCGAGGACGCGAGCAGGCAGATGTGGATGTCATTCTTCGGAGGGGGTATTGGACGTTTTGACGAGAAGAGCAGACACGTTGTATGCTACATCAACAACCCACAAAATATCAACAGTCTCAGCGATCAAGCTACGTTACGTATCTTTCCAGATTCCCGCGGCAACATCTGGGTAGGAACTTTTTCCCATGGGTTGGACCGATTTGATCCGGGGCGAAACCGTTTTTTTCACTATGAACACGATCCTAATATTGCGCAATCGTTGAGCGGTGAGAGAATCTATGCAATTTATGAAGACCGCTCAGGGGCGTTATGGGTCGGTACTTTTAAAGGGGGATTGAGTGTGTACGATCCTGTGAGATCGAAATTTCTCCATTTCCATCATGTGCCGAATGATTCGAATTCATTAAGTGAACATCCCGTTCTTTCTATATGTGAGGATAGAAAAGGTGAAATATGGATTGGCACCGAACAAGGTGGGCTTGACCGGTACGATCCGGGACGTGAAAAGTTCATACATTATGTTCATAATTCACGAGACCCGGCGAGTCTTACTAATAATTCAATCTCCGCGATTTGTGAAGATCAAAAAGCACAACTCTGGATTGGGACGTTCGGTGGCGGCCTAGACCGTTATGATGCACAACGTAATGCATTTGTACATTATCGTCATGATCCGCAGAACGTCGGCAGTATCGGAAGTAACAATATCAAGGCACTTTTTCTGGATACTGACGGTGAGCTTTGGATCGGTTCAGATGAGAAATTTTTAAATCGTTATGACTCTGTTAATAATACATTTGTTAGATATCAACTTTTCGACACAGCTTTTAGTACTATTGAAGCGAAAGAGGTTCAGGGAATTACACAGGGTCAGGATGGTAAAATATGGGTTGCAACATTTGGGAATGGTTTATTCAGCGTGAACAAGAAAACAGGTGGTGTAAAGCATTATGTCCCCGATCCGCGGAATTTGCACAGTCTCAGCAACGCAGCATTATATTGTGTTACGACTGATGGTGGCGGAAACCTCTGGGTTGGCACTTTTGGATCGGGGTTCAGCCAGTATGACCAGGAGAAGAAGAATTTTCAACATTTTACAGAAGCAGAAGGCTTACCAAGTAACTATGTAAAGGGTATCCTCGCGGATGATCAGGGTAATCTTTGGCTGAGCACTATGAAGGGATTATCAAGATTCAATCCGCAAACACGAACGTTCCGGAACTATGATGTTACTGACGGTGTCCAGGCGAATGAGTTCCGCTCCGGTTCATTTCATAAAGGACGAAGCGGTAAATTTTATTTTGGAGGTATCAACGGACTTAACGTATTTTATCCCGATAGTGTGAAAGATAATCCTTTCCCTCCGCAAGTGGTCATTACAGGATTTAAAGTATTCGATAAATTAGAAGTACTGAAACAGCCCCCTTCATCCATCAATCATATAGAGCTGACGTATAAGCAAGATTATTTTGCATTTGATTTCGTTGCGCTCAATTATACTGTGCCTGAAAAAAACCGTTACGCTTATATGCTTGTGGGTTTTGATAAAGACTGGATTATGTGCGGTACTCGGCGTTACGCAAGTTACACGCATCTTGATGGGGGAAGCTATGTATTCCGTGTCAAAGGTTGCAACAATGATGGTGTATGGAGTGAGAGGGATGCATCAATAATCCTTGTGATTGCCCCGCCGTATTGGAATACGTGGTGGTTTCGCGGTTTGGCGGTGGTCATGATTGCGGGGATTCCGTTTTTCATCTATCGCTATCGCTTTAATAAACTGTTGGAGCTTGAGCGAACGCGTAACCGTATTGCGCGGGATTTACATGACGAAGTGAGCGCGACGCTGAGTGGAATTAATTATTTTACCGAAGCAATCTGGCAAGATATGAAACACTGGCAGAATCCTAGGTCTCAAAAGTATTTGTCTCTCATTCGCGAAAGTGCCAACGCAGTGCAAGACTCCATTGCGGACATCATCTGGTCAGTCAATCCGGAACATGATCACTGGGATCAGCTCTTCGCGAAGTTTAGGCGGTTCGCCTCAGATATGCTTGAGAGTAAATCGATCCAATATACAATTGAGATACCAAACGACCTTACAATCAAGCCGCTCACGATGGAGATGCGCAGGAATTTTTGGCTGATTTTCAAAGAGGTCGTGACAAATACACTCAAACATTCAGATTGCAGGCATGTTAATATTCAGATCTCAGTAACCGATAAAAATCGCCTCTGCCTTACGATCTGGGACGATGGAAAGGGATTCGATCCTGCAGTACCGACGGAACGAAACGGTTTAAACAACATTCGTGCGCGAACCGAATTGTTGCATGGTACGATCGACCTCAAAACGTCGCCATCGGAAGGAACCCGTTGGAAGATTCTCTTCAATGTTGAATGATATTCTCAAAAAACTGCATAGACATGTCGTGTTCTTTCTTGTAATGTGCCATATACTATACCTATGAAAAATAATATTCCGTCAGGGAAAATACTGACACCGATTTTCATATCGTTAGTCGAAGATAATCAATATGTCAGAACGGGATGGGAGGCCGTGTTGAGTAATACGGCAGATTTTGTTGTAAAAGGAGTGTTTTCAAGCTGCGAAGAGGCATTCGCTTCATCAGACATTGGAGAATCGGACCTCGTGTTAATGGATATTGGTTTGCCGGGGATGAGTGGCATCGATGGTGTAAAATATATCAGAGAGCACCATCCATCTGTTGCCGTGGTAATGTGCACAGTCCATGAAGACGATCAGAATATCTTCGATGCAGTGTGTGCCGGTGCGATTGGATATCTTCAAAAGAAAATTCAGCCGGACGAATTGCTGAAAGCCCTGCGTGATGCTTCTGCAGGCGGGTCGCCTATGACACCCAATATTGCGCGTAAGATCATAGCGTCATTCCAGAGCCAGCCGGCCAAACTATCCAACAAAGGAGAAACGTTAACAAGCCGCGAACGGGAGGTTCTGGAGCAGATGGCATTTGGAAAATCGTACGCGACGATTGCAGAAAGCCTTTTTCTTTCTGTCGATGGTATACGATATCATATCCGGCATATTTACGATAAACTACAAGTACACACACGCGGTGAAGCAATCGCCAAAGGGTTGAAAGCGCGTCTTATTCATCCTCAGCGATAATCACGGAGATCGGATACAAGCTTTTATTTGTCGGATTGTCCGAACATCATTCGATGACGCCTTCACGGGTTTTTCTTGAATACCCATCCTCGAATTTACAATGACTCTTCAAATTTGACCTATTTCTTAACCTACATCTCACCCGACGCTTAAAACCGCATACGTATGTAGTGATAATTCCGCCAAATCGAATTTCTTTCATATTGCCTTTGACTCGCCATGTGCTTGGGTTTTTCAATGAAAGGCAATTTGATCATTCTCGAAAATCATTTCAGGATTATTTGCCATGCGTTCTTCCTCTACAATTTGCCGGTTCGCCATTGTTTTTTTTGGAGTAATGGTTTTTACATTCTCGGTTCGAGCCGGAACCGATTGCGGTTGCTCAAAGACAGGTCCCTTTGTCAGTCCCGCACAGGGAGTGGTGATCTCTGTATCGCACGACAGCTTATCTCCATCCGGCAAATACTCGGCAACGCTCACCGGGTCCGGGCCGTACCAGATAATCGTTACGCGTACTTCAAACAGCAGTGTTGTCTATCAAGCGAATCTTCCTGCTTCAGGAGGGTACTGGGGATTCAGCCCTGATGACGATCGTTTCGTCTACCACTACGATTATTTTGGCAACCACGTAGTTGTTCTTATCGATCTGAGTGTTTCTCCTGCTCAACAGCGGTGGACGATTCCCGTCCAGACAAATTCGGCGAGAGTTTTGTTCAGTCCTTTCGGAAATTATTTAATGTACTCTGCCCTCACCTCGGCGAACAACACGGAACTCGACATTGTCGATGCAAAAACGGGAACTGTCGCGTATTCTTCGAGTATCATCTTTCAAACGGTACCGGACTCGTCGGATACATGGGGAATGGTCGACTGGGGCTTCAGCCCCGATTCAGCAAGCAGGACGTTCGCCTATGCGTATGTCACGAATCAGTCGGTTGTGCAATGGGAGGTCGTAAACCTTCAAACTCACAGTGACATCAGAAATGAAACCATAACCAGTATCAGCGCGTTCTGGCAATTCAGTCCATGCGGTGATGTTCTCGGCATCGTGGAACAAACTTCTCCGAATTTTATCGATGTCCGGCTCATGAAAACGAAGAGCAATCAGGCCGATCTTCATTCGGAAACGTTCGACATTTTTCATCCGATTGAATTTCGGACGGAAACGGCATCCCATATTCTCAAAATAGGGACAGTGGATTACACGCTGAGCCCGAATACCGCGAATGCAATCTGCACCATCGTTCCGATATCGTTGAAATTAAATCCTCGCAGTGTCGGGGGTGGAATGACTTCCACCGGAACCGTTGTGCTCGATAATCCTGCTGATGTGGGCGGGAGAGTTGTAACACTTTCGAGCAATAATACCGGTGTGGCGACCGTTCTTCCAAGCGTCACTGTTCCGGCGGGAGATACAAGCAGCACGTTTGTTGTCCAGACATCGTCGGTCACCTCAGTCGAAAGTGCTGTTATCTCTGCGACAGCCGGAGGAGTGACACAACGAGACACACTCACTGTTACGCCTCTCAGTATAGAGTCCGTCACTTTTCAAGCAAGTGTTTTAGGTGGTGACAGTGTTACAGCGGCAGTAACACTCACAGGTTTTGCAGGTCCGGGAGGTAAACTGGTAACACTAACGAACAGTAATCCATCGCTGGTAACAATTCCCACCAGTGTCGTCGTCCTTGAGGGATTGAAATCAAAGGTATTTACGATTCACACTGTGCCCGTCATGGCATTGGATTCTGTCAGCATTTCTGCGGCGGCAGGTGGTGTTGTGAAATCGACAATGCTTACCATCATCGCGTTCCCGACATTGAGCATGCAAAAAGATACGATCGTTGGGGGTAATTTTGCCACGTTAATCGCCACACTTGCAGTTCCCGCCCCGGTCGGCGGAGTCGCAATTCAGCTTCAGAGCAGCAACGATTCAATCGCCCATCCCATCCAGCCCGGCGCTATTGTTGAAGGACAAACAGCAACGTCGTTTCTTGTGCAAACGACCGGCGTTGATACGGGGGTCACTGTTATTCTCTCGGCTCCCAATGCGCCGTTCCCAACATCGACATTGCTCCACGTGGCTCCGGCGAATCTCGTTTCATTCACGTCACTCCCTGACGATGGATGTATTGCCGGAGAACAAAACGGATTCACTCAGAAATTCATTGCCGGAAAACCGATTCGGTTTTCATTGACGATTGATGGTGAAGCTCGTTCAAACGGGGCACATCCCAACCTCTCGAGTGACAAACCCGAAGTGCTCTCAATGGATTCGATCAGTATGGGGTATTACGCATTTCAATTTTCCTTTGATGTCGTTTCATCAAGTACAATCTCATCGCCCGAGCAGGTTATTCTTACCGCAATGTTTCATTCAGGAACTTTGCATGATACAGTTACCATTATCCCTGCGCCTCATTATACATTTGTTGACCTTGGGGATACAAGCGACACAACATCCCGGGCGATAGCGATTAACAACTCCGGCCTTATTCTTGGGGCATCGAATGATCAAACAATCGAGCGCCCGTTTCTCTGGAGCCATGGTATAAGAACGTATTTGAAAAAACCGCCCGGGTTTCTTAGCTCCGTAGCCAACGGAATGAACGATTCAGGTGTTGTTGTGGGGGTTGTAAGTGATAGCGGAGATTATTTGCAACACGCCGTTGTATGGAAAAAAGACACCACGATCATTCTTCACGAACTCCCCGGCTATCTTCAGGGCGCTGCTAACGCGGTCAACAACCGCGGCGATATTGTGGGAGTATCGGATATGGGTGGACTTTCTGTTCCGGATCTGCCGAGAGCATGTTTCTGGCATGATACCACCGTGACCGACCTCGGAATCATTCCCAACGATCTGTACAGCATCGCTGCGGATATCAATGCATCACGAGAGATTGTCGGAAGCTCACTTCCACTCAGTGTATACGATCGACCCCGTCATACGAGATCGTTCACATGGAAAGACACAGTACTTTCTATTCTTACTGTGGGGAAGGCAACAACCATTAATGATTCCGGTGAGGTTGCGGGTGACTATGTGGATGACTTAAACGCGACCGGATGGTATATATACTCAACGGTGGATAATGAGGTTAAGGAGTTTGCAAATCTCCCGCCCTTTTACCAAACCGAGGTAAAAGACATTAACTCGTCGGGAGCAATTGTCGGAGGTGTAGAGATGTATGATGGAATTGATCCGGAAGCTTTTATTTATGTTTCGGGATTTCTCTTTGACCTTAATTGTCTTACAACTCTTCCTCCCGGATATGTCTTGCAATCTGCAAACGGTATCAACGATGCCGGTCAGATTGTTGGAGTGGCAAGAATCACAACGAGTCCTAATGGGACAAACCGGGCATTCTTGTTGAATCCGATAGGGAGTGTAACAGACGTTCATGATAATAAGGGTTATGGCAAGACTTTGCCGACGGCATACGCCTTAAGTCAAAATTACCCCAATCCATTTAATCCCGCCACAACATTTCGATATGCATTGCCCAAAACATCTCACATAACGTTCATAATTTACAACCTTCTTGGCCAAGAGGTGGCTAGGCTGGTGGATGAAGAGAAAGTTGCCGGAGTCCATGAGGTGCGATGGGATGCAGGCGGACTTTCCAGTGGAATATATTTCTATCGACTTAGGGCCACAAGCACATCGAATCCCACGAAAGTCTTCATGCAGGTCAAAAAGATGATGATGTTGAAGTAAGCAACCCTAATGAGAGACTCGGCCATTAAGGAATTAACTAACATTCCAATTGACGCATAAAATGGCGGCGGGTCCGCAGTATGTCAAACATAATCCGAGAGTTGCAGGAAAGCATGTCTTGCCTGCTCGTGCCGATATCTCGGTTCAGGTGTCGCATTTCAATTCCATCGAACGAAAAGATGCAAATAGTCCTTTGAACAATCAACTCTGCCACAAATTTCTATCCAAGCTTCTGTATTGAATCGCTTCGCTGATATGTTCTGGCCGAATCGATGGTGCTGAAACAATATCGGCAATGGTTCGTGCAACTTTCAGAATGCGGTCATACGCGCGAGCGGAGAGACCAAGCTTCGTAATTGCCATCTTCAATAATTCTTCTCCGGCTGAATCGAGTTTGCAAAATGTTTGTATGTCCTTCGATTGCATATCTGCATTGCAATACATTTCTTTTCTTCCTTCAAATCGTTTTATTTGAATTGCTCGCGCGAGTATCACTCTGTTTCGAATCGAAGCAGAACATTCTCCTGCTTCTTTACTCGCGAGTTCTTTATACTTCACCGCTGGTACTTCGATGTGAAGATCGATACGATCCAACAATGGCCCCGAAATTCTTGCCATATATTTTTGAATTTGAACCGGTGTGCAAGTGCATTCTTTTGAGGGATCCGTGTAGTAACCGCACAAACATGGTTGCGTTGCCTTTTTGCTACGTGAGCCTTAAAGCCCAAAAACCGCGTTCTAAGGCCTATCCAAGGGGTCTCAGTACCCTTGGAGACCATTTGAGGAAAAAACGCCTTGATATGGGCATTTTCCAAAAGGAAGTAGCGGTAGCCATTGGTGTTGACACCTTGACCGTATGTAACTGGGAAAATAACCTGACGAGACCACGATTGAAATTCCTTCCAAAAGTCTTTGATTTCCTTGGATACAATCCGCTAAATGGCAACGCAACCAGTCTTGGAGAAACAATCAAACAGTATAGAGTCCGGAAAGGTTTGAGCCTAAGGAAGTTGGCAAGGGAATTGGATATTGATCCGGGGACGATCGCAAGATGGGAGAAGGGGGAAAGTAATCCTAGCTCAACCTTGAGTAAGCGCCTAAAAACCTTCTTGAACATTCTGTAAGTTAATTCCGTGCTTGCACCGAATATGTTTCGATTAATTTGATTTCTTGATTTAATTCTTATTTTTAAGTAACTTGTAGCACAAAGGAGAGGATGCCATGAGAATAAAGAAACGTTGTAGCCTTTTCTTATTATTGGTCGGGCTGTCTTCTACCGTACTTGCACAAACTTGGACTCCGCTCTATCGTCTTGTAACCTTTGGAGGCGGTTGTCAAGATCATCTTTATACCACGAATCCTCAGGAGCGTCCCGCAGGATACACGTTCGAGGGAATAGAATGTTTTGTATCCTCTTCCTTCTTTTCTGGGAGCTCGCAGATCTACAGACTACGAAAAAATGCCAATTGCCCTTCGCACTATTTACGCCTGTATACAACTAGCACGACCGAGCAGCAAAGTGCATTGAATGCTGGGTATGTCTCTGAAAACAACCAAGGATATTGTAATACTTCTGCCGTAAATGGCACGGTTCCAATCCAGAGGGGATACAACAATTCGATTGGTGATCGATTTTACACCACAAGCACTGATGAATATTCTTACGCAACA
>Ga0265322_10000824_pt1 | contig 11132 bp, 7 predicted proteins | sample 41222metaG_FD_193584 | JGI IMG/M metagenome (GOLD analysis project Ga0265322, IMG submission 193584) | Rhizosphere microbial communities from Carex aquatilis grown in University of Washington, Seatle, WA, United States - 4-12-22 metaG | ecosystem: Host-associated > Plants > Roots > Rhizosphere >...
CATGCGCTAACTTCACAACATCGAGCGCAAAGCCAAACAATCGATCAGTGAACTATCGGAACAATTCATTCTTCCCATCGTCAAAAACTACATCGATGAGATTCGCGAAAAATACAAAAACGAAAAACTTCATCAATACCTCGACGAAGTACTGGAAAGCATCATCGAAAACCTGAATCGATTCCGCCCGGTGGACGAACAGCAACAAATCCCGGGAATGCCTCCTCTGCCCCAGCAGGATGAAGATGATTTTCTCGAATTTCACGTCAATGTCATACTCGACAATTCCGAAGTCACTTCGGTCCCTATTGTCATCGAAACGAATCCGCGGTACAAAAATATTTTCGGCACTATTGAAAGGGAAGTTGACCGGAACGGAATGTGGCGAACAGATTTTACACTTATCAAAACCGGTTCTCTCTTAAAGGCCGACGGCGGATTCCTCGTCATCAATGCCCTCGATGCTCTCGCCGAGCAAGGTGTCTGGCAAACATTGAAGAGGACATTGCGAAACGGGTTGTTGGAGATTCAGGCTGTTGAAACAGGTGTGTTTGGCGCCTCATCCGCATTCAAACCGGAACCGATCGAGATTGATGTCAAAGTCGTCATGCTCGGAGATGCCTATATTTATTTCCTGCTGTATGAACAGGATGACGATTTCAAAAAGATATTCAAAGTTCGGGCGGATTTTGATACCGAAATGCCCAAGGGACACAAACAAATCGACCGGTATATTCATTTTATCAAAATGATTTGTGATGATGAAAAGCTCAAACCGTTCGACAGTACCGGTATTGCCGCAATCATCGAACACGGTGTACGGCTCGCAGGACAACAACAGAAGCTTTCCACGCGGTTTAATGTTATTGCCGACCTCGTCCGTGAATCCAACTACTGGGCAACAAAGAAAAAATGTGCTGTCGTCACGGAAGAATTTGTCCGGCAGGCTCTTAATCAAGGTATCGAACGCATCAATCTGGTTGAATCCAAAATTAAAGAAATGATCGCTGACGGAAACATTTTGATCGATACGGAAGGCGCCGTCACCGGGCAAGTCAACGGATTATCCGTCATGGATATGCGCGAATATATGTTCGGAATCCCCACGCGCATTACCGCCAAAACCGCAATCGGGAGAGCCGGCATCATCAACATCGAACGCGAGGCGGGAATGAGCGGACCGACTCATAACAAAGGTGTTCTTATTATCACCGGTTATTTTCACGGCATGTACGCGCAAAATAAACCTCTTGCGATGAATGCCAGTTTGACATTCGAACAAAATTACGGCGGCGTGGACGGCGACAGCGCTTCATCAACAGAAATTTTTGCAATTCTTTCGGCGCTCTCCAATATTCCCATCCGTCAGGACATTGCCGTGACCGGATCGGTCAATCAAAACGGCGATATCCAGCCGATCGGCGGCGTCAATCAAAAGATTGAAGGATTTTTTGATGTTTGCAAGGTGCGCGGCCTGACCGGAACACAGGGCGTCATTATTCCTCATCAAAATATCACCGATTTAATGCTGCGACTCGATGTTATTGATGCCGTTCAAAAAGGGAAATTTCATATTTACGCGATCAATACGATCGACCAGGGAATTGAAATTCTTACCGGCCGTCCTGCCGGCAATCGGAAAAAAAATGGAATGTTTGACCCGGATTCTATTCATGCCGCTGTCGATCAAACGCTGTCGGATTATGCGCGACATTGGAGAGAATTACAGGTTTAATGTTTCATCAGCCGCAGACCGGCGGGATGTTCTTCACTGTATTATTTTTTTCCCGGGAGGATCGGCAAAACCGTATTCAACGGTTCTGATTCAAGTGAGTCTGTTTTTGTTTCTTTTCGGAATTTTACTAAATTATTTTACCTTTTGAAGTACCGAACCATACGTCATAACTTCAACAATCAATGATACTTACGGACAAACAAATTCTTGCTGAAATGAAGCGGAAAACAATCATCATCGCACCGTTTCGGCGGAAATATCTCGGCTCAAATTCATACGATGTACACTTAAGCAAGTGGCTTGCCTTATATGATGATGAAATTCTTGATGCAAAGAAACATAACCGTGTTCATTATTTTCAGATTCCCGAGGAAGGTTTGATATTGGTACCGAGTAAATTATATCTCGGTGTGACTCAGGAATATACCGAAACGCACAGTCATGTTCCGTTTCTCGAAGGCAAAAGCAGTATCGGACGACTCGGCATCGATATTCACGCCACGGCCGGTAAAGGCGATATCGGTTTTTGCAATACGTGGACGCTGGAAATTTCCGTCCGGCAGCCGGTGAGAATTTATGCCGGCATGCCGATCGGGCAACTTATTTACTTTGTCGTCGACGGCGAGGTCGAAGTTCCGTACGACAAAAAGAAAAATGCAAAATACAAGAAACGCTCGGTCAAACCGGTCGAGTCGATGATGTGGAAAAATTTTCAATCAACCAATTGAGTCGACGGACGCCCATGAACTTCATACAGAAACTCCGGAAGATACAGCAAAAAAATAATTCGCTCCTCTGCATCGGACTCGATACCGATCCGCTGAACGTTCCCGAATCGCTTTACAAATGGGGCGACCCGCAATATGAATTTAACCGTCGTATTATCGATGCAACCAAAGACCTCGTGTGCGCATATAAATTGAATATCGCGTTCTACGAATCGGTCGGTGAACATGGCTGGTACACCGTCCATCAAACGCTTGCCCGGATCCCGGAAGAAATCATCACGATCGGTGACGGAAAACGGGGCGATATTGCCAGCAGTGCCGAACGACAAGCACATCTTTTGTGTAACGATTGGGAATTTTCCGGCGTTACCGTCAATCCGTACATGGGAAAAGATTCCATCGAACCGTTTCTCAAACGGAAAGATCAGTGCGCGTTCGTTCTTGCCGTGACATCCAATAAAGGGTCAAAGGATTTTCAATATCTGAACGTTAAAGGAAAACCGTTATACGAACACGTCGTCAATGCGGCAAAGAGGTGGAATACCAAAAAGAATGTCGGGCTTGTCGTCGGTGCAACGCGGCCGACGGAATTGAAACGCGTGCGATCACTTGCACCGTCGATGCCGATTCTCATTCCCGGCATCGGCACCCAAAAAGGAAACCTGGAGGCTTCTGTCAAATACGGGTGCGATAAAAACGGTGAACTTGCCATCATCAATATCGGTCGAAGCATTATTTATAATTCACGGGGGGATGATTTTGCAGAAAAAGCGCGCGAAGCGGCAATATCATTCCGCGACACCATCAATCGAATTCGGGAACGCTGTTTCCGATAACGATTCTTTTTATCGATGTACATTTTCCGGGAGGGAACATGTCACGTTCAACTACACACCATGTGCCGGAACGATTTCTCCGGCAAATCTGGAAACATCAACGCTTTTCAACGGATAATTTACAAACGGCCGATGGACGCTCCATCGAAATTCTTTCGCCGGGGAAACTGAACTGCGACGGCGGTCCCGATTTTCTCGATGCATCGCTGCGGATCGGCAATATTCTTTACCGCGGCAACATCGAAATTCACCGGCGCGATAAAGACTGGAATGACCATCGACACGACCATGACCCGAAATACAATCCTGTTATTTTACACGTCGTTCTCCGCGCGGATCTTTCGGACAATCTTCCGACAACGCGCAGCCGCCGGACGGTTCCGACGCTTGCTCTGGATCAATATTTACAATTACCGTTCCATTCGATTTGGGATACAATGATTGGCGATGAACGTAATGAACGTATGGAAACGATACGATGTCATCCGTACAATGATCGCGTCGATATACTTCTCTTGAAACGGTGGCTCGAAAAACTTGCCGTAGAAAGGTTCGAACTGAAAATGCAGCGGTTCGACGAACGATTGAAAGAACTGGTGACACACCGGCAGATACTGGTGAATGAAGTCCCGCCGCGATACGATGAAGCTCCGTTCGGGATTCATCCCGAAGAACTTCCGCCGCCCGCATTACAATACTCCTTGCAGGACGTCCGATCATCGCAACTGTGGAATCAACTGTTATATGAAGGAATATGTGAAGGCGTTGGATATTCCAAAAACCAGACACCGTTTTTGAAACTTGGCCGCAATGTAACATTGGCAACCCTCCGGGAAATTTTGAAAACCGATAATTCTCCCCTGATCGTTTTTCAAATTGAGGCATTATTGTTCGGCGTGGCAGGTTTGTTGCCGGTGCAGCGGACTTTGAAAGAAGCCGACAGCAAAAAGTATGTCAGTTCATTGGTAAAAACCTGGAAAACATTTCGTACCGCGTATCATTCTGAATGTTTAGATTCTTCTGAATGGCAATTCTTTCGTTTGCGGCCCGAAAATTTTCCAACGGTTCGACTCGCCGGAACAGCCCGGTTGATCTCTTCACTTCTTCAGAATGAAATGTTTAGATCTACTATCCGGCTTTGCAAGAATAACGATCTTTCTCCACAGGAAAAGAGGAAAAGGCTTCAATTATTATTCGTCGTACCTGCTGATGGTTTCTGGAAAAATCATTACCGATTCGGGGAAATATCACGCCATCCCGTCAAAACACTGGTGGGCATTGACCGCTCTGCCGATATCGTTATTAACGTTGTTCTTCCGGTCTGTTTGTTATACGGGCGGGTTTTCAAAGATAAAGAGATACGTCAAAACACACTTGCCGTTCTCGCGGAATTTCCACCGTCACATGACAATGCCGTCACGCGAACCATCGGCGACCAACTGATCAAAAATCGTTTTGTTATTGATTCGGTGACCGCGCAACAAGGAATGCTTCAGCTCTATAAAATGTATTGCGTGAATAACAGGTGTGCGGAATGTGCTGTCGGGGAAAAAGTTCTGCCCTAATTATTGCTTCACTTCTTCTTTTTCCAATTCTTCAAAATATTGCTTGATGATCTCTTCGTAATCTTTTGAATACTTGCCTTCAAGCACTTTGAGAAGTTCATCGTGCAGTTTGTTTTTGCCTTCCTGCGTCGTCAGGTCGATGCCGGACGGGCTCGATCGCGGAACATCGTTTCCGGTTTGCGATGTTCGGCGTTTTTCATAATCGCGTTCTCGCATCGATCGCTGCGAATCAAGCAAACGTGAAAGAATGCGGTCCTGTTTCTGTACCGTATTCGGATTGACGTTGTTTTGTTCGAGGTCCGTTTGGACTTCCTGCATTTCTTGCGCCGCGCGATCAAGATCCCCGAGCAGTTTACTGAATTCTCCCGTGTTCTTTGCTTCATCCGAAAGTTGTTTCAGCGATTTCTGCAGTGCCGATTGTTGGCCGGCAAGCCGCTGATATGCCGACTGTTGCTCCGGGGTCAGTTGACCGCCCTCCTGACCTTCACCCATGGCTTGTTGTGTCGCTTTATTGATTGCCCCCTGCTGACCGGACATCTGGCTTAAACTCCCCATCAGTCCCGCCATGCCCATTCCTTGTTGCTGATTTTGCATCAAGCCATTCAGCGCGTTCTGCATCATCATTGCCGCCCGATTCAGAGAACCCATTGCATCGTTCTGTTTGGATGATGAGGCACCCGGGTTCCGGCTTTCCATATTCTGCAATGCATCATTCATCGCTTTCATCCCTTTGCCAAGCTCGTTTCCCATTTCCGGAGTAACGGCAAATGTTTTCTTGCCAAGCTCTCCCATCGCATCGGCGACCGTGCCGAGATCGCTTCGCAAGTCGTTTTGGTCTTCCGCATTTTGCCGGAATCGCTGTGAGTTCGGATCAAGATTTCTTGTTCCCTCCTTCAACGATTCCTGCCGCTTGGAAAGTTCGACCATATTTTGAATTTGTTTCCGGAACTGATTGGCAACCTGCTTCGTTTGTTCGTCCTGCAACGATTTCTGCATATCCTGCATTTGTTCTGTGAAATCCTGCAGGTCCTGTTCCGATTGTTCCTGATTCTCTTTTGCCTGCTGCATGTCTCCCGATTGCATCTGTTGTGCGGCTTTTTGCATCTTACTGCCCGTCTTTTTCTGCTGCATCTGTTGCTCTACCTTGGACATTTTGTCCATCGGCATCTCTTTTGGAAATTCTTCCATCTGTTGTTTCAATTCGGAAGTTTCCTTTTCAAGAGATTGTTCCTTCTGTTGTAAATCTTCCTGTTGTTTGGATAATTGATCGCGTTTCTGCTGGCCTGACGGATCTGTCTTGGACGCCTGGTCCTTCAGCGCTTCCTGTTGTTTCTTCATCTCTTCAGCGCGTTTGATCAATTCGTCAACTTTTTGTTCGATATGAATACGTTTCAGCAGTTCAATGGTCCGCTCCAGATTTTTGCGGAATTGTTCCTCGGAAAATTTCAATTGTTCCATTGCCTGACGCATTTGATCGGAAGAAAGCTGTTTCGAGGATTCCTGGAGTTTTTTCAATGCCTCCTGCAATTCCGGAGAACTGAGCTGCTGCATGAGCTTTTGCAGTTCGGAATATTTTTCCATCGTCTCATTGGACAGAAGCTTGTTTTCTTCCATTTTTTTCATCGTCTCATCGAGCTTCTGCGTTGCATTTTCCAGGTTTTTCTTCATCGCTTCGTAACGTTGAGCGAGTTCTTCCGCTTTTTTCTGCTGCTGCCAGTCCGCCTTGTTCTGGTTCTTTTTCATTTCCATCTGCATCTGCTCGATGTCTTTCTTTAACTGCTCCGTTTCTTTCGCAGCGCTTTGCATCGACTCGATCGACTGTTGGTGATTTTCAGAGACATCGGAAAACACTTCTTCCAGCGACGGCAGCCGGAGCGTATACGTCTCACTCTTCCCCGACTTTGGACCATTGACATTATCATTATCAAACACCTCGGCGTAATAGGCAACGGCATCTTCGGGAACAAGATTGAGCGTCGTAACATCCCAATGGTATGGAATGTCGAGCAGGCTGACATCTTTTCGCAATAATGGAATGTCAATGAATGAAAATTCTTCCGCCGGTTTTGCAAATTTCGATTCGGCAAGACGGTATGCCAGTCTTAACTTCGAGAAACCGAAATCATCCTTTAATCGCATCAACAGTTCGATCGTCATTTCTCCGGCAAGATCGATATTCTTTCCCGGCGCAATGATGTCAACCGTCGGGTATTCATCCGGAATGATTTTAATCGCGTATTCAACGGGATCGATATTCGGCAGTTGATCATGATCGGTAATGACGACATGGTATGACCCGTTTTTCTTAACGGTAAACGATCCGCTTGCCTCCGCATCGTTACTTGCCAATGACAATTTACTGCTGTCATTGAAAATCAGCATTGCCGATGAAAGAGGTTTGCTGGAAATAATTTTGATGGAAACGGCAGATCCCGGATATGCGCTGAGATCGCCGATATTTTCTTCCGGGATGTTCGGTGGAATGCGCGTGTACGCCGGGGAATGAATTTTCAATTGTAACGACCGGATGAGCGGACGGTCGAGAACGGTAATGTTGTATTTGGGACTTTGCACATCTTCGGCAGAGACGAAATATTCGGTCGACGACTTGATATTTTCCATCGTCGATTGAAATTTTCCGCCGGATTCTGCTTTCAATGTTTGAACATCAAAATTCACTTGGCCGTGTTGTCGGATAAGGAGCGAAATAGTATTTACTGTTTTGCCATGCGTTTGAATGGTGATTGGAACATTTTGCCCGCGCACGACTTCGGCATTGCCCGGTTGAATATCGAATTCAATCGGCTGGGGTGCGGCAAATGTTTGTCCGTAATTTGCAATGCGGTGGACCGACGTCAAAAACCCCGATGGTGAAATGACGAAGACAAGAAGAAACAGGGCAAATGCAGCAAAGACAAATTTCCGCATACGGTAAACCTGTCTACTGCTGATCGCATCGGAAAAATTCAACCCTTGAATCTGCTCGAAGAGGTCGACAAAAGATGCATCGATAAGGGCGAGAGAATAATTTTGTTTGAGTGATTCTTTCGCCTGATACATTTGAATTGCGTCGATCAGACGATCGCGGATAACGGGGAAAAAATTTCCGATTGTCTTCGCCACCGTTTCGTTGTCGCTCGATTTCAAAATTCCGAGCATCCGTAATACCGGTCGGCCGCAGAAGAATGCAATCGACGCCACAACGCCGATGGCGCCGGCAACAAAAAGAATCGTGCGACCGAAGGAATCGAGCAAAAAGATTTGATCAAGCACCACAATGATAAGTACCGACAGTATGGAAATAAGAACCGCAGTCATAGCTCCATACAAAAGCGCAAGACTGTTTTCTTTTTTCCGTGCCGCTTCAAGCCGGCGAAGAATCTCACTATATAATGTTGATGTTTCGGACGATATCATTCCGCGATTCCGTGTTCGTTAATGAGTCAACGCCCAAACGACGAGATTTGTTCCGAATCGAAGCGCTTCTTCCCTTTTTTCGGGCGGATCGCCATGAACATCGGGTGGATCCCATCCATCACTGGGATTCGATTCGTATGTATAATAGAGAACAAGTCTGCCGTTATGAAAAATCCCGAACCCCTGCGGCGGTTTGCCGTTATGTTCATGTGTTTTCGGCGGACCGTAAGGAAAATCATACACGCAATGATACAAGCCGTAGGAAAAGGGAAGTTCGACTAAATCCTGTTCGGGAAATATTTTCTTGATTTCACGGCGAAAAAATTTATCCATCCCGTAGTCATCATCGGCATAAATGAATCCGCCATTCTCGAGGTAGGTCCGAATCCTTTTTCGTTCCAGATCGGAAAATAGTATGCTGCCGTGACCGGTCATAAAAATAAACGGATAGGAAAAAAATTTGTCGCTGGCAACATCGACAAACTCATAGACGGGATCGACATCAACAAGCGTATTCTGGCGGACAAACGTGAGAAGATCGGGTTCTTCCATCGGACCATTATACCAATCGCCGCCACCGCTGTATTTCAGGCGCGCGATTTTAAAAGCGCTATTGACACGGCTTGTTTGTGAATAGAGAGTCGAAACCGAAACGATGAGAAGCAGGACAATCAGATAAATTTTCATACACTTTAAGGTATGAAAGGCGGGAAGAAAATGCAACTGCCGCAATTGCAAACCGAGATATCCCCGGAAATGCTACTCCGTATCTCTCGGTTGTCATGTCAAACTAGAGCATGCCCGCCCCGGCGACTCGATTTCACCGGGACGGCATGCTTCTCAGAATCAAGAGAACGATAGCAAGAAATTATATCTGTTTCTGTAGAGATTAATCCATGATCTTCCGGAGAAATGCCGGTTTTTCCGTATCCACGGCATTCGACGATTTTTGTTGATCGGTATCGTCCTGCTTAAAGGGATTCAACGAAATGTCGATTCCTTTTCGCATGAATGCCGGTTCATCAAGCTTCTGTAAATCATGAAGCCCGGTCGGAATACGATCGATCACTTTCGCCATCGGCTTGGCAACACGCACGGCGCCCGTTCCCCGTTTGTTGAAACCGGTTGCAATAACGGTGACCATCATTTCATCGCCGAGATTTTCATCGATCACGGCACCCATGATAACATTGGCTTCTTCGCCTGCCGCTTCATGAATAACGCTCACCGCTTCATCGACCTCGACCAGAGACATCGTCGGACCGCCGGTGACGTTCACAAGTACGCCCAATGCTCCGGCAATGGAAACACCTTCAAGCAATGGACTGGAAATAGCAGCGTGAGCGGCTTCGATCGCCCGGTTCTCGCCGGTCGCCAAACCGGAACCCATCAATGCATCGCCCATTTCGCGCATGATCGTGCGGACATCGGCAAAATCGACATTGATTAATCCGGGCGTCGTAATCAGTTCGGAAATACCACGCGTCGCATTGTACAACACATCATTCGCCTTGTCGAACGCTTCCTGCAACGGCGTGTTCCGTTCAACGATCGACAATAATTTCTGGTTGGGAATCATGATGAGTGTATCGACCTGCTTCTTCATCTCTTCAATTCCCGACTCTGCCTGTGACATCCGTTTTTTACCTTCGCACGTAAACGGCTTCGTCACGATTCCGACAACGAGAGCTCCGATACTTTTTGCAACATTGGCAACAATCGGTGCGCCGCCGGTACCGGTACCGCCGCCCATTCCTGCAGTTACAAAGACCATATCGGTTCCCGCAAGAGCGCGGGCAATTTCATCACGGTCTTCTTCTACCGCCCGCTGGCCGATAGAAGGATCGGCTCCGGCTCCGAGTCCACGGGTCAGATTTTTTCCGATTTGAATTTTGTTCGGCGCTTTATTGCGTTCGAGCGCCTGGTTATCGGTATTGATCGCAAAGAAATCGACTCCCTGCAACCGCTTGTCGATCATGCTGTTGACGGCATTACCGCCGCCGCCGCCAACTCCCACCACGCGGATTTTTGCGCCATGGTCGAAGTAATTATCGAGTTCTATCACTATCGTTTCTCCTTATATTGTGACATGTTGATGATTGTGAATTATTATTTTTTATTATTCCGTTGTATTTACAGTTCGTCAAACCAGCTTTTCATTTTCGAAAAAACTTTTTTTATCGAGCCATTGCTGCCGCCGGTTTTCCCATTCGTTTCGAATGTAAATTGCGTATGGTCTTTGTGACGAAGTCCGTGCAGTACCAAGCCGACACACGTCGCGTAAATGGGATTTTCGGTTTCACGCACCAGCCCGGCGTTAAAGCCCGCGGGAATTCCGATCTTGACCGGCATGCCGAGTACTTCGTTGGCAAGTTCTGCTGCGCCTTTGATGAGAGCCCCTCCGCCTGTCAGGACAACACCGGCAGAAAGATGTCGCGAATAACCCGACCGTTTTATTTCCATTGCGGCAAGTTCGAAAATTTCTTCCACTCTCGGCTGAATGATTTGCGCAAGAAGACGTTTGTCGATTTCCAGCGGCGGACGCCCGCCGATACCGGGAATGGTAATCGGTTCATCATCCACCACACTGCGAACATAGGCAAACCCGTACTGGCATTTTAATTTTTCCGCCTGTTCGGTCAGAACGCCGAGCCCTTTACGGATATCATTGGTAATCTGATTGCCTGCAAACGGAATGACCGCCGTATGCCGAATCGTCCGATCTTCAAAAACGGCCAAGTCGGTTGTTCCTCCGCCAACATCGAGAAGAGCAACACCGACTTCTTTTTCTTCTTCATCGAGAACGGCATAACTTGATGCGAGCGGTTCGAGCACGATGTCGCTGATGTGA
>Ga0265322_10000831_pt1 | contig 11032 bp, 18 predicted proteins | sample 41222metaG_FD_193584 | JGI IMG/M metagenome (GOLD analysis project Ga0265322, IMG submission 193584) | Rhizosphere microbial communities from Carex aquatilis grown in University of Washington, Seatle, WA, United States - 4-12-22 metaG | ecosystem: Host-associated > Plants > Roots > Rhizosphere...
CCCGGCTGTACCCATTGCTACGCCGAGCGCATGGCGCACCGCTTGCAGGCAATGGGACAAAAAAGATACAAGGACGGATTCAAGCTCACCATCCAAGAAGATATGCTGCTTGCGCCGCTAAGTTGGAAAAAGCCGCGCATGATATTTGTTAATTCGATGAGTGACCTTTTCCACAAAGACGTACCGCTTGAATACATTCAGCGAGTTTTTCTTGTGATGGAAAACGCAAAACAACACACATTCCAGATTCTCACGAAGCGGTCTGAAAGGCTCAAAGAGATTCAGCGCGTTCTTCGATGGACGAAAAACATTTGGCAGGGGGTAAGTGTTGAAAATGGAAAATACGTTAATCGTATCGACGATCTGCGAACCGTTCCCTCGCAAGTCCGCTTCTTATCCCTTGAACCGCTTCTCGGTGAATTGCCGAATCTCAACCTCGAAGGCATTGATTGGGTTATCGTCGGCGGCGAATCCGGCCCCGGAGCGCGTCCGATGCAGGCAAGTTGGGTATTCGACATCCGCGATCAATGCAAGGCGGCAGGGGTGCCATTTTTCTTTAAGCAATGGGGAGGCGTGAACAAGAAAAAGGCCGGTCGATTATTGGCCGGAAAAGAGTACAACGAGATGCCAAACGAACTTCAGAAAGGAATTTCATTATGATCTCTTCCCGTGATCCAGATATACAAGGTACAGTGGGCCGTGCATGGAATATCTCAGACGCATGTATTGACCCGGAGAGAAATTCTCTGCTCTCAGTCCATGTAGTTGAATACGAATGGCTGGACGGCAATACTTCATATTACAATATCGGACTCATTCACCTGCGGGGACTTTCAGGCAGCGCAATCAAGATTGAAAAGCTATACCCAAATGCCGCCTATGAGCTTGCAGTATTCCCCTTGAACCCAAGTATCGAAGTCAACATTGACAAAGCCGATCATCAGGATTTTTCCGGCATCATCGTTCTTCCCGATGTAGAGTTCGGAGATAGCGCCACAAGAGTACGTCAGCAGTTCAACGGGTTGGACATCAACGACACCAAGGCCGTCGAGATCGCGCTTGAGTGCATCGAAAAACTTCTTACTCCCCCGAAAGCCCGCAAAGAACAATTAAACCCGGACAGAGACTACAACGAGAACTGGGCTAAGACCGTGCAAGCCGCAGTTGACAAACGGACAAGACTAACAACTTATCAAGGACAATGACCCCCTACATCACCGACCGCAACCGTATCATCCGGGGAGAGTTCCGCCAAAGAACAAAAGTAGGCAAGGAGGACCCCGAGGATGTCATTGATTCACTTTTTGAAAAGTATAATAAGCCCGGTATGCGCCCTCTTTCACGCAATACAATAGCATATATTATTTCCCACAAAATCTACTACAAGAAAAAGAAGTAACGCATACAATAGGCTTTATTTACAATAGTTTTAGAACACCGATCCCGCGCTCATTCAGGCGGGATTTTTATTTATCCGGTAAAACTTACCTTGACGGAAGTGCAAGGAATTTGTACGTTTGCAGTGAAATCATAGACTCAACTATGAGTTCCACGTTCGATAAAGATTCAAGGTAATCAAGTGGCAACAGGTGGTAAACGCCCCGGAGCAGGTCGAAAAAAGGGAATACGCAACAAGACGACCGATGAGGTCAAACAAATAATCAACAATGTTGCGAAGAAGCACGGTGGCCTTCAGACAATCTTTGAAAAACTTTTTGAACTCACAGAAGGTATTCAGGTGAGAGAGTTCGACAAAAAAGGTGTGCCGCACGTGTACGACAAGCCCCCCGATGCTTATGCAGCCAGGACAATTCTTGAATTTAGATTTGGAAGACCGGCGCAATCAATAGCGCTTGAGGGTGACGGAACTTCCTTTGTTCAAATAGTCTATGAGAAATGAGAAAACTTTTTCTTCTCTCCACAATATTCCTCTTGCTCATGCCGTCCTTCTCTGGTATTAAAGTCGATGGCACATGGCGCTACCGTCCGCAGGAAAAACAAAAGCAATTCCATAACGCTATCCTCAACCGCGATAAGAACGGATTCCGTGATTTCTTGTACGGCGGCGCGGCTCGTGGCGGGAAGTCGCTCGCGCTAAGATGGGAAGCTCACCGGAATTGTTTTCAATATCCAGGACTTCGCGGGCTTCTGATTCGCTCATCTTTTCCCGAACTTGAACGATCTCACTTGACCTTACAGCAGCTCCCGTCCGATCTTCCCGCAGACAAGTTGACGTATAACTCTCAAAAGCATGTCGCAACCTATTCAAACGGAAGCACGTTAGAGTTTGGCTATGGTGAACGCGCAGCAGATTTCAAACAGTATCTTTCGGCTGAATACGATTTTATTATGATCGACGAGCTGACAACAATTCCTTTCGAGTTGTCATATCTCTTACGTTCACGGCTCACCGCCTCTCGCTCCGAGTTCATTCCTTTCTGGGCGTGTGCGACCAATCCGGGAAACGTCGCCCATGTTGACGTAAGGAATTACTTCGTGAAGAAATCAATTCACGACAAAGACCGATACCCGCAGTACAATCCCGATGAAGTCTTTTTCCTACCGGCTACCGTTTACGATAACAAAATCGTAATGGCACGCGACCCCGGCGAGCTTACAAGGCTGCAACAGTTGCCGATGAGGGAACAACAGAAATATCTTTTCGGGAACTGGGATATTTTTGAAGGTCAGTTCTTCGATGAATTTTTCTCCGACATCCACGTCATTAAGCCTGAAAAGTATCTCACCTACAATCAACTCCTCCGATTCAACAACCGTGCGGGGATGGATTACGGAAACTTCTCAGCCGTTGAGTATATGGCAAGGGACTACAACGGAAACGTAATTGTTTATGACGAGTGGAGTGATATTAAGTCTGTAAGAACAGAGAAGGTAAAGTCTTTGAAGAAATTTGCCGTTGATCGCGGCATCATCTCCGTAATGATCGAGGCCGATACGAATATGTGGGTTCCCGATCAGTTCGATGCCGCGCACTCATCCGACCCCGCATCGGAGTTTATTTCAGCCGGACTAAAACTTGTAAAGGTATCGAAAGCCGCAAGTCGCGCCACAGAACACCGAGGCTACCGTGTTGCTTGCAATGATGCCGTAAGAAATGCGCTTCACTGGAAGGGCGACGGCGCGGGGAAGATTCTCCAGAAACCGAAACTCGTCATTTACGAACGCTGCGTGAAGCTATGCGAAACCCTGCCGCTTCTTCTCACCGACGACAAGGACGTTGAGGATATTGCCGATCAAGGCGACTTGGACACATGGTACGATGCAATGAAAATGGGATTCATGCCGCTTTGGACCCCCTCACTACCCAAAGGCGATGCACCTCCTCGCAACATGGCTGAGGCCGCACAGAAGTATATCTTTGACGATATCGAAAAAGAATTTAATCGCAGATACAGAATACAGAAATCATAAATAACACCCACACACTTTCAAAGGAGATAAACAGATGAAAAAGATTTTCTTTTCTGCCGGGCTTGTTCTCATAGCCGCATTCGTCCTGGCGTTGACCTTCAATATCGGAAACGCAGCGGGAACCGTCGCACAGTATTACGGTAAATACCTCTACGGGCGAGGAGAAATATACTCGAAGAACGCCGACCAAGCGCCATACTTCCTGTACTTTGTGAACAGGGATGGAACACTGAAATTTACAGTCGATAGCGCGGGAACAGTTTCCCCGGCTATGGCCGCAGGGACAACGACAACATACTCCCCAACGACGAAGGGAACACTTGACTTGGGAACGTCAACGCTTTATTGGCGGTCGATCTACACGGCCACTATATTCAACAAGTCAACATCGTTCCTTGATTCGTCCGGTAACGTGAATATCACAGGGTATCTGAAATCTGCAAACGCGGGAATAGATTCATTTTCCACGACAAGCGCGACTAAAACAGAAACGGTGACGGGTGCAGCCGTAGGCGACGCTGTAATTGTTACTCCGCTTTGCCCTGCATATTCGGCTACACCGGACACGGGCCAAATGTACTCTGGGTATGTTTCGGCGGCAGGAATAATAACAATACTCCGATCGCCAAAGCAACCGGGCGCAACGGCTAAATCCGTTGCTGAGTTTAACTGGATGTATCTGAGACAGCACTAACAATGTCCTCATGGCGTGAAAACACGGATAGAATTATCCGTAAATTCAAGAAGGTAATCTCTCCTGATTCTGAGGATGAGATCGTCGAGCGCATCCCAAAAGCAAAGACGGATGAGGTGTCGGACTTCGTAGCGAAAATCTATGATGACGGCCTGAAGCATTACGAATCCGCCTTTGCCAAGTCCAAGCCCGTCCGGTGGATAAAGACATCCCCGAAAGAGTTCTTGCGGGATTGCGCTCGTCTGGAAAATTCCGACGATTATCAGGTATTTGGCTGGAGAGATAAAGCCTCCGGCCAGACAGAATGGGTTGACGGTGAACTCCAAGATCAGATCCGCGCCCGCAATGCCTTCTTAAATGCCAACCTGCACGACGTTACAATTCAGCCGAACTTAAAAGGTGTCAACGAGATATTCGACCGGGAACGAAAACTCACCAACTGGGGCGCTAACGTCCGCATGTGGACTCGCTACATGCAGAACTTTGGCGATGTCTGGATAAAATCATACCTGGATAAATCGAAGGACTCCTACGGCATAGCAACCGAGAAGATACTGCGCCCTCTGTCTCTTGTCTGGACTCCTGAATGCCTTACGATAAAAAAGGAAGATGGCTGCTGGTATGTTATCCACGCCGAGAGAATATCCGGCCAGTGGATCAAAGACAACTATCCCGACCTTGAACTCGTCTCAAGCGCATCAGATACGAAAAAGTCACCGGCCTTTATCGGTATTCAGGATGAAACAAGCCTCACGTATTCCAAGACGCATTTCTTTGACAAGTATGAAGCGTATCTTGACGACCCATCCTTAGAGGAAATCCCGTTCTCGCAGGATGAGTTCGACATGCGCGTTGCCGATGTTGTTGATTTTGTTCCGGGTGACGGCGGAGCGATGGTTCCCCGCAAAGATGTTTTCCCGAACAAAGAAGAGGACAACCACAAGAAGTGGATCGCCGCGTACGAAGAATGGCTTGAGGAACGGCAGAAGTTCTACCAGAAGCAGGAAGACGAGGGAAAGCTAACCGAACAGGGAGCCTCCTACATCAACCGAATCTCTCAGGCCGTTGAAGAACAAATGCAGTTGCATGAGGACGCACAGAATCAGCAAGGAGTTCCCGAAGAAGAACAACTCCCCAAAGGTAAGCGCGTCAAATATCCTTTTGGCCGCCACATCGTTAAAATCGGAAACACCGTCGCCGAAGATGAGCCCAATCCATACGAGTTCGAATGGCGCATGTTATTCCACAATATCGCCAACGAAAGAATCCCGGAGCGCGTCGATGGCAGGGGTGACGTAGAGATACTTCGTAACACTGAAGAACATCTCTCGCTCATGCAGAGCCACATGGCCGATGATGAGGTAAGAAACGGACACAAACAGCCGTGGTTCCCGGCCAGCGAGAAAGCGGAGTATGAGCGCACTCCACAGGACAACGATCCCGATAAACCGAGGTGGTATGTAAGTACGAAGCCTGAGTTCCCCAACGGGCAAGGCACAAATCAATCCGCCGAACTCTACAAGATGCAGAAGGAGAACGCACCAAATAAACTGGGAGTCTCAGCGATCACGCACGGCGAAGCCCCGACCAAGAACGCATCCGGGGATATGGTTGAACAGCTTATCGCTCAGAATACCGTCACCATCACAGGCGAAGCCAATCAGAACTTAAACGATGGTATCGAGGACATCGTTGAAACCCGCATGATGATCTGGAAGAAGTTCTACACCAACAAGCGCTATTACATGATCGAAGGGGAAACCGTAGGACTTGTTTTATCAGAATACCTCGCCTACGAAGAAACCAAAGACGCGCAAGGTCAGACAACGAAGAAGGAAATCCCGGCGCTGATTGTCACCGTCCGGCCCAACTCAAACTTCCCGAACAAATGGGAAAACGATCTTTCGCTTTTGATAAAACTCTTCACCGGTGTAAGAGATGCAGACGGAAGTTCCGCCATACCGATTACAATGATTCAGGACTTGCTCGGTGAAAGGTATGTCGGGCTTGCCGAAGGCGGGCGCTACCGGGCAGATAACGAAGCCCTTAAAATTGGCCGTCAGGTCATAGCCCAACAGCAACAGGCCGCCCAAGCAGAGCAGAAACAAAAACAAATGCTTATTGATACCATGCACAAAAAGCAGATGAACCAGATGGCTGAAGCCGCGACACAACCACAAAACGGAGCTTGAGTATTTTTATGCCAAAACAGAAACCGACATCGACCGCAGACATCACGGCAATCCTGAAAGAAAAGTTCCCCGATGAAATGCGTCCAAAGGAATCCACACTCGACACGGTAAAGAGATTGCTATTGGCGATTGTGCCGGATGAAACGCCGGTGGGACAGGAAGCCGAAATAAGGGTTGATGGGGCCGGAACTCATTTTGAAGTTGTGATGCCGTCCGTACCGCCCGACAAGCTCCTTGTCGATAAGCGCCTCTTCTTTGAACTCTTCTCCGCAATGGTAAGAGGCCAGTATATCCGCTACAACAGTGTTGCGGGAATGAGCCGCATTGCAAAAATCATGGGAGCCAAAGACCATACCTCGGAGAAGAAAGCATACGCCGAATGTGAAACGTATTTGAAAAATCACAAACACTAAAACATAAGGAGATTTACGTCATGGTAAAAGAACACAGTATCGTCGTTGTTGGAACAGGTGACACGGCTTTTGAGGCCGTTGTCCTGCATGTCCATCCGGTTTCACAAGGCTTGCTTCTTGTCGTGCCGGAAGAAGGCTCTCACGTTCAACTCTTCGATGTCAAGGGGAAGAGCGATGTTGTCGTGACGAAGGTTCATGGCACGGGCGATATGCCAGCTATTGATGTTGAAATCGGAAAGAACCCCGACGGCACACCGCATGAACTGGAGTTTGTCATCCACGAAAAGGCACAGCATCCCGTTCCCGTTCGTCACTATCTCCCATATCCGGCAAAACCTGTTCCGCCAAAGGTCGATCTCTTCTACACCGGGAAAGATGGTGTCGGAGTTACCGTGCGAGAAACGGGAGAGTATGCGGAAGGCCATGTTGCGAAGCCAGCACCCGCAGCCGCGCCGCCTCCGGCAGATGCAGTTCCACCGCCCGCGCCAGCACAATGAACCAAGCGCATCAAATAGCAGCGGGCCGCAAGACGTTCGGGAAGATGAAGCGGATCGCAGACCGCGAAGGCGAGCAAAACAATTATTGGCATACTCGCCCCAAGAGAAAGCACCTTTCAAAAAGGGAAGTGCGAAAATTTATGAGTGGCATTGTTCGATTATCGCGCCGCTCGCTTTCAGAAAATTTGCCGTCATACGTAACGGTTCCTATCAAGCGCGGAAGTTTTGAACGCGGCATGATGAACCCAACAACCCCGATTGATTGTTTTTACAATCAGATATTTTCTTTATAGGAGACTACAATGGCAGTCAAAGTCAAAGTAAAGAGTTTCGCCACGACGAGAAAAACCGATGTGCCGATGGTAGCCGAGGGAAAGTCCCCGACGAAAAAGGTTAAAGAATACCCGACCATCCAGCTCAACAGCAAACAGATCGGCGGCCTCTCAGGTCTTTCAATGGATGCCGTCTGTGCCGGAACCTTACGGCTCAAGGTCAAGGAAATCCGCGAACCAGAATCCTACGAGCGCGAACGCAACGGCCTTGAGGAAGGCGATCACATGGTAACATTCAAAGTCATCTCCGGCGACATTACCATCCTGCCGGAAGTAAAAAAACGAGGAAAGGAATAATCCCATGACCCCCGATCAAACAATGCTCGACATAACAACGCGCCCCAAGAATATCAAGGATAAGAAGAAAAAGAAATCTCTCCCCGGACTTGATAAGGCACACAGTAATTTCAAACGTCAAACCCTGCGCGAGCCTGAGAACCATACAAAAACAGGAAAGAAGTTATGACAATCCGCGAGGACATCAAGACGCAGTTTGAGGCGCACATTACCGAACAAGCAAAGGCCGCCCGGCTGGTGGCCGGATCCGCCTACAACGCGATCCCTTTCGACATCGAAGTATTCTGGATGAACGGCACTCAGGACGTTCTTCGCATTGACAGTTTCCCCGAAGACTTCCACGGATTCTTCGCGGCGGTTCAAAGAAAGGCCAACGTCTCAAAGGACTTCGGCCCGTTTGATAAAAGGGTATGGACAGTTAACCCCGATCATATTCAAAGATTCAGAAAGGTAGCGTAAGAACATGCCTGAGACAGAGAAAAAACTTCCAAACGGCAAATACAGCGTTTCCGGTCCGCACGGCGTTCATGCCAAAGGCACAACAAAGGAGAAAGCCGATGCACAGGTCAGGCTCTTAAACGCCGTCGATCACGGATGGAAACCCGGCAAGAAGAAGCACCGCGCCCCCGGTCTGGATGCAGCTCATAAGAAATACGCCAAAGGAAAGTAATGGAACGCCCGACACCGATTCCCTCGGAAACATATTCGACGCTCGTTCAGTGTCCGCATTGTAAAAGGACGCTTCATTATATTTTCAACCGGGTTGTGTTAGCGGAAGAACCGATTACGATTAAGTGCTCTCAGTGTCTAAATTATTTCAACGACAAACCACAGGACAGATTCAACAAGGTGTTCAATGCCTAACGAGTCAGCCGTACACATTAAGAAGGAAAAAGAACGGGAGATACGCCATCCGTCCGATGATCCTAACTACGCCGAGCGCGTTGAAAAAGGAAAAGTAAGAATAGCTAACGGCGATATGAAATTTGCCAATGAAGGCGATAGGATGGATTATGAAAAGCGAGTTGCGAGCAATCCCATGAATACGTATGGCCTTCCCGCCTTCTTTCCCCCGTTGACATTGAAACAGATGCCGGTGACTTATCCGGCGAGGAAGTGTATGGTGGTGACGAAATGGGATTATTCACATCTGGCGCCACGGATTGAGACGGTATGCGGCGGGTGTTGCACAAGAGCAGGAAATTTCATTTGCCCTCGTTGCGGAAAGGATAATTCATAAATGAGCAAACTCGACGCACCGATTCCCGACATCGAAAAGCCGGTTGCCAGTGTCACTATCCTTGTCTATGCAGACAAGCGTTTAGAAATCCGTCCTTCAATCACAAACCAAGAGGACATATTCGATATTCTTGAAGGAGCCGCGGAGGTAATTAAACGCCGCGCCTTGCAGGTCGCTTCTCAGAAACCGGCCTTGATTCAACCAGCCACAATGCCAGCGAAGATTCTTGAACTTAATCAAAAACCATCTTAAAGAGGAGTTATGCCAGCAATAGTTATCATCGGCAATTTCGCATACCGCTTGCTTAATAGCGGTCTTGTAGAACACATGAAGGTTGATCTCACTCAGTTTAAAGATCAGAACTTCGGTACAACTGAATTTTCTTCCGATGAGAGAGACATGAAGGAATTTGAAGATGAGGTTGTCCATCACTACCTTGTAGCGCTTCATCCATATTTTGCGGAGAAATTTCCGTCGGGAGAAATTCAAGCCGAACAAACAGAAGCACCAGACCCTAATGCTGCGGCGGGGACACATGACCGACAATGAGAAGAAAAAAGCTATTCACGATGCCGTTGAGGAAAAGATCAGCCAAACGGTATTAGATAACAAGGGCAACGCCACGCTGACCATTGAAATTAAAAGCGGCGGAGTTATGGATAAAAAACTTATGGTGAAAGCATGACTCGTGATCGACACTTAAATAATAGCGGAGCCGATGCCGCACTTGGAAAATCAAACGGGCATGGGAAGATTCTTGAGATTGCTCCTCAGGTTCCCGGTATCGCCAAGACTCCCATGACTCTTCAGATCACAGAGGACGATCGTACAGCCGCCATGCAACTCTTGAACGAAGAACTCTTTCGTGAAGGCGGTGCTCGTCAGGAAGTCTTAGGCAATATCGTAATGGCAATTTTCAGGAACGGACTATTCCGGGGAGCCAAAGCCGTCGGCGCAATTATCTTGGACGACCGGACGCGGCCCGTGACGTTTTGGGGAAAAGTAAAAGCATTGTTTCGGAAGGAATAAATTTGTAGATTTAATCAAGGGGATGGCCGCGCAACGCGGATGGTAGCGGGAACAGGAAAAGAAAGAACAATGATCGAACACATTCAAATACCGAAAGGCGCACTAATCGAGGACTTTGTTAAGGTGTCAACAAAGCCGAGTCCGAGGAAATTTGTGCATCCGTTAATGGGCGAGATGTTCGGGATTCGAGTTATTGAAAATTCAGCACTCAAACCGAATCAATGCGCTCTTGTCGGAGATGGAAAGATTCTTTTTTGTGACATAGATACTGGAACGATGACGGAGTTTTTGATTCCGCAGATCAACTTAAATACAATGCCTTACATCGCGCCGTAGAGCAGCGGTAGCTCGCGGGCTTCATAAGCCCGAGGTCACAGGTTCAAATCCTGTCGGCGCTACAAAGGAAACAACATGGTCAAGAGACAAACAAAATATAATTGGAAACTCCGGCCTCTTCGCTTACAACAGAAAAAGATGATGGACAATCTTAACAGCATGATTTATGCAGACCGCCATCAGTCTGAATACACGATGGGTTTGCAGGGGTTAAAAAATGTTATTCAATCATCCACTATTTACGGAAGCGGTGATTCCGCGGACCGCTCCGTAAACGCGCTTTGAGTGGTAAGTGAGTACGACCAGACTCACAAATATTAAAATACTAATGGCCTGATCGTAAGAACGTCGCCAAACTAACGGCGGCCAACATTCCAACGAAGCCCGATTAACCCACAAGGTTTTTCGGGCTTTTTTTATGTACAAAGTTTAACCAACGCGCCCCACTAAGGCGCTCTAATTTCACAAATCCTACTCAAAGGATATTTTTTATGGCAGAAGAAACAGTTGTCACGGATGCCGAGAAAGAGGCTGCGGCTGCTCTACTCACAGAGCAAAATGGTGACGGTA
>Ga0265322_10000832_pt1 | contig 11021 bp, 5 predicted proteins | sample 41222metaG_FD_193584 | JGI IMG/M metagenome (GOLD analysis project Ga0265322, IMG submission 193584) | Rhizosphere microbial communities from Carex aquatilis grown in University of Washington, Seatle, WA, United States - 4-12-22 metaG | ecosystem: Host-associated > Plants > Roots > Rhizosphere >...
GCAGCGCGAAGATGCCGAGCGTATGCAGGGTCAGCGTATCCAGCAGCACCCCGAGATAGTGAAAGGCCGGTGCGATCCGCAGCGGGTAGATGGCTCCATTGAACTGGTACAGGCTCTGGCCGAGCCAGACGGGAAACACCCCGGCACGCGTCTGCATAACCATGTCGGCGAGCATGGTGCCATACCACAACGCGTCGCCGGTGCCATGCAGGGTGGAGCGGGCGAAGCCCCGCATGAGCCAGAGGGCGGAAATCAACAGCAATCCCCAGCGCATGTTCTCCGCGAATATGTCCGTTCTTTTGCTTGTGGTTATGCGCAGCAACGCACGGTGAGCGGCCAGGGCAAGCATGCCCCATCCCAGCACGACGAGGTGGGCAGGACTTGGATGGAGACCATAACCGGTCCTCACGGCTGCCACGCCCAAAACCAGAGCGATCGCTGCCCAGCCAGCGGCTTGATGCGCCAAGTCGAGCCAGTAGCTCAGTGCGGGTCGGTGCCAGTGGCCCAAGGCACGCAACATCAGCCATCCCGCAGCGATGATGCCAGGCAGCCAAAAATTGGGCGAAAAATCCGACCCAAAGCTTTTCGCCACATGGAACGTGGCACCGACAATTGAGGCTTCGACGACCAGAATATCCCAACGGTGGATTACGGCTTCCCGTTGCAGCCAGTGCCAGACATTGACCAGAAAGAGCATCTTGGCCCATGGCACGCGCGCAAGCAGGGTCGCGGCGATCCAGAGGGGTATGAAGGAGAGAGCGGCTAACGGAAGCGCGAGTCCCCAGCCCAATAATGCGCCGGTCGCAACGCTCACCGCCAGTTGCCACGGCAGTCTTGTGCACCAGCGCGCGAGTGGACTGGCCTCAGGGGCGGCGTGCCGGGCAGGCATCAACAGCGCAATGGCCAGGGCGGCACATGGCGCCTTCCAGCCAAGTTGGATGGTCGGGGAGAAATAATCCACCGTCTCGGCCGCCACTAACAGCAACAAAAGATCGATGACAGCGTGCCGCTCCCTCCTCAGCCAGGCACTCAACCTTTGGAGCGGATTCATCGGAAAAGTACCGAGGAATGGGCCGACTTACTTTTCCTTCCGCGTCTCGTAGATCCAGTGGTTGGCTTCGAGCCAGCGGAGAGTTCTGATGATGCCTTGCTCGATGGTGAGCTTCGGTTTCCAGCCGGTGGCCTGGATTTTTTTCGTGTCAAGGAAGACGAACGGATTGTCGCCGATCCAGCCACGCTTGCCACCGGTATGGCGCAGCTGGGGATTGAGACCAAGGGCGCTGCAGATGTAACGCACCGAGTCGTTTACATGCACGAATTCCGGTGTGCCCAGATTGTAGATTTGCGTGTGGGGTTTCGCCTTGGCGGCGGCAGGGCGAATGATGTGCAGCATGGCATCAATGCAGTCGTGCACGTAGAGGTAACTTTTGCGCTGGGTCCCGTCCCCCAGGATGCGCAGCCACTCCGGATGGGCGAGGAGCTGCTGGTAGAAGTCAAACACGTGGCCGTGGTTGTAGCGTTCACCCACAATGGAGACAAAGCGGAAGACATATCCCTCAAACCCGAAACCCTCTCCATAGGCGGCAATCAGACCCTCACCAGCCAGTTTCGAGGCGCCGTACAGGGAAGTCTGGATGGGAAACGGCGCATCCTCGGGCGTGGGAATAACCGGGACCTCGCCATAGATGGAACCGGTCGAGGCGAAGGCGAGCCGCTTGATGCCGTTGGCGCGCATCGCCTCCAAGACGTTGAAGGTGGCGAGGGTGTTTTGGTCGAAGTCCTTGCGCGGATTTTCGGTGCCGAAGCGCACGTCGGCGTTGGCAGCGAGGTGAAAAACGAAATCGCAACCCTGCATCGCTGTCGTGAGCGCGGGCAGGTCGAGGTTGTCGCCGCGCACAAAGGTGAAGTGCGGCTGCGCGAGGGCTCCTTCAAGAAAACGCTTCTGCCCGGTGGCGAAATTGTCCCAGCCGACGACGGCGAGGCCGTTCGCGAGCAGGCGATCAGTCAGGTGGGAGCCGATAAAACCGGCGGCGCCGGTGACGAAGACTTTTTGCATGAGACGATGGATAATGCAGACGCCAAGACCGCGAATGATTCAGCAGATGTCAAAGCCTCTCTGCGCCCTCGGGGTGACAGCCGCGTGGAGTCGTGGGATCAGCCGGGGACTGGTTGGGTGCGCGGGCGGAGTGCGAGGCCGATGCAGAGGTTGCACCAAATGAAGGGGATTCGAAGCGGAAAGTAACTGCGGTCATCGACGACAAACCATGGCTTCAGTTCGTCGATAATCTCGGGGGCCAGGTTGATGTGCTCGCGTTTGTAGAACCAAGAGTAGTCGCCGCCGATGTGCTTCTTGTAGACGCGTTCGGCTGAAAGCTTGCGGGCCAGCGTGTAAGCCGGGCTGCCCTCCGTGGGGATGACCACAAGAAACCGGCCGGTTTCCTTGTTGACGAGGCGGTGCGCCTCCCGGATCGCGGCCGGCAGGTTGGGCAGGTGCTCGAGCACGTGGATGGCGATGACGCGGTCGAAATACCCGTCGGCAAAATCAAGGCGCTGCTGGCAGTCGCCCACGATGGACTGCACGCGCGGAAAGCTCTTCCGGATCTCGGCCGCCATGTTCTCGCGGAGTTCCAGCGTGTAGTAGTTCTTTTCCTGGTCCGGCGTGAGCTTTTCGTAGTGGAGGTGCTCGCCGAGTCCCGCGCCGATCTCCAGCGTGGCTTTGAAACCAGGTTGCGAGTACTTCACCGGGAAGTTCTGGTTGAAGGTCTCCACGATGCCGAAGCGCCGCGGCAGCACCTCGTGCCAGAGCTTCATGAAGTCGTCGCTGATGCGCTTCTGCTCGGGGGTCAACGGGGGGAGAACCTTGGGCCATCTTGTGGTCGGCATGACGATGTCAGTAAGGGCTTAAGCGAATAGCCTCCCCCGCGCCGGGGAAAGCCAAATCGCTCCGGAATTCACGGCGGGACCGGTCCGCGATGGACATCGAGAATCGTGCCGGTAAAGCGGATGCCGGCATTGGAGCCGCCAATGCGATTTTCTCCCACGGTGATCTCGGAAAGCTTGGTGTCATATTGCTGCACGGTTTCATCGAGCACCATCCGGCTGTCAAGGACCACGCGCAGCTGCCGGTGCAGGGCCTCGCGCTCGGCGGGCGGCAGGGCCCGCATCGCGGGATGATCCGGCGGATAGAGTGCGCCGGTCGAAATCTCGAGCTGGTGCACTGCAAAATAATCGACCTCGATTGGCTCAGATAGTTTTCCGAGCAAGCCCCAGACATCGGTGCCGATGCGCAGATGCCGTGGATCGTCGTAGCGCACGTAGACGAAGGTCCCGGCATGTGGCTTGCCCGTGACAACCAGTGGCTGTGAGCCCTGCCAAAAATTGCGCGGAAAAACGACCTTCATGACGATCGGTCCCACCGCGGCGCGCTGGCGCTCCCAGGCTCTTCCCGCCCAAACCGCCGCCGTGATCGCGGTTGCCGCCCCCAGTAACCACCATTTGATCCTCCACAGTTTCCGACCAACCGCAAAGCAGGCCGTCCGCAGGCTCACCCGCCCGCGTACGGGCACGACCAGCCAGCCGCCTACGGCGCACCAGCCCGCACAGGTCAGCCAGAACGCCAGGCGCAGCAGTCGCGACCCGGCATAGCGCACCTCTACCCGGCTCTCACCGGCGGGCACCGGCAGCAGCACCAGCGCATCAGGCGAGGCCTGCACAAAAACCGGCCGGCTGTCGACCGTCGCGCGATAGCCATCCAGGTACATGCGCGGCACCTCCAAGTAGCCGGCGCTTTCTGCATGCACCCGGGCACGCAGTGGCACGAGCGATTCCACCACGACCGGCAGCTGGTCAGGCGCGACAGCCTCCAGCTTGAAACCGGCAAAACGCATGCTGGACTGGCTTTCAATACCGCTGGCAACAAGGTGCAACTCGACCTCTTCGGGACTGTGGCCTGTTGTCCACAGGAACAGCGACCGGCCGTTGCCCGGTAGCATGCCAAAGCCGCGCGGCTGTCCGGCGGCGGGCAGGGGATATTGCCGGAAGAATGTGCGGCCCCGCAGCTGCAGGAGCATGGTCTGGAGCGGCGCCTTGAAGTCGAGGGTGAGCCGATAACGGAGCCCGGGCTGAAGAAGCAGCCGCGGGGTGAGAATAAGCCGGTCAGATTCGGTCTCGGCGACCCGAAACATCCCGCTGGCCACCGTCTCGGCAAAGGGAGCGGTGCCGTTGGCGATCACCTCATGGGCGTCAAACGGCGCGCGCAGCCGAAACTCCATGAGGGGATCCATGACGCCGTTGACGAACCAAGGCGGAGGGTCGAACAACGCATAGGAGATCAAGGTCAGATTGACGTTTTCAGGCCGGTGGGTGCGGGCCGAAACCGCCGCATCGAGATGTGAGCTGAATCCGCGCACCACGAAACGCAGGGACTGCCAGCCGGTCCAGAGCGTCGCGACGACCATAACGAAGATGGCAGCATCGCGGAGAAAGCCGGTGACCGGCCGGGCGGGAGGCCGCCACACCAAGGCAAACGCAAAAATCACCTGGGCCGTGACCAGCAGGTAAAAGCGCTGCATCGGCCACTGGTTGGTCAGGCTGACCGCGAGGGTGGGCAGCTTCTCCCACAGCCACGCCTGTACGCCTGGCACCGGCAACGTCAATGCCAGGAAAAAAACGCTACTGACGACCAGGGACAGTGCCAGCGCCTGGCGCCGCCAGAGGGCGAGCCCGGCCGCGATGACAAGGAGCGCCCAATAGAGATAACCGAGTTGGAAGTCGCCCAGCTGTCCGGCACCTGCGCTCACCGGCGCAAGCGAATCCACGGCGACGCGCTTGGTCTCGACCAGCAGCAGGGCCACGTCTTTCACGTGAGTGATCGCCCCGTAGTGGCTGGCGGTCAGCACCGACACGAACGCAAAGCCTGCCAGCAGCATGAAGAGCGGCACCGCACCGCCGGCGGCCAGCAGCGCGTGGCCGCGCCAGCAACCGGTGGCAAGCAGGGCAAGCCCCGCCAACAAAACGGCGATCGTCAGCCAAAAGGCTACCGGCGGGTGCGCCAGCCACATCGCCGCCAGACCGACGGCGATCTGGGCAAAGGCGCTGAACGAACCCTCCCGCTGGGCCCGCACCAGCCCGCCGAGCACCAGCGGAATCCACGGGACGGCCATGACCGTCATGTAGAGGTCCATCGTATAGGCCGTGGAGAGCAGGCCGGGCGAGAGTCCATAAGCGGCGGCCAGCAGCGCGGCGGCGCGGTCGCCCAGCCCGGGCACGGCGCGGCGCAAACAGAAGTAGCAGCTGAGGACACCGCCGAGCAGGCTCAGGCCGACGACCAGGTTCTGTTGGGTCCAGAAACCGAGGGAATGGAAAGTCACCAAGTCGAGCAGGCCGGCGGCGTAGAGGAAATAAGGCGCCGTGCGCAGCGGGTGAATGCGGCCGTTCCAGGCGAAGTCACTCTGGCCGGCCAATACCGGAAACTCTCCGGCGCGCATCTGGGTGACGAAGTCGGCCACGGCGAGGCTATAGTTATAGGCCTCACTCGTACCCAGGCCGCGATTGGTGAAAAAAGGCGCGGCGATGAACAACCCTGCGGCGAGCACGACACCCAAGCTGCGTTTGCGGGTCGCAGCCCAGGATGACAGGGAGGCGAGCGGCGAGGTCATGCGCGGTAAAGCCGGCTCATGCTCCGGAGGGTTCCTCCGCGATGCGGCTATGGCTTAAAACCCTCGGCGCGGTCGACGATGAAGCGGGGCCGCCCGCGCACCTCCTCGTAGATGCGGCCGATGTATTCGCCGAGGATGCCGACGCTGATGAGCTGCACGCCGCCCATGAAGAGAACAAGGATGACAATCGTCGGGTTGCCGACGGGGAACGGGAAGCCGGCCAGTTTCATCACGAAGTAGACGAGCGCGATGAAGATCGAGCCGAAGGCGAGCGCAAAGCCGAGCTGGGTGCTCAGGGTCAGGGCGTAGGTGGAGAAGCAGAAGATGCCGTTGAAACCGATGCGCAGCGATCCAAGGAAACGGTTGTAATTGGTCTGTCCGGCAAAACGCGGTGGACGGTCGAAGGGGATGAGCACCTGCCTGAAGCCGACAACCGCCACCATGCCGCGCAGGAAGCCATGTGTCTCCCGGAGGTGCACGACCTCGTTGACGACGCGTCGCGCCATCAGGCGGAAATCGCCCGTATTGGGCGGGATTTTCACGTCAGCGATACGGTTGATGATCCGGTAGCCGGTCCCGGCGATCAGTCTTTTGAGCCATGGTTCACCCGTGCGCTGGCGGCGCTGTGGTAGGACAACGTCGTAGCCTTCCCGCCATTTGGCGACCATGTCCACAACGAGTTCAGGTGGGTCCTGCAGGTCCACGTCCATCACGATGACGGCGTCGCCTGAGGAGTATTGCATGCCGGCCAGGGTGGCCATGGGCTGGCCGAAACGCCGGGAAAACTTGAGCAGCTTGACACGCGAGTCTTGGCCGCGCTGTTCCAGAACCGCCTCCTCGGTGCGGTCGGGCGACGGATCCAAGGCGAAGATGATTTCATAGTCCTCGGTGATACCCGCCAAGATCGGGCGCAAGCGGCGGAGGAACTCGGGGATGTTCTTCTCCTCGCGGTAGACTGGGACAACAATGCTCAGGAGCATGGAAGGAGGTTTAGGTCACCAGAAAACACGGAAACCGTGCAAAAAGGAAGAACGGAAGTGGACCCTGATGCCCCGTGGCGCGAGTAGAACGGCGATCGAGATCTACTCGAAATCGATGTTGACGATGCGGAAGGAGCGCTCGCGAGTGTCAGGCGCGGCCAGGGGATAGCTGCGCGGGGCCGAAAGCGAGAGGGCGGTGGCGCGGATGGCCGAGAGCGGCACTGCGATCCGCTCGGTCTTTTCCAATCCGAGGGCGCGGATCTCCGGTACACCGCCATCGCGGCTGACCGAGAGCGGCAGGTCGGCGTGGGCCGGGAAGCGCACGATGTCCACATAGGCCGTCTTGAAGCGATCGGTGGCGGGGAAGGAGAAATTGATGCGGTGATCCACCCAGCCGTCATTGTCAGCGTGATCGATGCTGAAGAGGTACCCGGATTGGTGCCAGCCGCGCACGAAGAGGTCGGTGCGGCTTTGATTTTCGAAGGAAATGTTCTTGATGAGGAAAGCCCGCTCCCGCGAGTCGTGGGGAAGCGGGAACGCCTTGCCCGCCTCCAGGCGCACCGTGTTGCGACCCCCGGCGGGGAGCGGCACGTAGAGGCTCAGGTAGGAAGCGCGCTCGGCTGTCAGGGTCTGAAATGGGGCGGCGTTGAGGGAGATCCTGATCTCGTTGGTGTCAACGGGAGCCCAGCCCGGCACCTCGAGGTCAATCTTGAGCACTTTGAACTCGGCGAAGGCCGGCGTGGTGAAGGTCGCGTTCTGTCCGATCCAGCCGTCTTCATCGACGCCGGTCAGTTCGAACTTGTCGCCCTTCTGATTGGTGAGATTGCGGAAAGCGGCGAGGTCGGGAATGTCGCCAATGGAGATTTCCTGGACGAAGGCGGACACCGCCCGGTCGTCGCCCTTCCCATAGGTCTGCGCGTCCGAGAAATGCAGCGAGATGGACGTGATGTTGGCCGGTTCCTTGATGAGCCGGGTGAGGGTGAAATCACCGGCCTGCAGATGGACGATCTCGGTCGGTTTCTCATTGATTGAAACCGTCAAATCCACCCCAGTGGTGCGGAACCCAGGGGTCTCTGGAATGAAGCCCTTGAAATACAGCACCTGGCCAGGATGGGATGGGCCGAATTTGAAGTAAGCATCATCGGCCACCCAGCCGTCCTCGAATATCCCCGAATACTCGAGGCCCGGATACTTGTAGAGATCCCAAGGAAATGAGCTGATCTTCGTCGGCCGCGGCAGGGCGCGATATTGTTCATCGGTCATGACCGAGATGTCGCGCACGAAACCGATCAGGCGGCGGTCATCCAGGTTATACCGCACGCCATAGAGGCGCATGAGGCCGGTTTTCTCCTTGAGGATCGGCGCAGGCTGGTCGCCGAAGTCGACGGTGATATAGGCCTGCTTCTCGTAGTGCTCGGGCTTGATGATGGGCGAAAACACCCGGGCCGAACCATGGCCGACGAACGGCAGCGCATAGTCATCCTCGCCGATCACGATGGCTTTCGTGGGCAGTTTGGAGCGTCCCTTGCCGAGGGAAGTCCGCGTGAAGTCGACCACGACGCGCAGGTCGGGCGAGGGATTGATGATGTTGAAGAGATTATAGCGGCCGCTGCCGTGGAAATAGACCTGCCGGTTGCTGACCGGCTCGGGCTCGCGCTGGAAGAACGCCGCTTTGAAACGCGCCGAGGAATAATAGTGGGGGCCGAGTTCGGAGTGGAGGAAGACCAGGCGGTCCTTCACCTGGCTTTCGAGCTTGTATTGATACATATGCTGGATGGTCCAGTCGTCGCCCGGATTGGCTTTGTTGAAATGATCGAACCCGGTGCGAATGGCGACAAAGAGGCGGTCCCGGTAGGCGAGCTGCCGCGAACTGGTCTCCGTCCAGTTGTTGTCCAGTTTGGTGATGGTCATCACGCGATAATCGGGCACGTCGCCCGTCATGATCTCGGATGGAAGCAGGAAGCGCAGCAGGGCCAGCTTCTCGACGATGCGCGCCTGCGGCCCGAGGTCAGGATCAGGCGTGCGGAGGAACTTCAACACCGCAATGTTGGCGATGTTGTCCATGTACGAACGGCTCAGGAAACGCGTGTCGATGCCTTGAGTATATTGGGAAAGCAACTTGGCGCTGACCACGTTGCTGATGTCACTCTCGATGGCGTCGTACTGGAGGTTCTTCGGCGGGTCGAATTGCACGCCCAGGCGGGATGCGCCCACGACTTCGGTAAGGCCGCCGCCGTAGGTTCCGAGGGAGGCATAGCTGTAGTAGATGGCACTCGGTATGGTGCAGAAGACAAAAAGAACGAGTACCACGCGCGCCCGGCGGCGGAATTGGGGCGCAGGGCTGAAGAGAAACTTGGCGAAGCCCTGCGCGAGAAAGAGCGTGATCACCGGCTGGGCGAACATTGCCAGCTTGAACAGTCCGAAGTCCTGGCCTTTGAAGAACAGGTAAAAGCCAAGCGGGATCATGATGGCGGCAAGGTAGCCCAGCGGGGCGTTCTGGACCACATTGCGCCAGGCCGCCCAGATCGTGTAACCGAGAAAGACGAAGCCCACCGCGATCTGAATCGAGATCAGGGGATCAACGCCGACCACGCCGAAGGGGTGGAGACCAAACAGCATGGGGATGAATGACGGCACGAGTGTCCACGGAAACAGCACAAGGCCGCCGCTCTGATCGTTGATCTCCGCCATCGCCCCAAGGCCGGCGGAGCCAACTGACTGCATCACCAATGTATTGATGAACTCGTAGGTGCTCGTCCCGAGGAGCAGGAACGTCAGCACGGCAACGCCCGCCACAAAAAGCACATACCGGCCAAACATTGGCAGATTGGTGTAACGCAGCCGGATCGCGAACAGCAGGATGCCGAGCGCGATGAAGGGCGACACCTCCGGGTAGACGATGCCAAGGCAGCAGGTGAGCAGACTGGCCAGCAGCAGTTTGCGCACGCCCATAAACCGGGCGGAAAATAACAATGTGCTCGCGGCAAGGAGATTGGCAATCCCGCCGACTTGGGCGATCAGTTGATAGAGCGTTCCGAGGCCGAAGAGCGGGCTTGTAGCGAACACTAGAAACCCCACTAGGGCGATCTTGCGATGGCGTCCGCGGTAGACAGCGGCGGCACCCATGGCGAAGATCTGCATCATGCTCATCATGAGGATGACTGGCATGAAGACCTCATGGGCGATGCGGCCGGTTAGCGATGCCGCCCACGCCACGGCCAGCTCGGTGCCCGGCCGGATCTGCTGCAGGCCGTGCATGAACCAGTAGTGCTGCGTGTAGTCCATGCCCTCGAGGTCGGTCTGCTGCGGCAGCTGGTAATAGCCGTGATTAAGAAAACGGTCGGCGGCCAGGGTGTAGTTGGCCATGTCATCGTTGCCGTAAGAAATCCAATTGAAGCCGTAGAGGAAAAGCGGCCAGCCGGTGTAGAGCAGATAGCCCAGGGTGATGGCGAAAAACGGCGCGAGCTGGCGCCAGGGCACGACGGGCCGGCGCCACCAGAAGACCACGCCAGTGAACACCGCCAGACCCAGCGTGAGCCACGGGCCGATGACCTTGAACGGCAGGCCCCATACGCTCAGGCGCGTGCCGATGGCCAGCAGCAGCGCGAGGCCGGTCATCGGGGCGATGAACCAGCTCCAGAGCACGCCCAGCCGCGGACGCAGGAGGCTGATGACAGCCTGGCCGACAAAAGTGAGGAAGAGGAAAAGTGCGACGACGAGCAGCAGAGCGATCATGCCGGTGAAAAAAGGGAGTGATTAGAAGCGAATTCCCAGCGCGTGCAACCGCGCAGTGAGGGCTCCTTGGAAGCGGATGCGCCGCGCCCAGGCGGTGATCTTCTCCTGATCGCCCGGCCGTTCCTGGCCATGGAATAAAGCGCGCACCCGGCGCATCTCATCTGCGCCGGTCGTGTGGATGGCCGCGCTGGTCTTCTGGGCCGGATGAATCCGGAAACTGCCCAGGAAGTAGGGCAGCCGCACCACGCGCAGCCCCGCCTGCGTGAAGCGGGCGAGTAGGTCCCAGTCGAGGGCGAACTGGAAGCTCGGATCCACGCCACCGACGAGATCCCAGGCACGTTTGCGGAAGAAAAGCGTCTCCTGCGGCACGTAGTCGATCCACTCCAGCGCGTGCGGGTTGTGGCGCGGCAGGATCCACCGGCCGATCTCCCGGTCGAGCTCGTTGATAATCATGCGGTGGCCGTAGACCGCGTCGACCCGCGGATGCGTGGCGAAATACTCGCCGACGTGGCGCAGGGCGCGCGGATTGATGAAATCATCGGAATTGAGCCACGCCATCACGTCGTCCGCGCCCAGCCGGTCGGCGATGCGGGCGAAGCCGCGGCGGACGGCATCGGACTGGCCGCCGTCCTTTTCCGAGACCCAGGCG